>Ga0182027_10008633_pt1 | contig 14791 bp, 9 predicted proteins | sample 712E1DmetaG_FD_121300 | JGI IMG/M metagenome (GOLD analysis project Ga0182027, IMG submission 121300) | Permafrost microbial communities from Stordalen Mire, Sweden - 712E1D metaG (Illumina Assembly) | ecosystem: Environmental > Terrestrial > Soil > Wetlands > Permafrost | place: Sweden... | reverse complement strand
TAACTCTCTTCCGAGGGGCGGTTTTGCATATAGCCCGCATATCCTGCGACCACCGCTAGCAGATGTGACGCGTGCAGATAAGTGATCGTAGCGGTGGCGAGAACTGTGAAATATGCGGGCTAGACTCCTCGAACTGCGAAACATATTTCTATCAGGTCAAGTTTTCAGACAGCGGTTTCTTCTATCGAACAACGATTCCATTTCGTGAATCGACGCGTCCGCGCCGCGCGGACGCCACAGCGAGGCGCTTCACACTGACGGCTCCTTCTTGACCGAAAACCGGGTCCCTTTGCGCGCGATGGTCTGAGGCTGCGCCTCGCTGGGTTCAAATCAGGCAACGAATTCGACCCTCCAGACCCCGACCGAAATCATGCCGCAGCCCCGCCGGGCGGGTGGTACCGCAGCGCGAGCCAGTTGATCCCGAGGAGAATCGCGATGCCCGGCTCACCGGTCACCACACAGTGTGCCGCCCAGGCCAGCGCCGGCCGGCCGCCGATCAAGGCAGGGAAAAGTCCCGCCAACACCACCGCCGCCGCCATCCCCGCGAGATAGGCGGGCGCCGCCAAATACCAGCGCGGCCCCACGCCCGCCAGCAGCAGCCTCACGACTAGCACAAAGCCCGCAAGCTCCACCATCGTCACCACCGCCATCGGAGGCGACGGATGCGAAGTCAGCGCCCAGTTCAGCCACGGCGCGAGCAGCGCAACCGCTACGGCTGAACGGACGCGTCCCCAGAGGGCTGCCAGCAACGGCGCATAAAACATCGGCAGCAGCCGCGGGCCCCACTGCGAATCCTCGGGCACCGGGATGATGTGAATCATGAACGGGAACATCACCGACAGGGCGAGCAACACGCCCAGTTCGCGCGCGTGCGATACCGTCATGAAGCGGGCAACCCTGCCGGCGCCAATGGAGGACGATTCAGACATGGCCATCGGGATGAACGGAAGCGACGGCCGGTGCAAGGCGAACGGCGCGCGCCAGAAAAAAGTCGGCGCCATTCTCGACATCGACCTCACCCAGTCCGGCGTCGCGCAGCAGCCACGTCAGCGTTTCCGGATCCGGCAGGATGTGGTCGTGAATTGCGGGCGGACCCTCCCGATGCACCGCATTGACAAATGTCTGGCTGCGGGTGTGGGCGATCCAGAATACCCCCCGGGACCGAAGAAACGTGACGAGGCGGCGCGTCGTTGCAGCCAGCGGCGTGAGGTGGGGAAATACGTTGAAACACACCACGTGATCAAACGAGTCCGGCGCGAGCGGCAGCGCATCCGCGCGGGCGGTGTGCAGGGCCACATGGGCCGGCAAGGCACGTTGCGCCGTCAGACGCATGAACTCCGGTGAAGCATCGAACGCCACCACGGCCCCGGCCGGTCCTGTCAGGGCGGCCAGCACCTCCGTCAGCCGACCCGCCCCGCACCCGGGTTCCAGCACGCGGTCACCGGGCTTGATTGCCCAGCGACGCACAAAGGCGTCAACCTTGCGGCGCTCCTCCGCGTCGAATGTGCGCCACCGGGAATCAGAGGCCAGCGCGTCAAAACAGTCTGCAGAATCCGTGGTCATCGGCGGACGGCGACTGCGCCGTCAGAAGCTCACGCGGACGCCGCCCATCCCGTTGATGCCGGGCATCGGATAGCCGTATTGCTGCTGGTAGTGGACATTGGTGAGGTTCTGACCGCTGACGAATATCTGGCCATGGAGTCGCCAGCTCGGCAAAGAAAAATCATAACTGAGCCTCGCATTCACCAGAGCATAGGCGCTGATCGGACTCGTGGAGAGCCCCGGTGTGGGGCCGAGCGTGAGCGCGTTTTGGTTGCCGACGTACTGGCTGTCAACACTGAGACGGAAGTGCTGGAGGAACCGGTAAGATACGCCGGCACTGGCGGTCCACTTGGGCGCGTAGGGCAGATTACCGGGATCGGACTCGAGCACGGTAAAACCGCCGAACAACGAGAAATCACGGACGGGCGTGACCGTCACTGTGGTCTCCAGCCCCTCGGTGTGAAAACTGCCAATATTCTCCCAGGGAAATGGATAGGGTTTGGTCGGATCGAAAACGATCCGGTTTTGGCCACCGTCGTGGAACAATGTCAGGTCAAGTTTGGCGAGCGGGCCGAACTGGTGGCTGGCGCCAAGTTCATAGTGGTCCAGCGTCTCGGCGTGCAGATTGTGGTAGCTGGGCTCGTTAAGCGCCGGCAACGCTTCGACGAAAATACCGGGATAATTGACGCCGCGGGCGTAGGATGCATGGAACTCGGTATCCTTGACGCCAAACACCAGACCGGCCTGCGGCGCAAATTCGTTGGCGAAAACGTCGTGATCGAAATACCGGAACCCGGCTGACGGCTGGAGGTAGACGTTGTTGTCGAGATTCCATCGCTGGCTGAGCGACGCGAAAGGTTGAACCATCTGAAACGTCGTGCGCGGAAAGACTGCGGGCATACCGGCGGTCAACGTGTAGTCTTTGCCACTGATGAAATCCACGTCCACGCCGGACATCAGCTCGCCTCCAGTCCACGGCTTGAAAGTCTCGCGCGTCTTGACGCCATAATTGTCGTAATCGGTCAGCGTGATGTCCTGATTTAGGTGCGTCTTGGGGTCAAGTTGGTCGACCCAGTTCAGCGTGCCGCGATTCCAATACGCCTTCACCGAACCGTCAGCGTTCTCGTAGTGGTTCTCCAGCGTGGCAATGGTCAGATAATCGTCGTCGTTGAAACGTCCGTCGTTGGACCCGCTGTTCACCACGCCGGGATCATCGGCAAAATTGTCCGTGCGGTTGAATACTATGTGCGCTTCCCAATTCTTGTTCAGCGCGTAACCGAACCGCCCAAAGTAATTCTGCAGCTCGCCATCAGAATGCGGGCGGTCGCCGTCGGACGAGCGATAGCTTTGAACCAGATAATAGTCGAAATTGTCCACTCTGCCGCCCTGCTCGGCGACTTCCGCGAACGTGTTATAGGAGCCGTAGGCGGTTTGCAGGCTCGTGGCGAAGCCCGGATCGGTCTGGCGCTTGGTCGTTACGTCGACCACGCCGAACGCCATGTTGCCGTACAACACCGGCTGCGCGCCCTTGTACACGTCAATGCTCTCGGCAACATCGACGCTGAGCATGTCCAGCAGCGGATGGGTCCAGAGGCTGTTGTAGTTCGCAATGCCATCAATGGACAATTGGATCTCCGCACCGGGGCGCGCCGCGCCCATGCCGCGAATGAACACCGCGCCGCCCTGGCCTCCGCCAAAGCTTCCGACGGCATCGTAATGGGTGACCACCACGCCCGGCGTTTCGCGCAAGGCCGACTGCAAGTCCTGCGCGTTCAACTCCGTGATCTGTTCCTGCGTGACAGCGGTAAACTGCCCGGCCAACGGTGTGAGCCCATTCTCCTGAATGATGGGCGTCCCGGTCACAACGACTTTCGGCAGGGGGACGACGGCATCGGGGTCGACCGCGGCGACGCGGGCAGTCAGGACAGCGGCGACCAGGGCGAATCTGGTCAGTTTCATGTGGGTAGGTTTTCCCCCGTTGTTGTGATGGTTAGCTGGCCGTGCTTGACGCCTTTGGCGGCAATCATTGCGTCGGCGAGTTTCTTGATGGACGGGGCGTGGCCGCGAACCGCGAGCACTTCCAGGCAGTTGTCGTGGTCGAGATGGCAGTGGAGCGTCGAGATGACGACCCCGCGGTGCTCGTGCTGGAGGTCGGTGAGCAATTCCTGGAGGTGGTGCTGGTGATGGTCGTAAACCAACGTGATGCTACCGGCGATCTCGCCCTTGCCCATTTGCTGCCAGTGTGCGATGAGTTCGGAGCGGATCATGTCCGCCAGGGCCAGCGAACGGTTGTCGTAGCCTTTCTCGTGCGCCATGCGATCCAGATCGCGCAGGAGTTTCTTGTCGAGCGACACGCTGAAGCGGGCGACCTTTTCCATGATGTTACGATCGATACGATCCGTAATACTCATGGCAAGGAGATTCGAATGCCGAAGCCGATGTATGCAAGAATAGCGGCGTTTACTCGTGGACACGATTCCATCAGGTGCGCGTTGTAGGAAGCCCGCTCGCGGGCGATCTTCTCCTCGGAATCGCGAGCAAGCTCAAGGCCCCGAGCGGGTCGAGGGGCTCACGCTCGCAGCTGCGAGGAGCGGAAGCCTCAACTGCGGGGTTTAGGTTGATCCAAGATCAGACAGGGCTTTCTGTTTTGGCGCCTTAAGCCCTTGCCACATTTTTGGTACGATCGTACCAAAATCTTGGCATGTCCCACTTGACCATCATTGAGATCCAGCGCCAAGACAGAAAGCCGTGCAAGATCAGCCACGGCGCACAAAACGCGCTTGCAGTCGCTGGCGCGCGGGGCTCACATCCCGGGTCTGTCTTGTTCTTTGTCTTCGTTCCAGAGGCGCAGGGAAGGCCGTGAGAACCGGCCACAGTAGCGCTGCGGTATCGCATCACAGACCCCGACTGCCGGTGGTCCCCAAGACGGCTGAAATCACTTTTCAGTCGCCAGGCGGGAACCCAGCGGCAGCAAAGCCAATCAGGGCGCAAGCCTTGGTGAAGGTCAGGGGCGAGGAGGTTCTCGGCATCCCGGATTTCAACCGGAGGTTCCGAAAACGAGAAATGCGGAGTCCGAACATCTGCTCTCTGGACGCTCACCCACGCTGGCGCGGATGCGCGCGCCGGCGAGAAACCTTCATCGCATCAATGAAGGGTGAGAGTGGAAGTGACGGGAGCGGCTGGCCGGCAAAAGCTACGGCGGGCCGCCGTGCCTGTGTTTCTGCTCTTCCCGCAAAACATTAGGAGCAGAAATGAACACCCGTTCGCTGGCACCCGCGCGGCGCCGGCTTTTGATTCCATTGGCAGCGGTTTGCATAGCGGCGCCTCTTGCCCTGCACGCTCAGACCGACGTGCAGAGCCTGTCCCCGGTTGTCGTCTCGGCAACCCGTTCCGTTCAGGATCCCGCGTTTCTCCCGAACAGCGTGACTGCGCTCTCACTCCCGGGCCTTGACGAGATGCAAATCACCGACCTGCGCACAGCCCTGGCACAGACGCCTGGCGTTATCGTGGTAAACTCCGGGGCCGTCGGCGGGCAGAGTTCGATCTTCCTGCGCGGGGCGAACTCGAACCAGACATTGTTCGTCGTCGATGGAGTCCGTCTGAACACCACCAACACGTCCTATTCCAATTTCCTTGGCGGGGCGGATCTGGCAGGCTTGGACCGCATTGAGGTGCTCCGCGGCCCCCAGAGCACCCTGTACGGCAGCTCGGCCATGGGCGGAGTGATCATGATTGAAACCGCTCGCGGCAGCGGACAGCCATCCGGATCGATTTCCACCTATGCGGGATCGTTTGGCAGCATGGGTGCGGAAGCCGCCGTGGCCGGTGGCACGGGCAACGCGGATTACAGCTTCTCGCTGACCCGCGCGCAGACCAACAACGACCGGCAGTACAACGCCTACAAGGACTGGAACTATTCCACCCGTCTGGAAGATCAGGTCACGCCGTGGCTCCTGGTTGGGACCACCGTGCGCGGACTGGACGGCCACTACGAGGAACCGGGACCTACGACCTACCCATCGCCGGGCGACGTACAGGCGTCCACCGACCTCGCCACCGTCTATGTGGAAGCGCACGCCAGCAATGAGTTCCGCTCGCGGCTTACCTGCGCCTGGTACCAGGACGAATATACGTACAATGACGGCTCGTCATGGGATTTCTATTACAACCGCAACACCCGTGATATTCTGGACTGGCAGAATACCTGGGAGGCTGCGAATTGGGCCGAACTGGTGGCCGGCGTCAACGCGGAGCGGTCCTACTATGATGCGAGTGACATGACGACCGACCGTTCGTTGGCCGAGTATCTCTCGTCCACGTTGCATCCGACCTCGGAGGTCGAGTTGACCGCGGGGCTGCGCCACGACCATTTCGACACTGCGGGCGACGCAACGACCTGGCGCGCGGGCGCGGCCTATGTCCCCGTCAAAAACACCAAGTTGCGCGCGACCTACGGCACCGGATTCAATGCGCCCACTCCCGGCGATCTTTACGGTTTGCCGCCTTACGTTCTGCCGAATCCGGAGGTCCGTCCGGAGAAGTCGCGGGGCTGGGATGTTGGCATTGACGAGACCATGCTCGACAGCCGGCTGACCCTGAGCGCGACCTATTTTGAAAACCGTTTTCGCGACCTGCTCGAATACGAGGTAGTAGATCCGGTTACTTATGCTGGCGAAATGAAAAACGTCGACCGGGCCACGACCCGCGGTGCCGAATTGGTGGCCGACGCCAAACTTTGCCCGGTCGCCACAGCGCGGATCGGCTACACGTACCTGGATGCGATGGACGATGTCACCGACACCCGGCTGATCCGCCGCCCTCGTCATTCGCTGGATGGCGGTGTCGAGGCCCAGATCACCAAACAATGGCTGCTGGGAGCCGGGGCGCATCTGGCCGCCGACCGCTTCGATGGAACCTATGGTCCGACGTCGCTCGGCGGATATACTACGTTCCGGCTCTATTCGAGTTATGCGCTGCGGCCGAATTTGATCCTCAAGGTGCGGGCGGAAAACGTTCTCAACCGCAACTATCAGGAGGTCGCGGGATATCCGGCGTTGCCGCGGGCGTTCTTCGGCAGCGTCGAATGGCGGTTCTGAGCAGGCGGGACCCAGGCATCCGGGCCTCAGCCGTATCTATGCAAAAATCGCGGTGTTCACTCGTGGAAACGATTCCATTAGGTGAGCGGTGTAGGAAGCCCGCTCGCGGGCGATCTTCCCCTGAATCGCGAGCAAGCTCGCTTCCTACAATTTGCATGGATACGGCTCAGCCCGGTTCCTGATGCCATGGTCTCTTGACCCCGCAGGATCCGCTTGGTTTCATCCCAGTCGGTCCGATCTTCTTCTCCAATTTCCATCGGACCAACCGCCAGCCCCAGCGTGCGACGGCTGCTTCGCAACCTCTCCGCCTTCCGTCCATGTCCCCCTCATTCGTTCCAGCACCGGCGATTCCCCGGCATCTCTCCACCTTGATCCTGGATTCCGCAGTTGAGGCTTCCGCTCCTCGTAGCTGCGAGCGTGAGCCCCTCGACCCGCTCGGGGCCTTGAGCTTGTCGAAACGGCGAGTGGATTCCGCCGCAACTGCGGAATCTAGGTTGATCCGCTCCGCCGCTGCGCGCCTCGGCTCGCCGTCATTCCTTCGCCACGGCCGGCTTTCCCTTCTCAGTGCCTCCATTGTATTCGGCGCCCTGTGTGCCTTCTCCCCGAACGCGTCCGGGCAGTCCACGTCCATCGTGGCCAACCAACCGATTGGAGAGGCGAAAGGAGTTTTCCCGGGCCGGGTCGTGTGGGTCCATGATCCCACCGCGGTCAACCAGAACTGCGTCGTGAATGCTCCCGGCGCCGCCTGGTACTTCCCCGCCAATAACAACCAGACGGTCATCGACGGCATGGTGTCCACCGCCCTGCGCAGCCTGACCGGCAAGACCGACGACCGTGCGGCCTGGACGGCCATTTTCCAATACCACAATGCCATGCTCGGCAAAGGCGCAGTTGGTTACACGCCGGGCGAGAAGATCTTCATCAAAATCAACGCCACCAGCGCCTGGGACGGGAATTTCAACACGACCGACCTGACTCCCAACATCGACCCTGCCTCGCCGTATTCCTTCGTCACCGAGACCTCGGTCGGACCGGTCCTGACCGTCCTTCGACACCTGGTCAATGTCGTTGGCGTTGCACAGAGCAACATCTACGTCGGCGATCCGCTGAAGCACATCTACAAACACCTTTACGATGTGTGGCATGGCGAATTTCCGAACGTCCACTATCTCGACAACAGCGGTCATACTAATCTCGGGAGAGAGGCTGTTGTCCCCAGCACGACCGCAACCATCCATTACTCCGATCGCGGCACGATTCTCCGGACCGATCCCGGCGAGGCCACCGTGACTTTAGACTACCTCTATACCATTTCCAATGATGCGGACTACGTCATCAATATCCCCATGTTGAAGGCGCATAAGCGCGCCGGGATGACGTTGTTTGCCAAAAACAACTTCGGTTCGCAGACCCGGGCCGATGCCTCGCATTTGCACAACGGTTTGGTCGCTCCGACCGAAATGCCGGCAAACGCCCCGCAGGAAGCCTCACGAGGCGGCTATGGCCTGTATCGTGTCCAGGTCGACCTGATGAGCCATTCGATGCTCGGAAAGAAGAACCTGGTTTTCCTGATGGATGCGCTCTGGGCGACAGACTTCGAACTCGACCTGCCCCTGAAATGGCAGATGCCGCCGTTCAACAATACTTATATGTCGTCCGTCTTCGCTTCACTCGATCCTGTGGCGATCGAGTCGGTCGGCTACGATTTCCTCCGCTCGGAATTCACGGCGGCTCGCGTCCCGGCTGCCGGTATCTATGTGCAGATGCCCGGGGTCGATGATTATCTGCATCAGGCCGCCGACTCGGCCAACTGGCCCAGTGGGATTGTCTACGACCCGGACAATACCGGCACGCCGATCGGGAGTCTCGGTACCCACGAACATTGGAACAACGCCACGGCCATGCAGTATTCGAGGAATCTGGCGACGACCGGAACCGGCATCGAGCTGGTTCAGGCCGGCCAGATGATCGGCGTGGATCCAGTCAGCAGCCGCGCCGTCCTTCCGGGCGGCAATGCCACGTTCACCGTTACAGCCACCGGCATGACGCCGCTGAGCTACCAATGGCAACGAGAAGCGCTCGGGAGTTCGACGTGGACCAATCTGACCAATGGCACGACCTACAGCGGCTCCACCACCGCAACGCTGACCGTGACCTCGGCCACCGCGGCGATGAACGGAGACTTGTTCCAGTGTGTGGTCACCAACGCCAGCGCCACCGCCACGACATTGCCGGTCGCGCTGGTCGTTGAAACGCCGATGTCGGTCTACACCCTGGCCGGGTTGGCCGGAACCAGCGGTGGCGCCGACGGCACCGGCACCTCGGCGCGCTTCAATTTCCCCGCTGACGTCGCGCTCGACGCCGCGGGCAACGTCTATGTGGCGGATGCGGGCAACCACACCGTGCGCAAGATCACGCCGGCCGGCGTCGTCACCACGCTGGCGGGCCAGGCGGGCGTCAGTGGAAGCAGCGACGGCACTGGCTCGGCGCGCTTCAACCATCCGACCGGCATCGCCGTCGACAGCGCCGGCAATGTCTACGTCGCCGACACGGGCAACAATGCCATCCGAAAAGTTTCCTCGACGGGCGTCGTCACGACGCTGGCAGCAGATTTGGGCAGTCCCATCCACGTAGTTAGTCCAAGTCCTCTGCAGGGCGGCTTGGTCGTCTATTTTGGCGCCGGCATCGATTCCGGCACTGGCAACCGGTACGCGTCCAGTGAGTTTCTCAACGGGCCTTCGGGCATCGCCGTCGACACCGCGGGGAATCTCTATGTCGCCAACACGTTGAGCCACACGGTTCGGAAGATCGACTCGACTGGAGTAGTCACGACCATCGCCGGCACCGCGGGGACGAGCGGTCTAGTTGACGGCACCGCCTCCGCCGCTCGTTTCCAGGGTCCTCAAGGGCTGGTCCTGGATTCTTCGGGCAATCTCTATGTCGCCGACACCAACAACAATGCCATCCGCAAGCTCGCCCTCGCCAGCGGTGCCGTGAGCACCGTAGCCGGTCAGACCGGCGTCATTGGCAACGCCGACGGCCCGGGCGTCTTGGCCCAGTTCAATTTTCCATGCGGGATCGGCATCGACGCCACCGGCAACCTTTACGTCGCCGACACAGACAATCACACACTGCGCAAGATCGCACCCTCGGGGGCGGTCAGCACGCTCGCAGGGCTCGCGGGAATTAGCGGAAGCCCGGATGGCGCGGGCACGGCGGCACGCTTCAATTATCCCACCGGTGTGGCCGCCAACAGCGCCGGCGACGTCTACCTGGCAGACACCAACAACCAGACGATCCGGGTGTGCGTCGTTCCTGTAGCGCCGTCGATCACGAGCCAACCGCAAAGCCAGACCACGAGCGCCGGGGCCAGTGTCACGTTCTCTGTCACGGCCACGGGGAAGCCCGCTCCGACCTATCAATGGCTCTTTGATGGCACCACGATCAGCGGGGCCACCAGCAACACGTTTACCCTGAATAACGTGCAAACCTCCAGCGCAGGCTACTACTCGGTTTCGGTCACCAACAGCGCCCGCAGCATGACCAGCGACACGGCAACGTTGACCGTCAATTCAGCCAGCAGTGGCTCCTCTGGTGGTGGTGGCGGTGGTGGCGGCGGCGGTGGCGCGCCCAGCCTGTGGTTCTGCAGCATCCTGTTGTTGCTGGCCGCGGTCCGCCGCACGTTCCGCCGGGAGCCCACCGGGCAACGCCATTGATATCAGCCTCAAGGCCCCGAGCGTGTCGAGGGGCAAGCTCGCTTCCTACAATTTGCATGGATCCGGCTAGGCAGAGGGTCCCATTACATGTCCATCATGAACGCGAAAAACAAAATCCGATTCCTTCCGGCAATCACGGCGGCGGCCCTCGTCTTCCTCGCGGCGAGCGGGTGGACGAGCCTCGCCCATGCGCAGGCCGACAGCACCCCGTTGCCCCGTCTAGCGACCCAGGATGGACGCCACGCCCTTATCGTGGATGGCGACCCATTCCTGATTCTCGGGGCACAGTGCCACAATTCCAGCGCCTGGCCGGCCATGTTACCCAAGGTCTGGCCCGCTATTGAATCTCTTCACGCCAACACGCTTGAGATTCCGGTCTATTGGGAGCAATTCGAGCCGGACCCGGGAAGATACGACACCTCCATCGTCGATACGATCATCCAGCAGGCGCGGGAACATGACGTGCGGATCGTCCTGCTTTGGTTCGGCACCTGGAAAAACGGCAGCTCGCACTACCTGCCGCTGTGGTTGAAAAAACAGCCTGAGCAATGCCCGCGGATCATCGGCAAGGATGGCCGCCGCGTCGATTCCCCGTCGCCGCATTCGGCCGCCTCGCTCGAGGCCGACCGCCGCGCTTTCTGCGCCCTTTTGCGGCACCTGAAAGCGAACGACCCTGTGCACACGGTCATCATGATCCAGGTGGAAAATGAACCCGGCTCCTGGAACACCATCCGCGATTACTCCCCGGAAGCACAGAAGCTCTTCACCGCCGCGGTGCCGGCCGCGCTTTTGAAAGCCATGGGGCGAAATGCTCCCGTGAGCGGCACCTGGCCCGAAGTCTTTGGCGCCAACGCCGATGAATATTTTCATGCTTGGTCCGTCGCGCGCTACATCGAACAGGTCGCCGCCGCCGGCAAGGCGGAGAATCCCCTGCCGATATACGTCAATGTCGCGCTGCGCGATCCCCTGACGCCAGGTCCCGCGGGCACGTACGAAAGCGGCGGTGCCACCGACAACGTCCTCTGGATCTGGAAGGCGGCCTCCCCCTCGATCGATCTTCTTGCGCCCGACATTTACCAATCCGACAGCGCCCGCTATCTCAAGGTGCTGGAGCTCTATAGCCGGCCGGACAACGCGCTGTTCGTCCCTGAGACCATGGGCACCCCGGAACAGGCGCGCATGTGCTTTGCAGCGCTGGGACACGGAGCGATCGGCTGGTCGCCGTTCGGCCTTGATTACAGCATCGCAGCCCCACAACCGCCCGGCGCTCCGCAGCGGACTGATGGATGGCTCGCCCCCATCGCATTGAACTACGAAATCCTGCGGCCGATCATGCGCGAGATCGCCCGGCTCAATTTTGAAGGCAAGCTTCAGACCGTGGTCGAGCAGCCCGGCGAACTGACACAGACAATGGATTTTGGGAACTGGCAGGCGGTCGTCACGTACGGAGTGTCCTGGAACAGCCCCGCGCGCGGCAATCCGGAGCCCGTTGGCCGCGCCCTGGTCGCGAAGACCGGCGAAAACGAATTCCTGGTGACGGGCGCCTTCTGTCGCGTCGACTTCAAGGCAGCCTCCGGCGGCCAGCGCGATTTCGTGCGGGTGGAAGAAGGCGGATACGAAAAGGGGGTCTTCCGTCCCATGCGCATCTGGAATGGAGACGAGACCGATTGGGGCCTCGACTTCCGCTCGACGCCGCAAGCCCTTCGCGTCCTGTTGGGCACGTATTGAGTGCGGCGAGACGCCGGACAAATCGGAAAACGCTGAAATCGGGAAGACGCGAAATATTCGTCCGTCTTCGCCGCCCCTTTGCGTTTCCGATTCCCGCGTCCTCGCATATCAGTGCGGCGGCCGTCCGTGCCTCCGGGGCATGCGGATCCGCGTGAAGGACGTCCTGGACATGCCCGCCTGCGGCGCGAGCGAGGGAGAAATCCTCAAAAGCTATCCCTACCTTGAACGCGAGGACATCCAGGCGAGTCTGGAATATGCCGCCGCTCAGGTCGATCACGCTGTTCTGTCGCTGGCCAACACGACAAACGCGGCGTTGCGGACCTGGATCGAACCGCGGCTGCCCGGCATCGTGGAACTTGTCAGGCAGGGTCATCCCTTAGTGGAAGTGATCTGAAAACGGTTCACGTGAGACTCTCCAGATAGGCCAAGCCCCTCGACATCGCTCGGGGGCCCTGAGCCCGTCGAACGGGCAAGCCGATTCCGGCTAAGCTGTGGAATTTGGGGTTATTCAACAAGGAGTCTGGGGACGAAGTCCGACAGGCGACTACGGCGAGGAGGCCGCTTCCAGATCGTGCAACTTGGGTCCCATCATGTCGCCGAGGCGGTTCCCGGCCGTATAGAGGACGATGCCGAAACCCACCAGCACGAGCGCGAGTCCGATGAACGCCCGCAAGTGATGGGCCTCAAACCGCTTGATGGAACGCGCGAAGCTGACCAGGGCGAACACGGCCGACACCACGATCACAGCGTCCACGCTCGCGCGCTGCCAGTAGCTGCCGCCCAGGTGCAGCCACATCCCGAATTCATCGAAGGTGAGGCCCATGGCCACTCCATACAGCAATGCCGTGATCTCCGCCGCCCGGTTGATCGGCCGGGTGAAAACGCTGTAGCCGCAGACCGCCGCCAGCAGAAAAATCCCGTAGTTCAGATGATGAACATGGGTGCCGCCCATGAAGAAATACAGGTTCGGCATCTGTTTGGACATGATCAGAACCACGAACACCCGGGCCAGGATGAACGTCAGGATGAAGCCGATCAGCGCCAGCCGCGCAAGCCTGTGCGCCGTTTCCCGATGAATTCGGTGCTCCGGGGCGCCCGGATGCGAATGGCTCGCGAATCTCTCAGACGTGCCGGCTTCGGCGGGCAGTTCTTGCAGGTGATGGTCGCTCATGGTGGGGTGATCGTGCTGATATCGGTTCGGATCGTTCATGTTTGCGACGATTTTCTTGGAGGGCGGTGCGCTGTCACCGCCAGTGGTTGTGCGGCGCTGACGGAGCAGCGCCCTCCACCTTTGGTTGCGGCATCTAGGCCGCGGTGTGAAAGGTGGCTTCGTGCAGGCTGGATGAACCGCGTGGGGGAGACATTCCGCAACCGAAAGCGGAGGGGGCGCTACGTCGCGCGAGGCTTCGAATAGAACCACTCCAGCATTTCGGGCGAGCTGCCTGCGTCGACGTTCTCTTGCTGGAGCACGTCGATGCCGTCGGCCCGTGGCAGGATCTCGCGCAGAACCCAGCGCGAATCCACCCGGCCGAACGTCCAGTAGTCCTCGAGCGGACGCACATCCGGATCGCGGTATTCCACCCGGCCCGACTGAGTGATGATGATCTGTGCGTGGGCGCTCACCAGGGCGGTGAACTCGTCGAGGCTACGGTCGTCCTGATTGTTCACGTGGATGAGTTCGACCTTGCGCACGCAAAGGTTGCGATATTCCACCCGGCGGTCGTTGCGCTGGTTGGTGGCATTGACGTCATGCAGGTGCTGGGCGAGTTCGGGGACGAGGTCCAGGCCGGCGAACGCCTCAGGTCGTCCGTCCTGCCAGGCCAGCATCACGTTCAGGTAGACCCGCCGCACGGTGCCGAGCATCGCGTCGCGATCCCAGGCGCGATCGGTCTGCACGAGGAAATTGAGCAGCCGTTCGATCCGCTGCGCCTTGAGCCCGACGTCGGCCGGGCGGTCGGGACCGGCCGGGCCCGCCTGACCGGCGGTCTTGTCGTAGATCTGCGCGAGGCCCACGTCGGTGAATTGCTCGAAGAAGTTTTCTTCCGCGAGGACGCTGGATTCCCGGGTCTGCTCGATCTCGCGCAGGCGCCAGCCACCGTTGTACCAGTGGAAGGTCCAAAACTCCTGGAAGCGCGCGGGAGCATCGTCGCCGCGCAGAAACGACTGGTCGCGGTCATCGACGTAGTAGTCGCGCGCGGAGGCCGTGATCAATGCCGTGAACGCGCGGTGGTCGGGCTTCTCCGTGTAGTTCACGTTCACGATGTCCACCGTCTCGACCTGGAGCTGCTCGATGCGATTCACCTCGTGGGTCTGGCGCAGGCCCTGGAGCTGGGCGACGTGCTCCGCATAGAGGTCGGGCATGAGCAGCGGCTCCATCGGGGCGTACTCGCGCGCCTCCCAGCATTGTTCAAGCTGGCGGAAAACCTTCTCGGTGTGCTCCTGGAGGCGCCGCTCGGTCCACGCGTCATCCACCTTGCTGATGAAGGCGAGAAGCTTCTGGGTCTTGGCGAGCTTGCCCGCGATCTGGCTCCGGCTGAAACAAAAATCGAGGTCCTCTTCGCTTGCGTTGGAATGTTCGTGGATTTTGGAGATCACGATCACCGCGATGACGATGCCGAACAACACCAGCACGGTGACAGGATCGGCGTTGCCTCCGTGCGATCCCCCGCCGCCGTGGTAACCGCCTCCGCCAAAACCGCCGCCGCCGCC
>Ga0182027_10008632_pt1 | contig 14791 bp, 13 predicted proteins | sample 712E1DmetaG_FD_121300 | JGI IMG/M metagenome (GOLD analysis project Ga0182027, IMG submission 121300) | Permafrost microbial communities from Stordalen Mire, Sweden - 712E1D metaG (Illumina Assembly) | ecosystem: Environmental > Terrestrial > Soil > Wetlands > Permafrost | place: Sweden... | reverse complement strand
CGCGCAGTGCGGGTAGGGGTTCAGCTCGCTCTTGGTCATGTTGGGCGTCGGCGTATAATCCGAGCAGTCGCTGCCGGCGTACATGTGGATGACCTTGTCGGCGGCGCGGCCGGGCACGGTCATTGAAAAAAGCAGGATTGCGATTGAAGCCATATCGAATGCGTGTCTGGCAAGACCCCGCAGGGGTCCCCGGTGAGGTGCCGTAGGTTTCAACCTACGGACAATCGCGCACCCACGTCTCCGACCCTGAAAGGGTCGCACCGAATCCGCGAGCCCGGCCATGAACAGTCTTCTTATTCTCATGAACATTCGCTTACAGCCTAATCTTACCCTCGGCCAATAGCCGCGGCGTCTCGAGCATCGTGATCACGTTCTCGGCCGGCACCGAGGGGAGGATCTCGGTCGTCGAGCCCAGGAAGTATCCGCGCCCGTCGGCCTCGCGGATCGCTTCGAGGCAGCGCGCGCGCACCTCGGCGGGGGTGCCGAGCGGCAAGAGGTTGCTGACGTCGATCCCGCCGGTCAAAAACAATTTCTTCCCATAAAGCCGGCGCACCTCGGCGATCGACATGCCGGCGCAGGTCTCCAGCGGGTTGAGCCCGTCGACGCCCGCCCCGACCAGGTCGTCCAGGATGGACATCAGGTTGCCGTCGGAGTGGAACAGGCAGATCGTGTCGTGCGCGTGCCAGGCCTCGACCAGTGCCTTGAGGCGCGGGATTTCGTACCGCCGCAGCCAATCCAGGCTGAACATCAGCCCGTTCTTGCTGGCGATGTCGTCATGGGTCAACACGACCGGCGTCAGGCGCGGGTCGGCGATGGCGTGGACGCGGCGCAATTCGGCCTGGTGCTGCGCCTCGAACCACTCGTCGACCAGTTCCGGCTCGTAGCACACGAGCAGGCCGAAGAGGTCCAGGCCGATGGGGGCGAACATGTAATCGGTGCCGACCGGGCTGGGCAGGATCAGCACCGGAAGGTCGCCGCGCACCTCGCAGCCGACGGAAAAGAACGCCTGGTATCGCAGGACGTATTCGCGCATCCCTTCGACGAACGCGCCGTCGGGCTGCCACGCGTTGAGCTTTTCGATCTTGCGCTTGATCCAGGGGATCAGCGTTTCGATGTCGTGAAACGGACGGCGCTTGACCCAGGTCGTCCAGCGCGTGGACTCCTGTTCCAGGCCGTCGTCATCGGTAAAGACGAGCTCGGGGCGCGGTCCTTCGGGCATGCGGGTCATGTCGAGCGTGCGCCCGATGCATTTGCCTTTGACCCGGTCGCCGTTCACGACGGTCAGCTTCTCGCCGGCGTAATATTCGATCACCCCATCGTTCTCGAAGATGTCGTAGAGGGCGATGCGGTCGATCTCCTCGAAGCGGATGGTGCGCATGACGCGCTCGTGCTTGGTCAATTGGGCGCTCATTCTTCAACTCCTCTGCTTGCGGATCGCTCCTAGGTGGTCGCTCCTGCTGGAACTCAAGCCAGACTGTGTTCCAAAGACGGCTGATTATAACGCGGGACGGGTGGGATTTTCAGCAAGATTTCCATCAGGCGATAATGCGGGACTTTGGGCGGGAAATAGGGTAAATTGAGGGTCTCTCGGTCCCGCGGGCCGAGGGAGAAATCCAGCGGCAGGAAGGCAGGCGGGTCATGACCGAGCACGCCCCCACCCAATTTGACAACGTCAGCGTCGTCGCCAAGGCGAACCTTTATTTCGACGGCAAGGTCGTCAGCCATACGGTTGTGTTGGCCAGCGGCGCGAAGAAAACGCTCGGGCTGATCTACCCCGGCGCGTTTCAATTCAACACCGGCGCCCCCGAAAAGATGGAGATTATCGCCGGCGCCTGCCGCGTGCGCGTGGCCGGCGAGAGCGACTGGAAAACTTACGCGGCGGGGACGAGCTTCACGATCGCGGGCCAATCCTCGTTCGAAATCGAAGTCGCCGAAGGCGTGGCGGAATATATTTGCTCGTACGAATAAATCAGGTGAGTAATTCTTTGCGCAATCGTCCTCGTTCTCGTCCTCGTCTTCGATGAATGAAGACACCAATTAATATTGAGATGACAAGTTGATCAGGAGGCCGGCGGCTTCATAACGGCGAACGAAAATGAGTCTTGGGGGTCCTTGAGGTCCTTTTCGTCGTTTCCCTTTTTTCGAGGGGGCACGTGAAAAAGAGCCATAAATCTTAACCGCAGAGGACGCGGAGAAGCTGAGAACGCAGAGAGAATTGGCTTATGAAGCGCTCTGCGATCTCTGCTCCTCGGCGCACTCTGCGGTTAAGACATAAGCACCTTTTGCATTTCGAACCTCACACTCTTCCTTGACGATCGCGCGCGGATCATTATAATGGTGACTTTGTTTCTGGCTCCGGAAGACTGTTAAACCGGAAAGGAGAGCCGAGATGCTGGAATCCATCCCCACCCCGACGCCCCCCTGCGCAGGGCCGAACGCGCGTACCAACGCCCAGTGGCGCTCCGAGTATGAAAAGTACCTCACGCCCAACTACGGCACGCGCAAGCTGGCACTGGTCCGAGGCGAGGGGACGCGCGTCTGGGACGCCGAGGGGAAGCCGTATCTCGATTTTCTGACCGGAATCAGCGTCAACAACCTGGGCCACTGCCACCCGCGCATCACCCGGGCGATCCAGGAGCAGGCCGCCACGCTGGTCCACGTCTCGAACCTCTATTACATTCCGGTGCAGATCGAGCTGGCGCGGCTGCTGGTCGAGCACAGCTTCGCCGACCGGGTGTTTTTCGGCAACTCCGGCGCGGAAGCCAACGAGGCGGCGATCAAGCTGGCGCGGCGCTGGACCAAGGAGAACCGCGGCGCGGGCCACCATGAGATCCTCGCGATGCACAACTCGTTCCACGGCCGGACGATGGCGACCCTGAGCGCCACCGGCCAGGACAAGATCAAGCTCAACTTCGAGCCGCTTTTGGAAGGGTTCACGTTCGGGCCGTTCAACGACCTGGCGGGCGTGGCCGCGCTGGTCGGCGAGCGCACCGCCGCGGTCATCGTCGAGCCGATCCAGGGCGAGGGGGGGATCTGTCCGGCCAGCGAAGCGTTCCTGAAAGGCCTCCGCGCGCTCTGCGACGAGCGCGGCATCCTGCTGATCTTCGATGAGGTGCAATGCGGCCTGGGGCGCGCCGGCACGCTGTTCGCCTACGAACATTACGGCGTCGCGCCCGACATCATGACCCTGGCCAAGAGCCTCGGGGGCGGGCTGGCGATGGGCGCCATGCTCTGCACGGCGAAGCTCTCCGGAGCGTTCGCACCCGGCGCCCATGCCTCGACGATGGGCGGCAATGCGCTGACCTCCGCCGCGGGACTGGCCTACCTGAGCGAACTGATCGAAGGCGACTGGCCGGCCAAGGGCGCCCAAATGGGCGAGTCGCTCAAGGCGCAATTGGCCGAGGCGACCCGCGCCAGCCGGGCGATCAAGGACGTGCGCGGGCGCGGGATGATGATCGGCATTGAGCTCAAGGAAGGCGCGCCGGAAGTCAAGCAGGCCTGCGAGGACGCCGGGCTGCTGCTCAACGTGACGGCGGGCCAGACGCTGCGCCTGCTGCCGCCGCTCAACGTCACGCGCGAAGAGGTCGCTCAGGCCGTGGCGATCCTCGCCAAGGCGATTCTGGAACAGGAAAAGAAAGCGTAAGCATTGCGGATTGCGGAATGCGGATTGAATTTGAGGACGAAGTCGGTTGATTCTGATTTCTATCTTCTACCGTCTGAGCTCCGATCTTTCTGTATTCATTCCGCAATCCACAATCCGCAATCCGCAATCCGCAATCATAGGAGTCTCTCTGCATGTCTCCGATCTGCCACCATAAGCGTGACCTGCGGACCTCGGCTGACCTTTCGCGCGAGGACATCGAGGCGATCCTCGAGCAAGCCGAAGCGCTCAAGGACGCCCAACAGCGCGGAAATGCCCGGCCGATTCTGGCGGGCAAGAGCCTGGCGATGATTTTCGAGAAGCCCTCGCTGCGCACGCGCTGCACCTTCGAGATCGGGATGGTCCAACTCGGCGGTCATGCGATTTACCTCACGCCGCAGGAGATCGGCCTGGGCCGGCGCGAATCGATCCATGACGTCGCGCGCAACCTCGAGCGCTGGTTCGACCTCGTGCTCGCGCGCACCTATGCCCAGGCCACCGTCGATGAATTGGCCTTGCATTGCCACGTTCCGGTGATCAACGCGCTGTCCGAACTGGAGCACCCCTGCCAGGCCCTGGCCGACATGATGACGCTGCGGGAAAAGGTCGGTGACCTTGAAGGGTTCACTCTGACCTATATCGGCGACGGGAATAATATCTGCCACTCGCTGATGCAGATCGGCGTCAAGCTGGGGATGAAGATCACGGTCAGCTCGCCGGCCGGATACGAGCCGTTTCAGGGGATCGTCGACCTGACGCGCGAGGCCGCCGGCCAGTACGGCGGCAGTTACCGCTTCGAGCGCGACCCGCGCGCGGCGGTGGCCGGCGCCCAGGCCATTTATACCGATGTCTGGGCCAGCATGGGCCAGGAAAACGAAGCGGCCCAGCGCTCGGGGGTCTTTGAACCCTATCAGGTCAATGGCGCGCTGGTCGCCGCCGCTCCGGCCGGGGCGCTGATCATGCACGACCTGCCCGCGCACCGCGGCGAGGAAATTACCGCCGAGGTGATCGACGACGAGAGTTCGATCGTCTTCGACCAGGCCGAGAACCGCCTGCACGCCCAAAAGGGCATCATGGTTTTCCTGGACCAGGCGACGCGCTGAAAGACGGGCCGGGACAAGGCTCAACCACGGAAAATCCACCTGCGGCCATGCTTCTCCCGGAGAGCCGGCACGGAGGCCGGCTGCAATACGCATAGAGACAATTGCACCATTCCAGACAGCCGGCACGGAGGCCGGCTCTCCGAAGACGGTGACCTTGGGGATTTCCTGTTACGCGCCGTGGCGGCCATTGTTTTTTGTATCCGGATGCCACCTCCTTGTGCTAAAAATAGGATGATTTTGATTCGGAATGAGATGACGGAAACAGGTGTCAAGGCGTCCCGATGAATAAATGGCTCGAACGCATCAAGGATCCGCGAGATATCCGCGGGCTGGGCACCGAACAGCTCATGGAAATCGCCGAGGAGATCCGCGAGACGATCCTGCGGGTCACGGCCAGCAACGGCGGCCACCTCGCTTCGAACCTGGGCGCGGTCGAGCTGGCCATCGCGCTGCATTTCGTTTTCGACACCCCGCGCGACCGGATCGTCTGGGACGTCGGCCATCAGGCCTACGCTCACAAGCTGCTGACCGGGCGCGCCGAGCGCTTTGCCACGATCCGCAAGGAAAAAGGCTTGTCCGGTTTCCTGCGCCGCGACGAGAGTCCCTACGATGCCTTCGGCGCCGGGCACGCCTCAACGTCGATTTCGGCGGCCGTCGGCCTGGCCATCGCCCGCGACCAAAGGGGCGAGAATCACAAGGTCGTCTCGATCACCGGCGACGGCGCGATGTCCGGCGGCATCTGCCACGAGGCGCTCAACAACGCCGGCATGCTCAAGACCGACCTGCTGGTGATCCTGAACGACAACGAGATGTCGATCTCGCGCAACGTCGGCGCGCTTTCGCATTATTTCAACCGCCTGATCACGAATTATTTTTATAACGAAAAGCGGCGCGAAGTCGTCGAGCTCATCCGCCGCCTGCCCGCCGGCCAGCGCTTCCTCAATATGACCAACCGCGTCGAGGAATCGGTCAAGGGCCTGATCGTCCCCGGCATGCTCTTCGAGGAGTTGGGCTTCCGCTATCTCGGCCCGATCGACGGGCACAACCTGGAGGAACTCATCCCCACGCTGCAAAAAGTGCGCACGTTCCACGGGCCGATCCTGCTGCACGTGATCACCAAAAAAGGGAAGGGGCGCCCCTACGCCGAGGCCGATCCAACCAAATGGCACAGCCCGCCGCTGCACTTCGACGCCGAAAGCGGCCAGGCGCCGAACAAGGAGGCCGGCCCCCCCTTCTACACCAAGATTTTCACCGAGAGCTTGCGTCGCGAGGCCCGGCGCGACCCGCGCATCGTCGCCATCACCGCGGCGATGATCGAGGGGACCGGCCTGGTCGACTTTCAGCGCGAATTCCCCAAACGCACCTTTGACGTGGGCATCGCCGAGGAGCACGCGGTCATTTCGGCCGCCGGCATGGCCTGCGACGGCCTGCGTCCGGTCGTCTGCATCTACTCGACCTTCCTGCAGCGTGCGTTCGATCCGATCATTCACGACGTGGCGCTGCAAAAATTGCCGGTCGTCTTTGCGCTGGACCGCGCGGGCCTGGTCGGCGCCGACGGCCCGACCCATCACGGCGTCTTCGACCTGACCTACCTGCGCATGATCCCCGATCTGGTGGTCATGGCGCCGGCCGATGGCGAAGAGCTGAGCGCCATGACCCGCCTGGCCATGCTTTATGAAGATGGCCCGATCGCCCTGCGCTTTCCACGCGGCACGGCCCAGGCCGAGGTCGAGCTCGGCAAGCCGCCGCTACGCCTTGAGCTTGGCAAGGGCGAGATCGTCCGCGAGGGCGAAGACATCTGCCTGGTCGGCATCGGCACGATGGTCGGCCACGCGATCCAGGCCGCCGACCTGCTCGAGGCCGAAGGAATCCGCGTCAGCGTGCTGAACGCCCGTTTTGTCAAACCGCTGGACCGCGAGCTGCTGCTTGACGCCGCCCGCCGCCACGCCTGCCTGATCACGATCGAGGACAACACGGTGCTGGGGGGCTTCGGCTCGGCCGTCGGCGAGCTGCTCAGCGCCGAAGGGGTCGAGACTCGGCTGATCCAGCTTGGCATTCCCGACCGCTTCATCGAACAAGGCTCGCCCGAGCGGCTTTACCACCTATGCGGTCTTTCGCCCGCGGCGCTCGCCGCGCGCGTGCGCGAGATCGTGGCCGGCGCCGCGCGCATTCACGACATCAGCGCCCCCGCCGCGTTGGGTGTGAGGAACGCCGAGCTGTAAGCCCTTGCGGAGGGCGGATCGCTCCACCGCCAAGACGCCATTCAATTCGTGCTCTTTCGAAAACAGGGCATGGACGAAGTGGACGATATGGACGAGATGGACCTGCAGGGCCGGCCCCAAGGGCTCATTTTCGTTCACCGTTGGAGGCCGCGATTGAATTGCTCAACCGCTTGCGCCATGGCCTTGATGTTTTCGCCCGGCATGCCGGGGCTGATCCCGCCGCCCAGCGAGAGGATGAGCCCTTGGCCGCCGGTCCGCTCCAGCACCCGCAGGGTTGCCTGGCGGACCTCTTCGGGCGTGGCGCGCACGCCGATCTCGAGCGGATTGACGTTGCCCATCAGGCGCATCCGACCGGCCACGCGGCGCTGCACCTCGCCGGCCTCGAGTTGTTTGCCCCAGTTGAGCACGTCGAATCCGGTCTCGGTCAGGCGCTCGAGGAAAGGATCCACGTTGGCGTCGTTGTGATAGACCTTGACCCACTCGGGCGGGAACGCCCCAGTTATACGTTGAAGATACGGGTGGGCAAACTCTTCGTAATAGGCCCCGCCGAGCAAGCCGACGACATCGTCCAGCACCAGGATCCCTTCGACGCTCTCGCCGATGGCGTCGGCCTGTGCCCGCAGCCAGTCGATCGCCAGGCGGGTGGTCAGATCCAGCAGGCGATGCACGCCGGCGGGATCGCGCACGAGATCCATCATCAACTGGGTCGTGCCGCGGAAAAAAGCGGCCGTGCAGAGCGGTCCGCGCGCGGCGACGGCGGGAATCGTGTATCCCGCCGCGAAGATCCTGCGCTTCATCCGCTCGTATCGATGCAGTACGAGCGGCATCAGCCCGTCGGTCTGGGGATTGACCGGCGGCACTTGGCCGATGCTCTCCAGCGCGCAAGGGAGGGACTGTTCGCCGGGGGGCTGGTCGGGCCAGAAGCGGATGCGCGTGCCCAGCGTGGAAGGCTCGGCCGCCATCCCCAGCTCGGCCCACCACGAGGGAAAGAAAATCACCTCGGGGAAGGCTTCCATGATCCGCAGGTTAGCCTGAAACCAGACTTCGGGGTCAAAGTAATAATCCAGGTGGCCAAGGCCCAGGTGGCCCGGAATCCAGGGGCTGTCGGCGATCAGGGCCAGGGGGACGCGCGCGACCGCTTCGCCCTTGGCCGCCCGCTTGAACTGTTGCCACTGCTCGGGTCGCATCGAAAATCCCTTCTAGAATCCTTCTGAAAAACTTTGTCCGACTTTTTCGTGCTCGTGCTCGTGCTCGCTCGAAAAACAGTCAAAGGACGAAAAGGACCTAAAAGACCTAAAGGACTCATTCACATTTGTGGGGCTCGCGTTATAGACAACTCGTCCTCGTTATCGCTTCCCTCGATTTTCCTTGCAATAAGATTTTGCTCCGCGTGCGGAAAGAATGCTTGAAGTCCCCTATTGCGCGAGCCACTGCGTCACGGCCGCCCGCCACGCCTCGTCCCACATCGTCGCCATGACGCGCTCCATGTCCTCGGGAATGGAACTGGCCAGGCGTAGGTGGCGGCCGGGCTCGGTCGGATGCTCCAGGCTCAGCCGGGCCGCGTGCAGCATCTGGCGCGCGGGCCAGACCGCGGCCAGCGCCGGCCGCTGGCGCTGCCCCATCTCCTGCAGCGTGCGCGGCTTGGTCCAGCCGTAATCCGGGTCGCCCAGGACCGGATGGCCGATCGATTGCAGGTGGACGCGAATCTGGTGCGTGCGGCCGCTGTGCAGCGCCAGGCCGAGCAGGGCCAGTCCGCCCCCCTGGCAAAGCATCCGCCAGTCGGTGCGCGCCGCTCGCCCCTCGGCCAGGATCCCCATCCGCTTGCGGTCGTTCGGACGGCGGCCGATCGGCCGGTCCACGCTCCCCTCGCCCTCTTTAAAACTCCCGATCACGATCCCCAGATACTGCCGGCTGACGCGCCGCTCGGCCAGGGCCGCGACCAGGGCGTCGTAGGCCGGCTGCGTCTTGGCCGCCATCATCAGGCCGCTGGTGCCTTGATCGAGCCGGTGGACGATCCCCCAGCGCCACTCGCCGCCGACGCCGGCCAGGGACGGCCCGCAATGCGCCAGCAGGGCGTTGGCCACCGTGCCGCCCCGGTGGCCGGGCGCCGGATGCACGACCAAGCCCGCCGGCTTGTCGATCACGATCATCTGTTCGTCTTCGTACACAATCGCCAGCGCCATGGCTTCGGGTTGCAGCGCATGGTCGGGCGGCTCAGGCAAATCATATTCGATGTGGTCGCCCAGGGCCACCCGGTAGCGCGCCGGCTGCGGCTGGCCGTCGACGCGGACGCGCCCGGCTTCGATGTCGTGCTGGATCTGATTGCGGGCGCGCCCCTCGACTCGCTCGGCCAGCCAGCGGTCAAAACGCGCTCCCTCGGATTCGGTGACGGTAAAATCTATCAAGGCGTTGCTTGTCGGGAATCAGGATGGAATCAGGCCGGCGCTCGGCGCCTCATTCGATGTCATCGACTTCGCCGTTGCCCTCTTCATCGTAGTCGTCCTCGCCGGTGTCGACCCCGTCGTTGACCAACGCTCGAAAGGCCTTGCCCGGCTTGAAGGTGGCGATCAGCTTGGGCGGGATGTGGATCTGGTCGCCGGTGCGCGGGTTGCGGCCATTGCGGGCGCGTTTGTGTTTGACATAAAAGGTCCCGAAGCCCACCAGGGAGACCTTTTCCCCGCTCTTCAAGCCCTCCTTAATCGAGGACAGGAAGATTTCCAGCGCCACGATGGCGTCTTTGCGGCTCATCCCGGTTGACTCGGAAACCTTATTAATGATTTCGGCCTTAGTCATTGAAAGCCCTCCATAAGGTCAAACTTTTCAAACCGCCTGTGCTCAATACCCGGACCATGGGTTGGTAAAAGACCGAAAGTCGCTCAACTCAGTATCTTGAATGTTTTTCCGGGGCGATGTCAAGCCCCGAAAAGTGCTTGGGCGGCGAAATTCGGATTTTTCGCCACGCCCGTCGGAAAAACGGGGATGATAGGAGGTTTTTTTAGGACTGCGGCTTCTCCAGCAAGTTCAGGCGCTCCTCGAGCACGGCCAGCCGACTCTGCAACTGGGCCACTTGCTCCGCGAGTTGCGCCAGCAGGTCCTCGCGATCGGGTAGCGGCGCTCCGGACTCAAAGTTCACGTTGTATTTCTTATGCATTTGGTCCAAGGCCGTTTTGACGTCGGGATAGATATCGACGATCCGCTGCAACAGGGCCGTTTCCAACGCCAGCTTGACTTGCGGCACGTTGGGCTTGACCAAGCTGAGCGCGCCACCCAGCTTGCTGCAGTCGAGACGCAATTGGGTCAGCGCGCCGAGGCCCGCGCTGTCGATGAACATCACATCGCTCAGGTCGACGATCAGGTAGCGAATGGCTTCATTGAGCAGCATGTCGGCCTGGCTTTTCAGTTTATAGATCTCGAGCTGGGCGAAAAATCCGCCCAGGCGCAACACGGCAACCGGATGACGATCCTCGACATCCAATCTCAACTCTCGCTCACGCATGAGGCCAGACTCCTTCCGACGGCTATTCGCCGTTTTTTCGTTCACGAATCGTTTTCATGATTGTCTTGCTGGCATTCGTCTTGGCCTCTCCGGTGATCGCCACCCGAATGCCCAGTTCATCGGCCACGGAGCGCTCCGGCACGCCCTCGGGCGTGTAATCGGTCCCCTTGGCGTGCACGTCGGGCCGGATCGCGCGCAGGCAGCGTTCCGCCGTCCGCTCCTCGAAAATCACCACGCGGTCCACCGCCTCCATCCCGGCGATGAGTTCGGCGCGCTCGTCGGCGGGAACGATCGGCCGCCCCTCGCCTTTGATCGCCCGCTCCGAGGCGTCGGAATTGATCCCCACGATAACTGCGTCGCCTTCGGCGCGCGCGTCGTTGAGGTACGAAACATGTCCGGCGTGGATCAGATCGAAGCAGCCGTTGGCAAAGACGACCGAGCGCCCCGCGGCCTGGCAGGCGCGAGCGAAACGGACCGCCTCCTCCAGGGAGACGACCTTTTCCGACGGCTTCATGATCATCTCGTCTTCCTTTTCAAATCCGCCAGGATCCAGCGGACCGCCCCCGCCAAATCGTCGCAGATGCGCTCGGGCTGCTCGGTCCAGGTCTCGCGCTGATAGGCAACTTCGCCCAGGCCGTATCCGGTCTTGACCAGCACCCCCGCCAGGCCGGCCTTGTGGGCGAAAACAACGTCATTATGGCGGTCGCCAACCATATACGAACGGCCCATGTCGATCGGCCACTCGGCCTGGGCCTTGCGCAGCATGCCCAGACCGGGTTTGCGCAACTCGTCCGGATCATGGCGCCAGCGCGGGTCGGCGCTGCTGGGGTGAAACGGGGCGTAATAGCTGGCGTCGAGCCGCGCCCCGCGCCCCGCCAGCAACGCCTCCAACCGGGCAAACGTCGCCTGGAGCACGTCCTGCGAAAAATAGCCGCGCGCCAGCCCGGCCTGATTGCTAACCAGCACCGCCAGCACCCCGGCCCGATTGAGCCGCCGGATCGCCCCCGCCGCCCCAGGCAGAAGTTCGAGCCGCTCCGGGTGGTTGATGTAACCGGCCTCTTTGGTCACCGTGCCGTCGCGGTCGAGGAAAACGCAGGGCCGCCCCGCGTTCTCCACCCGGCCCGGCAAAACGCGGGACCGCGGCCGCGGAGGCGGCGGCTTGAGGGTCTCATCCGCCTGGGACTGTGCTCGATCAACCATTGGACGCCATCCGACCGGACTCCACGGGCGCGGGCGTCCGCCGCACAAAACCGCGCCAAGTCCCCAGTTTACCCTGGATGCCCCCTGCACATTCAAGCGCAAACGAACCTCTTTTCCGCCGCCCTTGATTATGTTAATCTCTAAATAATGAAACGGGGGCGGAAGAAAGAATCATCGCTTTTTTGAAGGGGAGGTCAATGACCATGAACTTCGCTGCCGCACGAGGGGGAGCGCGCAATCCGGCGGCCTTGAGGCTCGCCCGCGGGTCCACCCATTATCTTTGTTCGATGCTGATCGCAGTCTGCGCCTGGGTCGGTCCTGGTTGCACGGTCGCCCACGCCGCGGACGATCAACCAGGGGATGAAGTCACTTCCAATGCCGTCTCGCAAGCGCCGCCGCCCGCCAGCACGCCGCTTTTGGCCGGTGAGCTGGATGAACTGGTGGCCACGATTGCGCTTTATCCCGACGTGCTGCTAGCCCAGATCCTGCCGGCATCGACCTTCCCGCTGCAAATCGTCCAGGCTGCCCGTCTGATGCAAACCCCCGACGGAGCGACTCAAATCGACCAGCAGGATTGGGATCCCAGCGTCAAGGCCGTCGCCCGTTATCCTGAAGTGCTCGATATGATGAATGAGAAACTCGATTGGACGCAGAATCTGGGGGCGGCCGTGCTCAATCAGGAACAGGACGTCCTGGACGCCATCCAGCGCATTCGCGCCAAGGCCGAGCAGGATGGGGTGCTCAAGACCACGCCCGAAGAGGTCGTCACGAATGACGATCAACAGATCGGCATCGAGCCGGCCGATCCGGCGGTGGTCTATGTTCCCATTTACGATCTGCAATATGTTTTCCCGGACGCCGGCCATCCGGTGGGGGGGTGGCTGGCTTCCGACTTGAGCTTTGGCGTCGGCGTGCCGGTCGGTCCCTGGCTGGATTTGGATTTTGATTGGCGTCAGCACCATATTTACCATGGAGGCTGGGGCTACAATCACGCGCACGCCCATTGGGATCAAGGCGGAACGAATCACGATTCCGTCTGGCGACCGCGAGCCGCGGCCCACGAAGTGGTCCGTGGAACGCTCCATGGACGCGAAGCCCCTGTCACTCGCCCGAGCGTCCATGACGATTTTCATGGGTGGGCGGCCAGCGCGCCGAGCCGTCGGGTCCAACCCGAATCGATTGCCCAGGGATTGAACCGGCGCACGCAGCTTGGCCACTCCGCCCCGGCGCCGCAGCGGACTTTCCCTTCCAATCGCGGCGCGGGCGCGTCCCTCCCGACGCCTTATCGTCGCCCCTCACCCGTTTTATCGCCCAGCATTGAAACGGGCCGCTCGGGCGCGTTCTCCGGTTATCACAGCGGCGCCCTGACTCACGAATATAGCAACCGTGGCGCGACCAGTCTCGGGTCAACAAGAGCGACGTTCGGCGGTTCATACCGTGGCACCTCTCCCAGCTTGGGAGGATCGCGCGGCGGCGGCGCATCTTACGGTGGATCATCGCCCAGCAGGGGCGGATCGTATGGCGGCGGTTCATCCCGCGGCGGATCCTCTCCCAGCATCGGCGGATCGCGTGGCGGCGGCACCCATGATCGCCGTTAGCGCGCGGATCGTTTCGCCGGAGAAACGCAACGGTGAAGCCGACCAACAGTCAACGGCTTGAAATAAAGGAGTGAACTATGGCGCTTATTCATCCAATCAATCGGCGCATGGAGCGCGCGGCGATGTGCTTCTTTTGCCTGGCCGCTTGCGGGCTGATCGTCCACCCCTCGGGACGCGCCTTCGCCCAGGCCGCCGAACCGCCACGCTACCCGACCCCCCAGGCGGCCGTCCAGGCGCTGCGCGAGGCCGCCGAGACGAAAGACGGAGAAGCCTTGCGGCGGATTTTCGGACCCGCGGCCGATGAACTCATCCAATCCGGCGACCCGGTTGAAGATCAGCGCAATCGTGAGAACTTCGCCGCTCATTTCGCGGAATCGGTTAAGCTGCACCAGGTTTCATCCGACACCACGGTTCTTTATATCGGCAAGCTGAGTTGGCCCATGCCCATCCCGCTGGTCAGAAAAAACGGCCAATGGGTTTTCGATACCGCCGCGGGCAAAAGGGAAATCCTCAAGCGCCGGATCGGCAAGAACGAACTCGGCGCCATCGGCGTTTGCCGCGCCTACGTGGACGCCCAGCGCGACTACGCCCAGCGCAGCCCCACGCACGCGGGGGCGCCGCAATACGCCCAGCGCTTCATGAGTCATCCCGGTCAAAAAGACGGACTCTACTGGGACTCAACGCCCGACGAGCCGCTCAGCCCGCTGGGTCCGCTGGTGGCCCAGGCGCAGGCCGAAGGCTACTCGGACAAGCCGATCAAGAACCGGCGACCGAATCAGACCCAACCGGCGACGCCCTATCACGGCTATTATTATCAGATCCTTGAAAGCCAGGGACCCCATGCGCCGGGCGGCGCCAAGAATTACCTGGTCGAGGGCAAGATGCGGGGCGGCTTTGCCCTGGCGGCCTATCCGGCCAAGTGGGGCGACTCCGGCGTGATGACGTTCATCGTCAATCAAGACGGCATGGTCTATCAGAAGAACCTTGGCCCCACGACCGAGGCCCTGGCCGGCCGGATCGCCTCCTTCGATCCCGATGCCAGTTGGACCAAAGTGAAATGATTGGCTTCAGGCAAGGGGCCGCTTCGAAGCCGCGCCGGGGCGAGACTGGGCCGCATAGCCATAGCCATGGCGCAGCCAGACTCACCGGTCGATCGCCTTCATGTTCGCCTCAGCATAGCGCTCGCCCACAACCTCGCTCGGCGGCACGGCCGCCTCCAATTGCGCCACCTCGTCCGGCGTCAACGTGATGGCCACCGCGGCCGCATTTTCCTCCAGATAGCTTCGGCGCTTGGTTCCCGGGATCGGCACCACGTCGTCGCCCCGCGCCAGCACCCACGCCAGCGCCAGTTGCCCGGCCTTCACCCCTCGGCGCTCCGCGATCGCCCGCACCCGGCCGACCAGCACCTGGTTTTTGACCAAGGCCTCGCCGGCAAATCGCGGATAGCGCCGCGCCCGTGAATCCTGGCTTCCCAGATCGCTCGGCTTGGTGATCGTCCCGGTCAGGAACCCACGCCCCAGCGGACTGTACGG
>Ga0182027_10008631_pt1 | contig 14793 bp, 15 predicted proteins | sample 712E1DmetaG_FD_121300 | JGI IMG/M metagenome (GOLD analysis project Ga0182027, IMG submission 121300) | Permafrost microbial communities from Stordalen Mire, Sweden - 712E1D metaG (Illumina Assembly) | ecosystem: Environmental > Terrestrial > Soil > Wetlands > Permafrost | place: Sweden... | reverse complement strand
TCCGGCCGGCGCCGCCAGATGGAGGCGTGCGAGAAGAGTCTGCGGTAGGTCCACGCATAGCCTTCCTCCAGTTCTTCGGGCGTCATGTGGCGCGGACGGAAGACGGCGTGCGAGGTGTCGTAGCGGCTCCAGTCACGGTGCAGCAGCCGGCCCTCGGCTTCCATTTGCCGGAACAGCGGCGTGGCGGGGTACGGGGTCAGGATGTGAAAGGTGGAGCACTCGATTCGGTTCTCTTCCACCCACGCGGCGGTGCGGGCGAAGACGTCCTGGCGGTCGTGATCGAATCCCAGAACGAAGGAACTGTTGACCTGGACGCCGTGGTCGTGCAGGATGCGGACGCGCCGCGCGTAGTCGGCGGGCTGGGGCGTCTTCTTGCGCGAGTCGGCCAGGTTCCGGTCGGTGAGCGATTCGAAGCCCACGAAGACGCCGGTGCATCCCGCCAGCGCCATTTCGCGGATCGTGCCTGGGTCGTCGGTCACGTCGATGGAAACGGCCGCGCTCCAGATTTTCCGCAGCGGCCGCAGGGCATGGCACAGCGCGCGCAGGTACTCGCGGTTGGAACCGAGGTTGTTGTCTGTGAAGACGCCGTAGGGCTGATCGTCCGCGGCGAACTCGGAGGCGATCTGCGCGGGATCGCGCATGCGGTAGGGCATCCGCAGGCCATCGGTGGCCAGGTAACAGAAGCCGCAGCGGTTGTGGCAGCCGCGCGTGGCGATCAGGCTGCTGGTGGTCAGGAAACTTTTGCGTGGCAGCAGCGAGCGTTGCGGAGCCGGGTCCTCGCGGTACTGGTTCGCGTACGTGGCGGCATAGCGCGGCTGGATGCGCCCGGCCTCGACGTCGGCCAGGATCCGCGGCCAGAGTTGGACGCCGTCCCCCAGCGCCAGGGTGTCGGCGTGCGGGGCGCATTCGTCGGGACACGACATCACGTGCAGTCCCCCGAGGACGACCTTGCACCCGCGCTTCCGGTGCCAGGCGGCCAACTCGAACGCCCGCCGCGCGAACGTGAGATGGACCGTGATGCCCACCACTTCCGGCATGGGCTGCCGGGGCGGCCGCCCGTGGAGCAGGTTCTCATCCCAGTACTCGACGCGCCAGTGGTCCGGCGTGGTGGCCGCGAAACTGGTCAAGGCCAGGGTGGGCGTCAGCACGTGCTTGCCGAAGCTGGCGTTGGGGTCCTTGGGATAGAAGGATTGATCAGAAGGGCGTACCGCGGCTGAATTTCGCCGTGGGGAACGCGGTCATCCAGAACGGGAGGGTGCAGCATTTCGGGGGGCATCCAGGGGCGTCGCATATATACTTTGTACTACAAAGTTCTTCGTGATGCAAGCTATTGCCGGTGCGCCGGTTGCCGGGCGCATAATGGAATTCGCATGTCCGCAACCGCATCCAAGACGTTCCAGGCCACGCTGGAGCCAATGGCCTCGCGCCTGAACTGGGTGGTGGCGCGCATCCCGTTCGACGTCTCGGAAGTCTGGGGAACGCGCGCCCAGTTGAAAGTGAAGGGCGACATCAACGGCTTCCCGTTCCGCGGCTCGCTGTTCGCCGCGGGCGGTGGCGCGCACATCCTGCTGGTGAACAAGCGCATGCAGGCCGGTGGGAGGGCGGGCGCCGGCGCCACGGCGAAGTTCCGCCTGGAACCCGACACCGGGGAGCGCACCGCCGCCATCCCGCCCGAACTGCTGCGCATCCTCTCCGAGGAGCGCGCTCTGCTGCGCTGGTACCGCGCGTTGAATTACTCGACGCGGCACGACATCGCCAACTGGATCGAGGAAGTGAAGAGCCCCGAAGCCCGCGATCGCCGCGCCGGGCAGCTTGCCGAGCGGTTGCTGGCGACGATGGAAGCGGAAACGGAACTGCCGCCGGCCATCCGCATGGCGTTTGCGCACGATCCCCGCGCGCGGCAGGGTTGGGAACTGATGTCGCCGGCGCGACGCCGCGGGCACCTGATGGGCATCTTCTATTACCGCGAGCCCGGGGCGCAAGCGCGGCGGATTGCCAAGGCAGTGCGGGATGCAGTCGAAGTGGCGGAGAAGGCCGGGAAGAAGCGGCGGGGTTAGGGGCGGGGCGGGAAGACGTACCGGGCGGATCTCGCCGATATCCGACTGCTACGAGGCGCAACTATAATGAAAGTTGGCGCTGGAGTTCGAGTGGGACCCAAAGAAGGCCGCGGCAAACCTGGCCAAACACAGAGTCTCGTTCGAGGACGCGGCAACGGTCTTCGGCGACCCGCTGGGCAGGATCGTGGCAGACCCGCGCCATTCCTCCGAGGAGGAGCGGTTGGTGCTGCTGGGCCTTTCGGAAGCAAAGCACCTACTCGCAGTCATGTACGTGGACCGCGGCGAGGCGGTTCGAATCATCAGCGCGCGGCGCGCCACACGGGGCGAGCGAAGACACCATGAAGAAGTCAACAACTAAGCGCAAGGCCGCTGGCCAAGCCGGCGCCGACGAGATCCTTCCGGAGTACGATTTCAGCAGTTCCTCGCCCAACAAGTACGCTTCGCGGTATGCCGCGGGCAGCGCCGTAGTAGTGCTGGAACCCGACGTGGCCGCAGCCTTCCCAAGTTCGGGAGAGGCCAATGAAGCCTTGCGCGCCCTCGCGGGAATCATCCTGAGGAGTCGCGCTCGCCGCCCGGCGTTGCGCCGAGGTCTCTAGGCGGGACGATTCCGAATGAGCATCCAGAAGCCAGCCGACGATTTCGAGTTGCTTCTCCGCGTTGCCGAGGATCCCGTCCGGCTCCTCGGCGCGAAGTCCTTCCCGCTGTTTGAGCCCTTCAGGTTCGGATACGAAAGCGGCCTGCCAACCGGTGCCAGCTTCCGGGAGTTACCCGCACCTGGGTTTTACGGAGGCACAGCGCGAATTCCGGAAGCGCCAACTCAATAGAATCTCTTACAAAGAGTAAGTGGGTAAGGGGGCGACCGCCGGGGTTGGGAGTGACAACCGGGCTTCCCAGACGCTGGCCGGCTCGGTCAACGTTGGGGGCGCCGGGCAGGGTGAGCGGAAGCTTCATGGCTGGGCGCCAGTGGAACAGCGCGGCGCGGGTGGAGGGAATCGCGAACGAGTTGTGGTAGCTCGCCGCACGCAGATCCCACGAACCCGGGCACCAAGGCACCGGCTACGGTATCTAACATATAAGTATGACCACGCGGCTGATGGCGTGCGCTCTGGCTCTCGGGCTGCCGCTCTGGCCCTGCAAGATGCAGCGGTACACGATGGGCCGAAATATTCAGTTGTCCGAGACGATTGCCATCGTGGACGTGATTCCCAGTGCCCCATCCTTCACCGCGACAGCTACTGTTCGAGAGTATCTCAAGGATAACAGCGGACGGCCGCGAACGACATTCGCGCTCCCGAGGCTCTGTCCATACCTTCCCGATGGCAAGGGAATCGCGGTTCTCCTGAGGAGTGGATGGCAGTCGAGCCAGTCGCCGGTGTTGGAAGTCTACACGGCGCCGGCGGATCTCGCCGACCTGCGGGCGCTGGTGAAACTCTATGCGCTGGGCTCCGAGCGGGCGCGGCTCGACGCGCTGCGGGCACGCCTGAACGAGGGCAATCCCCGGTACCGGGAGCAGCTCTTCGACGACCTCCGTAACATGCGGGAACCGGGGAACTACCCGATCATGACCGGTCTCTATCCGGAGCTGGACAAGGCGGGGCGGCTGCGCCTCATCGAACTGATCGGATATATCGGCGACACGCGCGGCGTGCCGGTGTTGCTGCGTGCGCTGGAGGGGAATGACGCGGATCTTGCGGGTGCGGCGCGGGCGCAATTGACTTACTTCCGGGGAGCGCCGGGCGTGCGGGAGTCGCTGGACCGGCACCCCGCTCCCATCACTCCCGAGAGCGACACACAAGGAGCGTTCCGGCTCTTCCGCGAGAGCAAGAAGAAAGAGGCGCTCCCGTTTTTGCTGGCCGTGGCTGCGCGTGAGAGCGAGTCCCCGTGGAGCCGGATCTGGCCGGCGCTCGACGTGATCGACCAACTGGATGCGGCCGGGAAGAGCGGCCTACGCACGAAGATGTGGCCGCTGCTGCTGCGGTTGGCGCGCGAGGGAGACTACCTGCAGATCGCCGATGTGGCGCGGATACTACGCAGTTTGCCAGACCCCGGCAATCTGCCTGTACTGCTGTCTCTTCTCGGCCGCAAGGAGTTCGTCGGACAGAATACGCCATACGTAGCGGCGATGGCCATCCGGGAACTCGGCCCGGGCGTCCGGGATGCGGCGCTGGCGCGCCTGGTGGAGATGGCGGAGGCGGAAGCCAAGGAAAAGAATCTTCGGATCGCCGGCGAGCCGCTGGTGGCGTTGGCATGGCTGGGCGGCGAGCCGGAGTTCCAGCGGACCAAGCCCATTTGGGGAGACGATCTGCACCCGCTGTGGGGCGTGGCGCTCCAGCGCGACGAAGGGGCTTTTCTTTTGCAGGCTCTGCGCACACCCGGCAAGCTGCCCGCCGAGGCTGTCAACTGGATCGTGACCCGGTTGGGCGAACTCAAGGAACGCCGCGCCGTGAGTGCGCTGGCGCAGCAGTTGCAGAACCAAAGCTCGGATGTGGTGCGGAGCGCGCAGGAGTCGTTGATCCGGATCGGGGGATCGGAGGTAGCCTCGGCCGCGAAGGCCCTGCTGGACGGCAAGGGACCGGCACCGGCGCGGGAAGCCGCACTGAACATCCTGTACGGATTGAATGGCCCGGAGTCGCTGCCGTATCTTCGCAAGGCTATCTCCGATGACAACCTGCGGACCACGGCGCTGTTCCTGCTAGGCAATGTCGGGACGGCGCAGGATCTGAAAGTTCTGGCGCCGATGAGCGATTTCTGGACCGGCGACCGCCAATGGCACTACTGGTTCATGCTGGCAACCGCCGAGATTCGGGAACGGAACCCGTAAGAAGCGATCGGGAGCCGGGCGGTTCACCCGCTGGTCGAGTGCACGATTTCGCTCACCGCCGCCAGGTGCGGCCGCATCGGTTCGAACAAGGCTGCCGGCACGGTCACCGTGGGGGCCCCGGGCAGGGCGACGGTAAACTCCATGGCCGGGCGCCAGTAGAGCCGAGCCTCCCGGGTGGATTGAATGGCGCCCCATGGGATGAGCCACGGTTGAACCGGACTCCAGGCCTTGATGTACAGCCCAGCCGCGCTCACGACGATGGTGGCCGAGTTGCGGTATCTCACAGTGCCGACGGCAATGGTCTGGCGGGTGAAGCGCTGCCCCGCCGGTTCGGCGACCGTGCCGAAGCCGCCCGGCAGCGGCGCGATGGATTTGCGCGCCAGCAGCACGAGTACAGCGATAATCCCGCACATGGCCCCTGCCGCCAACAGCAGCAGAGACAGCGAAAGCGCCGTTTCCATGACTCCACTTATGATAGATCAAAACCGGACGGGGGGTTCCAAAATGCGGGCGCCAACCTGCCCAGTCGGCCGGCCGCAATCCGCAATCCGCTAAGATAGACCGGTGGAGCAGATCGGCCTGGAATTCGACCTGGCGCCCGAACGGCGCGTGTTGACGGTGGGCGAATTGAACGCCGCCGTCCGCGCGGCGCTCGACGAAGCGTTTCCGGACGTGTGGGTGGCGGGTGAAATCTCCGGCCTCAAACTGGCATCGAGCGGCCACTATTACTTCACGCTCAAAGATAAGGACGCGCAGGTGAGGTGCGTGGCCTTCCGCCAGGCGCACCGCTTCTGGAAATTCAAGCCGCGCGACGGACTGGCGGTGCTGGCGCGCGGCCGCGTGGAGCTCTACGAACCGCGTGGCGAGTACCAGTTGCAGGTGGAAATGCTGGAGCCTCAGGGCCTGGGCGCGCTGCAACTGGCCTTTGAGCAGCTCAAGAAGAAGCTGGCCGCCGAGGGGCTGTTCGAGCCCGCGCGCAAACGCCCGCTTCCGCGTTTTCCGCGGCGCATCGGGATTGTCACGTCGCCGCGCGGCGCCGTCATCCACGACCTGGTGCAGATTCTCTCGCGCCGCTCGCCCGGCGTGTGGATCCGCGTGTTCCCCGCGCTGGTGCAGGGCCAGGGCGCGGTGGAAGAGGTTTGCCGGGGCATCGACTATTTCAGCCGCTCGGACTGGGCCGAAGTGGCGATTGTGGCCCGCGGCGGCGGCTCGCTGGAAGACCTCTGGACCTTCAACGAGGAGGCTGTGGCGCGGGCCATCGCGGATTGCCGCATCCCCGTGGTCTCGGCGGTGGGCCACGAGAGCGACGTCACCATCGCCGATTTCGTGGCGGACCTGCGCGCGCCCACGCCCTCGGCGGCGGCCGAGCTGGTGGTGCCGGAGCGCGAAGAGTTGATGGAGCGCGTACGGCACGCCCGCGGCAAGGCTGTGCAGGCGGTCCGGTACCGGTTGGCCATGCTCGACCAGCGCCTGCGCAGGCAGGGGATCGAGCGCGCACTGGGGCTGCTGCACCGGCGGGTGGGCCGGGGCTTGCAGCGCGTCGACGAGATGGACTACCGCCTGCGCGAAGCTATGCGCGCGGCGTTGGACGCGCGCCAACGGAGGCGGCGGAGCCTGGAAGAGCGCCTGCGGCGGTTCGACGTCCGGCCGCGGCTCTCGACCGGCCGGCGGCGCCTGGAAGCCTCCCGGATGAAGCTCGAGCAAACTCTCGCTCTGCGTCTGACGCGGCAGCGCGGCGCGCTCGACCGGCTCTCGGCCAAGCTGTCGCAGTTGAGCCCGTTGCTGATTCTGGAGCGGGGATACGCCATCGTGTCGACGGGCGCTGGAATCGTCAAGCAGCCGGCCGACGCGCCCGCCGGCTCGCGCATCCACGTGCGCGTGGCCAAGGGCGAATTCGACGCGAAGGTGGAAGCGCCGCGCCGCAAGCCGAGGGTCAGAGGCTGAGGGCCGCCACGTGCGCCGAGGCCGCCGTCGCAAGGCCGGCAAGGTTGTACCCGCCCTCCAGCACCGAAACCAGGCGCCCGCCGGCGGAATGGGCGGCGATCTCCATGACGGCTTCGGTCAACGCCGCGAAATCCTCGTCGGTGAGAGTGAAGCGGCCCAGCGGGTCGCCGGCGCGGGAATCGAATCCGGCGGAGACCAGCACCAGGTTGGGCCGGTACTCCCTGGCGGCGGGCAGCAGCCCATCGCGAACCGCGCCCAGAATTTCGCGGCGTCCGGCGCCGGGCGGGAAAGGGAAATTCATGGTGGCGCCAACGCCGGAGCCCGCGCCCGTTTCGTCGGCGCGGCCGGTTCCGGGATATAGCGGCCACTGGTGGGTGCTGAAGTAGAAGACGGTCGGGTCGGAGTAGAAGAGGTCCTGGGTACCGTTGCCGTGGTGGACATCCCAGTCCACGATTAACACCCGGTCCAAGCCGTGCTTGCGCTGCGCGTAGCGCGCCGCGAGCGCCACGTTATTGAACACGCAGAAACCCATTCCGCGGGCGGCGCCGGCATGATGGCCCGGCGGACGGACCACGCAGAACGCGTTGCGGGCGCGCCCTTCGACCACCGCATCCACGGCATTCAGCACGCCGCCAGCGGCCCGCACGGCGGCTTCCCACGAAGCCGGCGAGATTTCGGTATCGCCGGTGCTGAGATAGTGCGCGCCCGAAGCGATATCGCGCCGCGCCGTGTCCAGGTAACCGGAGGTGTGGCACAGGAGCAGTTCGTCAAGGGTAGCGGCGCGCGGCTGGATGGGGACAAGCCGGTCGAGCAACCCGGCCCCGCGCAGTCCTTCCAGGACGGCGTCGAAGCGCGCGGGGCACTCGGGGTGGGGACGCCCGGCGAGATGTTCCCGGCTGACGGGGTCGGCCAGCAGCGCGGTGGTGTGGGTCATGACTCACCGCCCATAGGTGGCCAGCGCGAGACGGGAAGCAGTTGCGATGCTGGCGGCGCGCAACTGGATGGAGCCAATGCGGCCGGACAGCCCGGCCTCGCGCAGTCCTTCCAGGACGGCGTCGAAGCGCCCGGGGCAGCCGGGGTGGGGACGCCCGGCGAGGTGTTCCCGGCTGACGGGGTCGGCTAGCAGCGCGGTGGCGAGGGTCATGGTTTACCGCCCGTAGGTGGCCAGCGCCAGCAACGGAAAGTAGTTGCGATACATGTGATAGGTGAGGTAGAAGACGCCGGGGAAACCGGTGCCGGTGGCCAGCGCTTCGTGCCAGGTGCCGTCGGGCCGCTGGGATGCCAGCAGGTACTCCATCCCGCGCTGGGCCCCGGGCAGATCGCGCTTGCCGGCGGCGGCCAGTCCGAGCAGTGCCCAGGCCGTCTGGCTGGCGGTGGACGCGGCGTGAACGTAGCGCTTCTGGTCATAGCTGAGACAGCTCTCGCCCCAGCCGCCGTCGCGGTTCTGAACCGACGTCAAAAACTCCGCGCCGCGCTCGATGGCCGAGTGGCCGGCCGGTAGGCCGCAGGCGCGCAGGCCGCGCAACGCGAGGAACGTCCCATAGATGTAGTTGACGCCCCAGCGGCCGAACCACGACCCGTCGCGTTCCTGCGATTGCAGCAGGAAGCGCGCGCCGCGCACCATGGCCTCGTGGGTGGGAGCGATGCCGCTACGGCTGAGCGCCTCCAGCACGCGGCCGGTGATGTCCGGACAGGTGGGATCCAACATGGCATTGTGGTCCGCGAAGGGGACCTTGTTCAGCAGCCGCCAGTTGTTGTCCACGTCGAAAGCCGCCCATCCTCCATCTTCCGATTGCATGCCGAGGAGCCAGGCGATGGCGCGGCGCTCCACGTTCGCCTGGCGTTCGGACGATCGGGCGTGCGCGTGCCGCAGGGCCATCAGCACCATGGCGGTGTCGTCGATATCGGGATACCACTCGTTGGCGAATTCGAATGCCCAGCCGCTGGGTTCGAGGTCGGGCCGTTTGATGGCCCAGTCGCCCTTACGGCGCACTTCCTGGGTGAGCAGCCAGTCGGCCGCCCGGGTGAGGCCCGCCGGGGAAGCGCCGTGAAGCGCGGGCGCGCCGGCCTCGCCCAAAGCGAACATGCAGATGGCCGTGTCCCAGACAGGCGAAAAACATGGCTGGAACTGGAGCCGGCTGGGAGTTTCGGAAATCAGGCGCTCGAACTTGGCGACGGCATCCACAAAGTCCGGGTGGTCGGCGGCGTAGTTCAGGGAATCCAGCGCCATGATGAGGTACATCATGGAGGGGTAGATGGCGCCCAGGCCGTCGGAATAGTGGGTGCGCTCCATGATCCAACGCTCGGCTTCGCGGATGGCGCGCGCGCGGATATTCCGCAGCCCGCGCCGTTCCCAGAACTTGACGGCGCGATCCACCTGGGTGAACAGCAAGCCGGCGGCATCCCGCTTGGGCAGCGAGAGACGTTTCCCGGGGACGAACAACTCCTCCACCTTGAGGTTCCCGGGGGTGGGCCGGGTGTTGCCGATGGCCTGAACGATGGACAGCGGAAGGATGATGGCGCGCGTCCACGACGACATTTCGTACAGCAGGTCGCCCGGCACCAGCACCATTTCCGGTGGCACCGAGGGCACGTACTTGCGCGGATACAGGCCGAACAGCGAGAAGTTGATTTTGGTGTAGCTGTTGCAGGCCTGAAGTCCGCCCAGCGCCAGAATGCGTTGGCGGGCGCGCGCCATGGGGCCGGATTCGACATCGTGGCCGGCGATCTTCAGCACGGTGTAAGCGCGCACGGTAGCGTTCACTTCGGCGGCGCCGCCGGGAAAAATGTTCCACCCGCCGTCGGCCAGTTGCCGCGCCAGAATGAAGCGGCAGGCCTTATCGACGCGCTCCCGCGACGGCGGCTGCCAGGATGGCGTATCCGGGGAAGCCGGGTGGAGCCAGAGTTGGAGCAGGATGTAGTCGGACTCGAGCGTGGAGTCGGCCGTCAGTTCGCCGCACCAGTAGCCATCGGGATGCTGTTGGCGCGAGAGCGCGGAGACGGACCGTTCGATGGCGTGGGCCAGCCGCCGCGACTGCGTCTGGCGCAGCTCCGCGGCCTGGTGAAGCGCGCTCCGGCGCGCCCGGTCCTCGGTCGATACCCAATCGGCGCTCATGGCTTACTCTTGAGTATAACTGGAGCGGGAAGGGCCAGCCGGAGAATGCCAAGGAGGTAGTGTTAGAATGGAACCGTCAGCCGTGGCGAAGTGGCGGAACTGGCAGACGCACCAGACTCAAAATCTGGCGCACTTCACTGTGCGTGTGGGTTCGACCCCCACCTTCGCCACCATGCGGCTCCGTCTTCCTAACCCAGCGGCGGAAAGGCGCATCCGATGACGCTCCGCACTGCTTCCGCGGCGTTCCTTCTGGCGGCATCGCTGGCGCACGCGCAGATCGCCACGCTCCCGGCCGACGTGTGGACCGACGTGGCTTCCGCCAAGGTGAAGTCCATCCTGCGGGAAATGGGGCTGGATGCCGCCGAAAAGACCGGCGAAAAGTCCACGGTTTTCAATTTCCGGTTGGCTGGCCACGGGGTCAGCCTGGATAGCCACACGAGTTTCATGGAGCTGCAACTGGCCCTATCCGACAAGGTGAACGCGGCGGCCATGAACGAATGGAATCGTACCCATCGCTTCACCCGCGCCTACATGGATACGGACGGAGGCGCCACGCTCGAGGCCGACCTGGACTACGGCGGCGGAGTCACGAAAGCCGCTATCGAGGCCTTCATCAAGGGGTTCGGCGATGTCATCCCCGGCTTTGCGAAGGCGGTGCTGGAAGCCGGCGTGGCGGGCGGCGGGCTCCCCGCGGCAGCCTACCAGGCGGCCACCGGGGGCGGCAGCGGCGGCAGCGGCATCCTGACGATTTTGGAAGGGCGAATGAGCGTGCGTTACGATCCCTCCAAGTGGCATCGGACCCCCACCTCCGTCGCGGGCCGGTTGGAATTCAGCCACGTCTCGGGCGCGGGTTTCGCGGTGGTCATCGCCGAGCACACCGCCGTATCGGCGGACACCGTCGCCGACATCGGGTTTGCGAACATTCGCAAGCAGGATTCCGGCGCGCGGATGACGCTGAAGGAGAAGCGCCATATCGCGGGGGGCGACGTCTGGTTCCAGACCGTGGACGCCACCATCATGGGCATGCCGCTCACTTACTACGGCTACTACTACGGCGGCCCGGGCGGCGCCGTCCAGGTGCTGACTTACGCCGGAAGAAGCCTGATCGGCGGCTACCAGAAGGACTTCCTGGAGTTTCTCGACGGCTTGCGGGTGGCGGACTGAGGCGGCTGCCGCCCATCGGCGCAGATTCGAGTTACGCTCGACAGTGTGCAGACCATCATCGAGCCGTTCCGCATCAAGAGCGTCGAGCCGCTGCGCCAGACCACGCCCGCGGAACGCGAACGATTCCTCGAAGCCGCCGGGCACAACCTCTTCCTGATTGAAGCCCGCAACATCCTGATCGACCTGCTCACGGACTCCGGCACCAGCGCCATGTCCACCGGGCAGTGGGCCGCCCTCATGCGCGGCGACGAGAGCTATGCCGGCGCCGAGAGTTTCTTCCGTTTCCAACGCGCCGCCCAGGATCTTACCGGCTTCCGCCACATCATTCCCTGCCACCAGGGCCGCGCCGCCGAACGGATACTGTTCGGCGTGATGGCGAAACCCGGCCACACGATTCCCTCGAACACGCATTTCGACACCACCCGCGCCAACATCGAATTCACCGGCGCGCGGGCCGTCGACCTGCCCATCCCCGAAGCCGCCGATACGCAGGCCCGCCTGGATTTCAAGGGCAACATGGACGTGGCCGCGCTCGATGCTCTCATCGCCGCCGAGGGCGCGGAGCGCATTCCGCTCGCGATGCTCACGGTCACCAACAATTCCGGCGGCGGGCAGCCGGTTTCCATGGCCAACATGGAGGCCGTCAAGGCGGTGTGCGCGCGGCACGGCATCCCCTTCTACCTGGACGCCTGCCGGTTCGCCGAAAATGCCTGGTTCATCCACCAGCGCGAGCCCGGCTATGGCGACTGGTCGCCGAAACGCATTGCCCAGAAGATGTTTTCGCTCGCCGATGGCTGCACCTTCTCCGCCAAAAAGGACGCCTTCGCCAACATCGGCGGCCTGCTGGCCACCAACGACGACCGCGTGGCGCAGCTCGAAACCAACCTGCTGATTCTCACCGAAGGCTTCCCCACTTACGGCGGACTGGCCGGCCGCGACCTGGAAGCCATCGCCGTAGGCCTGGAGGAGATTCTCGACCCCGACTATCTGCGCTATCGCATCGTCTCGACCGGTTACCTGGGCCGCCACATCGCCGACCGCGGCGTGCCAATCGTCGAGCCGCCCGGCGGGCACGCCATCTACATCGACGCCGCCCGCATGCTGCCGCACATTCCGCCGCACCAGTTTCCGGGGCAGGCCCTGGCGGTGGAACTCTACCGGCACGCCGGCATCCGGTCGGTGGAGATCGGCTCGGTGATGTTCGGCGCCGCGGCGCGCCACGAGCTGCTGCGCCTGGCGATCCCGCGCCGGGTGTACACGCAGAGCCATATCGACTATGTGGTGGAAGCCATTCTGGAAGTGAACGCAAGGAAGGGGGAGATTCGCGGCATGGAGATCGTCGAGCAGCCGCCGTTCCTGAGGCACTTCAGCGCGAGGTTTCGGGCGTTGGGGGGGTGAGCGCGGCGTGGGTGCGGGGATGGCGGGCTGCTGGTACGGGGGGACGTGCGTGCCAGTGACTGCGTGGGTGGCGTGGCGACGCTTCCCCGGACGCCGTTTCCGACAATTCTCCCGGAAGCGGAAAGGTCAGCCGCATCTCGCAGCCCTGCTGCCCTGTAACATGTGTTGTATAATGGCAGCTTATTTACCCTGCATCGTTGGATCGCCCGTGCCCGGCGTCCGTCCTCACGGAGACTCGGTGGTGTCCAAGCGAGAGTTAGGTTTAGGAGGCTGCATGGCTGGCAAGAACAGGAACTTCATCCCGAACCAGGTTTTTCTAGGATTGCCTTGGAAGAATGTCCGTCCTAAGTACGAGTCGGTAATAACCGGAATAAAGAAGAAGTATCCGCTGCATTTTGCGATTGTAGGGCGGGACGATGGCACGGATGCACAGAGCCTCTTCGACATAATCAAAGAGAGAATTTCTTCATCTAGCTCTGCCATCTTCGATGCTACAGGCGGAAACGCGAACGTTTCGCTTGAGTACGGATACGCCGAGGGCATCGGAGTCCCGAGGACTATCTTTCTCAGTGCCCACAAGGCAGCGCAAAAACAGAGCGCAGGAGGCCCGATCATCTCAGATCTGCTCGGCATGCGTCGGGTTCAGTACAAGACCGACAAGACGCTTACCGTCGGGCTTCAGAAACTCTGCCGAGAGCACGACTACACTAAGCGCTTCGAGAAGGCGCTGGCTTCTGCCCTTAAAGGCATGTCTAAGGGGCGTAAGAAACGTAATCGCGCGCTTGCCCTGAAACTGGTCCACGCCCTCGACGGCAAGGCAAAGATGCGTCGTTCCAAGCTTGTCCAGACCTTACAGGCTCAGGGCTACGAGGAGCAGGAAGTCGACTCCCTACTCAAGAAGATGAACGCTCCGGGAATAGTTAAATGCACCGTTGGAAAGTACTCTGACTCGTACATCGCTTAGCGATCCAGGGGACACTGGGAACAGCCTGAGATCGCCGCCGACCTCACGCCGCGCCCAGGAGAGCCTTTTCGACCGTCTCCGGAAAGCGGTCGATGACCGCGAGATAGGCGCGGACGGCGCTCGGCGGTTGCGCCCGGCCAAGTTCCCAATCCTGCAATGTGCGAGTACTGAATCCGAAACGGCGAGCGAACTGAGATTGCGATAATCCCGATTTCGCGCGAATCGCCTTTACATCTACTGGGCCCGGAACATCGTACTCGTATGTGCGCAGACACTTCTCACCTCGAACGTGCGCCGCGGCTTCCTTCAATCCATGAACAAGGTCTTTCCCTACCCGGCTGAGCCTCTCCGGCGCGCGCTTACTTACCCGCTTGCTTCTTGGCATCTTTCAAACCCTCCACGAACTTCTTTGCTGCCTTCCGATCAGCGGCAGTCATGTCCGACTGATCGTTCTTGGCGTAGATCGAAAGCAGGTACACCTCGGGGTCCAATACCTGTGCCGCGATCTCTTCGGTCGCACGCCAGTAGTAGTAAATAACTCGCACACCACCGCTCTTGCCTTTACTCTGCCGGGCCCAACGGGCCTTTCGGACGCCACCCGTTCCGGGAACCACGGGGTGCGCCTCAGGGTCGGCGGCGATGGCGAGTTGCATTGCGGCTTGCTCGGATTCGGCGAGTAGCCGGCGTACTTCCTTTTCGTACCGGCTGGTGGCGAAGACCCGAACCTTCACAATCTGAGTATACGGGAGTCCCGTATGCTTGTCAACGGCGGGTCGACTTGGCTCATTGGCGACCAGGCCGATTGACAATCGGCCGCAGGATGCCAACCTGCCCCGCAAGGCCGCGCCGGTCCGCCGCCTCCGCATAATGGGTCCGGCACGCCGGGATACGGCCGGTGATGTTCGGCGCCGTTGCCCGCGGGCTATCGTCGTACCAATACCTTCCCCTTAGAGTGGAGTGGATCTTTTGCGGCGTTGCCTCACGGATACGCGGACCCTCCCCAATCACCGAGGCATTGTCGAACACCAGGGCCCAGTGGAAGGAATTGGAATAGGCGATGAAAACGAGGCCCCAAATCGCCAGCAACCGCCACAGGAGCCGCCGCCACATGCGGCCTGTCCCCCGGGCCGCGAAGCCCCGTGTGGCGGCCGCGTGTGACGCTCCGCGCGACCTCCGCCGCTTGCCGGTCTTCGCCATCTACTGCGCCTCAGCGAGCGGCCTCGCGGCAGCGCCGGATTCGGCGGTCATGGCGCCAGCCGTTCACGATTCGGGAATCGCCGTCTTCGCCTCTTCGCGCAGCGCGGCGATCCGGTTCTGTAGCGTCCGCAGG
>Ga0182027_10008629_pt1 | contig 14796 bp, 8 predicted proteins | sample 712E1DmetaG_FD_121300 | JGI IMG/M metagenome (GOLD analysis project Ga0182027, IMG submission 121300) | Permafrost microbial communities from Stordalen Mire, Sweden - 712E1D metaG (Illumina Assembly) | ecosystem: Environmental > Terrestrial > Soil > Wetlands > Permafrost | place: Sweden... | reverse complement strand
GCGCCCACTCGGTATGGAGCAGATCGGAATTGAGCAGAATCGGGGTGAGCAGATTGTTGAACTCGTGGGCAATGCCACCGACGAGCTCGCCAATGGCGCGCAGGCGGCGGCCCTGGGCGATCTCCGCGTCCTTCTGTTTGCGCTCGGTCACATCCTCCACCAGGAAACAGCAGCGGGCGCGGTCGGCGGCCGGGTCGAGCGGCACGACGGTGATGGCGAAATTGCGGCGCTGGTCCTCGCGGGAAAGCTCAGTTTTGAACGGTTGGGCCGAGTCGACACAGCGGGCGAACAGTCCGGACCAGTACTGCGCCCACTCGGGCGCGAGGCCGAGATCGCGCAACGCCCGGCCGGCGGGGGGCTCGGCGGCCAGGCCGAGCTGGCGCACGCCCTCGGGATTGAATGAAACTACGAGCCATTCGCCGCCCGCGCGTTCGACGACACCGAGGGCCAGCGGGAGGTTTTCGTAAAGGGCGCGCAGGAGTTGTTCGGACTGGCGCAACGCCTCCTCGGCCGCCCGCCACGCGGTCACATCCTGCACCGTGCCAAAGATGCCAGTGCGGTGGCCGGCCTGATCGATGATCGGCCGTCCCCGCACGTGGATGGTCTTGCGCACGCCGGGCTGCGGCTCGATGGCGAGATAAAGATCGTAGGGCTGGCTCTGGGCGTAGACGGCCCGGATGGCTTCGCGCCAACGCTCGCGGTCCGCCGCGCCGGCGCAGCCGGTCACCGTATCCAGGCTCGGGATGCCCTGCTGCGGATCCCGCTCGAGAATCCGGTAGGTTTCTTCCGACCAGACGGCCCGGTCGGGCCCGTCCTGCAAGCCGCGCTGCCAGTGGCCGAGCCGGGCAAACCGCTGGGCTTCGGCGAGGATGCTGCGACTTTCGTCGAGCTCCCCGGCCTGGCGCGCGATGCGCTGGCGCAACTGCCGCTGGCGCACCAGCGCCCAGAGCGCGATGACGAGCGCCAGGGCCAGGGTGCCGGCGACGTAGGCAACCACTTGTTCGCGGGTGAATTGCTGCGGTTCGTAGGGCGCGAACCACTTTTGATAGATGCGTTCGTACTCTCCGGTCCGATAGAGGAGGGCGAGTCCTTCATTGAGTTGCGCCATCAACGCGGCATTGCCGCGGTGCGTGGCGAAGCAGTAACGCACGGTAAAACCTTCGAGCGAAGGGCCGACCGGTTCGACGTTGGCGATGCCGAGATGCTGCGCCTGGGCCAGGCCCGTCAGCCGGGTGATCAGCACGGCGTCGACTTCGCCGCTGGCGAGCAGTTGCAGGCCTTCCGGACTGGAAACTTCGCGCACCAATTCGGGCGCCAGGCCTTTGAGCATCGCGTAGACATGCCCCTGCGTGGGCGTCGCCACCCGGGCCCGTTGGTCGCGCAGATCGGTCATCGTCTTGAAACGCCGGTCGCCTTTGCGCACGAAAATCGTTCCCTGCACGGTGAGGATCGGCACCGAATACTCGGCGTCGGCCTCGCGGCCGGAGATGTGCGGATGCCATTGCCCCACGTCGAAATCGCCCGCCGCGAAGCGTCGCAGATCGTCCATGGCCGCCACGCGGGCGAGCTCGTACTTGAGGTCCATTCGTTGTGCCACGGCCGCGAATACGTCCACCGCGAAGCCGGTCATTTGCCCGCCTGCCTCGAAACTGTAGGGATAGTTGTCGATGGCGGCGCTGACGGTCAGCGGACGCGCCGGCGCTGGCGCCGGTGTTTCGGCGGAGTATCCGGCCGCCGCCAGACTCAAGCTGCCCCCCCCCATGCAGGCCAAACCCATCCCCCACAGGAGGCGGTGAAGGGCGAAGATGCGGAAACTGAAAAAAGGGCTGGGCACTTGAAACTACAATTAACGGCGGAAAAGCAATACGATGGTGGGGAAGGTGGGAGGCGAAGGCAAGCGCCTCACGGCCTGGCTTTCTCGCCGTCGCGATGAGGCGAAACGGTACGGTCTTCAATCGTCGGCCTGGCCCGGATGTTTCACGCCTCACTCCGTCGCGGAGGCACAGTCTGTGCGATGCACGGGGCGGTTGGCCCGGCCTCCAAGGCAACCGGACTAGTTACCCCATGTTTTTGCTCGCGACCCACCGGTTCACCGACAGAGTTATATCAGCCCATACGGGCAAAATCCCAACAATCATCGAAACCCGACAACATCATGAAAAGTTTCGCGCCCGTTCTATTCATCCTCGCCGCCGCGCTTGGCGGTGTGTCGCCACTTGCCGCGCAACAGAACCGAGCAAGCCCGCACGAAACGTTCAGCCGGGTCGTCGATGGCAACCGGGTTACAATCGTCTATGGCCGGCCCTATTCGAAGAATCCCAAGGGCGACGACATCCGGAAAATTTGGGGCGGATTGGTGCCGTACGGCAAGGTCTGGCGGATGGGCGCCGACGAAGCCACACTCCTGATCACACAGCAACCGATCATGCTGGGCGATGCCACGCTCCCGGCGGGCGCCTATACGCTGTTCGCGCTGCCCAACGAAGCCGGTCCAGCGAAACTGATCGTCAGCCGGCAGCTCGGCCAGTGGGGGTTGCAATACGACGCGGCGCAGGATTTTGCGCGGATCGATCTGAAACAGGGTCCGTTGGAAAAGACCGTGGACCAGTTCACGATCGTCATCGATAAGAATCCCGCCGGCGGCGGCGTGCTGAAGCTGCAGTGGGAAAACACGCAGTTCTCGGTGCCATTTACCGTCAAGAAATAGCCCGCCCAGTGGTGGTCGCTGTGTCGGCAGGCTAGATCGAATCACACGGGCGAGACGCCCGTGCCACGTGGCATGGGCGTCTCGCCCATGTCCGAGTAAGTCCGAATAACAAAGGCGCTTGGCCTCAAGCCCCACCGCCCGGTCTTTCCGTCTCCTTTTGGGCTCCGGTTACGTCTCCTCCCAAGCTCTCGCGTTCCTCTCAATCACCACACCAATGATGCGCCCGCCGAACCGTAGCAGCCTGCGTCAGGAAGCTGCCTGGGATCATGCTGTAGGAGCGGCTTTACGCCGCGATGAATCCGGAAATCGCGGGATAAACCGTGCACTTGCCCCGCTTCCCTCTGACATGGGCGAGACACCCATGCCACATGGCACGGGCGTCCCGCTCGTGGGTTTTGGACCGGGGGCGAGAGCAGGGGCGAACCCGCTCCTCCAGCTCGGCCCGAACCGTAGCATTTTCGGGCGTGAAATCTTCCGGTTGGCTGCTGGCTGGGCGTTCCTCGCTGTGGCGGCCTTGGGCGCCGAGTCCGCGCCGCCGGCCGCCGAGCCCACCGCCGCCGCTCCGCTCGCAACCGCCGTGGCTCCGACCGAACTGATTTCGCCGGTCCTGTGGGACCTGCGCAGCTTCCGCGAGCTGGGCAGCGTGCTCTACGTCGCGGCGCACCCGGACGACGAGAACACGCAGCTCATCACCTACCTGGCCCGCGGCCGCGGCGCCCGCACCGCCTACCTGTCGCTCAACCGCGGCGACGGCGGTCAGAACGTGCTCGGCCCCGAATTTGGTTCCGAACTCGGCGTCGCCCGCACGCAGGAGCTGCTCGCCGCGCGCCGCCTCGACGGCGGCCGGCAGTTCTTCACCCGCGCGCTCGATTTCGGTTACTCGAAAACCGCGGCGGAAACCCTCGCCATCTGGGATCGCCAGCAGGTCGTATCGGACATCGTGCGCGTCATCCGCACGTTCCGGCCCGACGTGGTGATCGCGCGGTTTTCGCCGACGGCCGGCGGTACGCACGGCCACCACACCGCGTCGGCCATACTCGCGCTCGAGGCGTTCAAGCTCGCCGGCGATCCGGCGGCGTTCCCCGAGCAGTTCAAGGACGGCCTCTTGCCGTGGCAGCCGAAACGCATCCTGCAAAACGGCGGCGTCGGCGGACCCGGACGCGGCGTCAATCCATCGGCCGGCGCGACGGGACTGCGCCTGGAAATCGGCGGAGACGATCCGGTGACCGGCGAAAGCTTCGGCTCCATCGCTTCGCGCAGCCGCGCCATGCACAAGACGCAGGGCTTCGGCGGTGGGTTTGGTCCCGGTGGTGGCGGCGGCGGCCCGCGGCAGGAGTCGTTCACGCTGCTCGACGGCGCGCCGGCCGCCAGCGACATCTTCGAAGGCATCGATACGACGTGGGCACGAATTCCCGGCGGCGCCGAGATCGCCGCGCTCGCCGAAACCGCCATCGCGCAGTTCAAGGCCGACGACCTCGCGGCGAATATTCCGGCGCTGCTCGCCCTGCGTGCGAAGCTCGCCGCGCTGCCCACCGACCCGGTCGTGGCCGACAAGCGCGCCCAGCTCGACCGCATCCTCGAGACCTGCCTCGGCCTGACGGTCGAGACGACGCTGCCCGCGGCCGAGGTTGTGCCGGGCGAGAAGCTCAGCCTGCGCCACACCGCGGAGGTTCGGGCCGGCGTGCCCGTGCGCTGGATCGCCGTGCGCTATCCGGTGGCCAAGACGGAGCAAAAGGTCGGTGTCACGCTGGCCGCTGGTCAGCCCGTTGCCCGCGAGGCCGCGCCGACCTTGCCCGCCGGCGCGCCCCTGAGCCAACCCTACTGGCTGCGCGAGGAAGGCACGACGGGGATGGCGCGCGTCGATGAAACGAAGTTGATCGGACTGCCGGAAAACCCGCCGGCGTTTCCGGTGGAATTTGTTTTCGAGGTCGGCGACCAGACGCTCGTCGTCGCCGACGAACCGCGGCAGATCATCCATGATCCGGCCAGGGGCGAAACCCGGGGCGCATCTCAGTTTTTGAGCGACCGTTTGCCTGGAGACATGGGCGGGACGCCCATGCCACGTGGCACGGGCGTCTCGCCCGTGGGTTTGAGCGGCCTCTCAAAAACGGAGATGCGCCCCGAAACCCGCCGCCGGCTCGATGTGATCCCGCCGGTTTCGATCAGCTTTTCGAACAACGTCGAACTTTTCGCGCCCGGCGCGACGCAGCCCGTCGCGGTGGAAATCACCGCCGCGCGTCCCGGCGTGTCCGGCACGATGCAGCTCGAAGTGCCCGCAGGCTGGCAGGTGACGCCCGCCTCGCTGAAATTCGCCCTGGCGCAGGCCGGCGACAAGACGCGGCTCGAATTCTCGCTTACGGCGCCGGCCCGGGCCGCGACCGCTGTGCTCGGCGCGGTGGCCGACTCCGGCGGCATCCGCTGCCGCACCGGCCGCAAGGAAATCCGCTACGACCATATTCCGTTCCAGCTTCTCCAGCCGACGGCGCACATCAAGGCGGTGAGCCTCGAAGTCGCCACGCGGGGCAAAAACGTCGGCTATCTGCCCGGTGCGGGCGACGACATCGCCCATGCCCTCGTCCAGCTGGGTTATACCGTCACCGAGTTGACCGGCGCCGACCTGACGGCGGAGCGCCTGAAAAACTTCGACGCGGTGGTGATCGGTGTGCGCGCGTTCAACGTCCGCACCGACCTCGTGTCGGGACTGCCGGCGCTGTTCGCCTACGTCGAGGGCGGCGGCACGGTCGTCGCGCAATACAACCGGCCGGGCCGCGACCTGAAGACCGAGCAGCTCGCGCCCTACAGCCTGCGCCTGTCGAACGATCGCGTGACCGACGAGAACGCCGCCGTCACCTTCCTCGCGCCGGACCATCCGGCGCTGAACGTGCCGAACAAGATCACGGCGGAGGATTTTGCCGGCTGGGTGCAGGAGCGTGGCGTGTATTACCCGAATCAGTGGGACGAGCATTTCACGCCGATCCTCGCGTGCGGCGATCCCGGCGAGGCGCCGCTCAAGAGCGGGCTGCTGATCGCGAAGCATGGCCGGGGGTATTTCGTTTACACCGGGCTGGCGTTTTTCCGGCAGCTGCCCGCCGGCGTGCCGGGCGCGTATCGCCTGTTCGCGAATCTGATTTCACTTGGAAAATGAAACCATCACAGGTAGGGCGGGTTATCCCTAACCCGCCGTTTCGGAACGCACCCTGGCATCGACGGCGCGTTAGGGATAACGCGCCCTACCTTGAATGAAGCCGCCCGAGGAAGTCCTAAGCTCCGGTCCGCGCGATGCCCGTAGCAGCCGAGGTGACGAGGCTGGTTCTGAGTATAGTGGAAGCGGCGTCCCGCCGCTTCCACCCGCTGACGACCCGCCGGATCTGCCGGGCTTCCGCACCTGGCGTGGCGTGTATGCGTTCGTGCTCGGAGTGTTTGCGTTGTGGATCGCGCTATTGGCGCTGTTGACGGAAAAGTTTTCGTGAACGCGCTCGATTACCTCGTTCTCGTCGGCACGTTGCTCGGCATCGCCGCCTACGGCGCATGGTGCACGCGCGGCCGCAGCGACCTCCGCACGTATCTCACGGGCGCGGCCAACGCCGGCTGGTTCACCATCGGCGTGTCGGTGATGGCCACGCAGGCCAGCGCGACGACGTTTCTCTCCACGCCCGGCCAGGGCTACCAGGATGGGCTCGGTTTCGTGCAAAATTATTTCGGCGCCCCGCTCGCGTTGATCGTCATCGCGGTTGTTTTCCTGCCGATTTTCCGCGGGCTCAACGTTTACACGGCCTACGAATATCTCGGGCGGCGCTTCGACAAAAAAACGCGCCTGCTCGGCACGGCGCTGTTTCTTCTCCAACGCGGCATCGGTGCCGGCCTCACGATTTACGCGCCGGCCATCGTGCTCTCCACGGTTTTCGGCTGGTCGCTTCACCTCACCATCGTGGCGAGCGGTCTGGTCGTCATCGTTTACACGGCGGTCGGCGGCAGCGCGGCCGTGAGTCTCACGCAAAAATACCAGTTCGCGGTGATTATGGCGGGGATGGTCACGGCGTTTTTCGTGCTGCTCGCCAAACTGCCCGCGTCGCTCTCGCTCGGCGACGCGTTGACGGTGGCCGGCGGTTTCGACAAGCTGAAGGCCATCGATCCGACGCCGAGCCTGGTGCCGCGCTACACGTTGTGGTCGGGCCTCATCGGCGGGCTGTTTCTCCAGTTGTCGTATTTTGGCGCCGACCAGTCGCAGGTGCAGCGCTACCTCGGCGGTGCGTCGCTGCGCGAGAGCCGGCTGGGACTGATGTTCAATGCGATTTTCAAAATCCCGATGCAGTTCTGCATTCTGCTGCTCGGCGCATCGATTTTTGTCTTCTACCAGTTCGAGCGCCCGCCGGTTTTCTTCAACCAGTCGGCGTGGCAGCATGCGGCCCAGGGCCCGGCCGGGGACAAACTCCGCGGCATCGAGGGCGACTACGCTGCGGCGCAGGCGGAAAAGCAGAAACAGATCGACCAATGGCTCGCCGCGCGGCATGCCGGCGACCGCGCCGCCGCCGCGGCCGCCCACGCCGCGGCGCTCGCCGCCCATGCGCGCGGCGAGGCCCTCCGCGCCGATGTGAAGCGCGTATTGCACGAGGCCGATCCCCACGCGCCGCAGGCCGATACCGACTACGTCTTCATCACCTTCATCCTCGATCATTTGCCCCACGGCCTCATCGGCCTGCTCGTGACGGTGTTCTTCGCGGCCACGCTCAACTCGAAGTCGGCGGAACTGAACGCGCTGGCCTCGGCCACAACGGTCGATCTCTACCGCCACCTGGTGCGCCGCGACGCCGACGACGCGCGCTGCGTGGCCGCGTCGCGCTGGTTTACCGTGTTTTGGGGCCTCGCGGCCATTGGGTTTGCGCTCACGGTGAACCTGGCGGAAAACCTGATCCAGTTTGCCAACATGATCGCCTCGATTTTTTATCCCGTGCTGCTCGGACTTTTTCTCGTGGCGTTTTTCCAGAAGCGCGTGGGCGGCACCGCGGTCTTTATCGGTGCGCTCGTCTCCTTGCTCGTGACCGTCGTGCTGTTCTTCGCGCGCAAGGCCCAGCCGGACTTTCCCGTTTCCTACCTGTGGGACAACCTCATCGGCTGCGCGGCGTGTGTGGTTGTCAGCCAGGTGATCCAATCCTTGTTGCCCGCGAATCGCGCCAATGAACGCTAAGATAAGCCCCGAGGCATTTAACCAAACCACATTGTTGCCGATCTACCTCCGACATCTTCCTATCCCGTGTAGCCACGAGCGTGAGCGAGTGGAAGCGCTTCCACTCGCTCACGCTCGTGGCTACAGGCCAGCCCGGTCCCTTGCATGAGTGCCCCCGTCATCTGCTTCGGCCAGCAACCGTGCGGGTTCTTCCCGCGGCGGTTTCTCTACGCCAAGTTCGTCACCGCGCGCCGGCTGCAGACGGAAATCGGCGGCGAGATCGTCTTTTTCTGCCACGACAGCGACCACGATCCCCGCGAGACGCAGACGACACTGCGCCACCGCCAGACCGGCGAGCCGCGCATGCTGAACTTCGCCTTCGCGAACAAACTCCAGCGGAAATTCTCGCCGCTCCACCTGAAGCGTCTGCCCAACGGTTGGCGCGACAACACCGCGCGGCAGCTCCCCGCCTACGTCGCGCCGCCCTGGGTCGAGGCCTTCCGTGGCAACCCGGCGGTGACCGTCGCCGATTTCTGCCTCGAGATGTACCGGCGCATGGGCCTGCTCGAGGGCATCCGCGTCGTCCGGTCGAGCGATCCGGCGGTCCGGCGCGCGGCGTGCGACGTGGCAGACTATTTCGTGGACGTGCCGCACGACGGTGAGATCGTGCGCGCCCGTTTTGCCGGCGGCGCCCTGCGATTGCACGAGGGCGGCGAGGCGTTCATCGACCTGCCCCTGGTCGCCTTTGCCAAGGAGCAAATCAGCCCGACCCGCGACACCCGCCTGTGTTGGATGCAGTCGGTGGTGCATTGCACGCACTACGTGGCCGGCGCGGGCGAACAAGCCTACTTGCGTCGCGAGGATGCTCCGGAGATCATTTACGTGAACCGCGATCCCATCGACCGCTCCGATGAAGCCTACACCGATCCTCCCACCTGACCGTGCGCCGCTGCTGGCCTTCGGCGCACACCCCGACGACATCGAGTTCGGCTGCGGCGGCGTGGTCGCGGGCGAAACGCAGGCCGGCCTCGCCGCGCATTTCGTCGTCTGCTCGCGGGGCGAAGCCGCCACGCACGGCACGCCGGCGCAACGCACCCGGGAGGCAAAGCGCGCCGCGAAACTGCTCGGCGCCACGGTGGAGTTCATCGACCTCGGCGGTGATGCCCACCTCGAGGTGAGCGTCGCGCGGACGTTGCAGCTGGCGGCGATCATCCGGCGCGTGCGCCCGGGCCTTGTCCTCGCCCCGAGCGTGGTGGAGGGCCAGCACCCGGACCACATCGCCCTCGGCCGCATGGTGCGGGATGCGGCCCGGCTGGCCCGCTACGGCGGCATCAAGGAGCTGAAGCGCCAGCCGCTGCACGCCATCGGACAATTGCTTTTCTATGCCGTCACGCCGGAGGCGGAGCCCGCCAATCTGGCCAAAGTGCTGATCGACGTGTCGGCGCCGGAGGTGCTGGCCGCGTGGACGGCCGCGATGGCGGCGCATGTCTCGCAGGCGCAGACGCGCCGCTATGTCGAGTTGCAGCTGACGCGGGCGCGGCTGCACGGGCTGCGGTGCGGCGTGGGACACGCGATTGCGCTCTTCCCCAACGATCCGCTCCGGTTCGATTCGTTGGAACAACTCGGCGGGGCCGCGCGTCGATTCTGACATGATTTCCGACCGGCCGCTCAAGATTGGCATCACGTGCTATCCGTCCGTCGGCGGCAGCGGCATCCTGGCGTCGGCGCTCGGCGAGGAGCTGGCCAAGCGCGGGCACGAGGTGCACTTCATCAGCTACGAGCGTCCGTTCCGGATGCCGGCGGGCGTGCCGCGCCTGTATTTCCATCCCGTCCAGGTCAACGACTACGCGTTGTTCAAGTATCCCGACTACACGCTGCCGCTTTCCGTGAAGATGGCGGAGGTGAGCCGCGACTGCGGGCTCGACGTGCTCCACGTGCATTACGCCGTGCCGCACGCCACGGCGGCGATCCTCGCCCGGTCGATGCTGCCCCCCGGGCAGCAACCGCGGGTCGTGACGACCCTGCACGGCACCGACACCACCCTGCTCGGTTGCGACGCCCACTATGGGGAGGCGATCCGGTTTGCGGTATCGCGCTCGGACGCGGTCACGGCGGTATCCGAGTGGCTGCGGGGGGAGGCCCGGCGGTTGCTGGCGGTCGAGGGCCCGATCGACGTGATCCATAATTTCTTTCAGCCGCGCCCGGCGGCCCGTTCGCGGGACGAAGTGCGACGCGAGCTGGGCCTCGAGCGCGAGGTCATGCTGCTGCACATGTCGAATCTCCGCCCGCTAAAACGCATCGATCTGTTGCTCGAGACTGCCGCGCGTATCCGTCCGCGGGAGTCGTTCAAGCTGGTGATCCTCGCCGGCGCGGACTTTGCGCCTTACGCGGATACCGTGCGCCGTCTCGGCCTCGCAGACCGGGTGATCGTGCGGGAGAAGGTCCTCGATATCGAAGACTACCTGCAGGCGGCCGATGTGGGACTCTTCACGTCGGAAGTGGAAAGCTTCTGTCTGAGCATCCTCGAAGGGATGTATTTTGGGTGTCCCAGCGTGGCGACGCGGGCCGGTGGCATTCCCGAGGTGGTGGACGATGGCGCGACGGGCCTGCTGGTGCCGTTTGGCGATCTCGGCGCGCTCACGCAGGCGGTCGAGCGATTGATCAAGGATCCGGCGTTGCGGACGGCGATGGGGGAGGCGGCTCGTGTCCAGGCGCACCAACGGTTCGCTGCCGACATCATTGTCCCGAAGTACATCGAGCTTTACCGCCGCGTCTGCGCCCAACCGGTGATGACCTGCTGAAACCGGCAGCGGATTTTACAGGAGCCAAGGAAACAGAGGGACCGGAAACGGCGTCTGAAACCACGGATTTCACGGTCGCTCCGCTCGGTACGCGGGCAACCTCTCCATTCTGTTCGTGTTCATTCAACTGGCCGGTTTGGCGCGGGTCGCCTGGCCGCTGCGGTCCTGGTTGTACGTAGCCAAGAAACAACGCGTGGCTGGATTCTACGTGGTTGGGCACACCCAAACGGATTGCCGGCCGGCAATAGTCTGGATAGGGTGAATATCCAAAACACTCATTTGTTGTGGTTTATGGGCCACCAGAAAACTTGGCGCGATTCGAGCGACAGGATTGCTTCAATACCTACCCTCTCACTCTCACTTTACCTTTCCGATCATGTCCCGTTTCACTTCGATCAGTCTGCTGCCATTGATGTGTTTCCTGACGGAGGCTGCCGGCCAATCCATAGTTGGCGACAAAATCGCCACGTATTTTCGGCCTTATCAAACCGACCTCGCGACACTGGCGCCCGACGGGCGCCATCTGGCCTATTCAATGCGGGAAGGAGAGAAGGTTTATGTCCTGATCGTCGATGTCGACGACCCGAAATCAAAGGTCACGGTCGCCTTGGCCGACGACAGCTATACGATTCCCGTGGATGGGCCCCCATTACAGCGTCCACCCGTGCTCCCGGGGGATCTATCGCCTCCTCCTTCATATACCATCACGGGGAGCAATCGGGAAAAGACGCCCGCCCATGCAACCTTGCTACGGTGGACCAGCCCGCGGCGGCTGGTCATCGTCGACAACACCCCGAGCTGCTATGGAGTGGATGCCGACGGGCAAAAACCCAGAGAGCTTTGCCAGGAAAAAGATTTTGACTTGATGCCCGTCATTAATCCCGCTCCCGACTCCGGGTTTCCGCCCAACATCACTCCCATAACACGAAGGTTCACCGTCCTACCCCCGTCCGGTGACGATCCCGAATCCGTCATTGTGCAAGCGTACGGCCGGCCAAGCGCAGGTAGGAAAATCACCATTGGCACGCAAATGATAACCACCGGCCTATTCGCCATCGACCCGCAAAACGGCAAGATCCGTGGGTTGTCCGAAGTCGATTATCCGGGGGAGCCGCTCTTCGACAAGCAGCACGAGGCCCGCGTTCTGCTAACTCCATCAAAGTTACTCGGGACGCAGACTTTTCGCTATCTTCCTCCCGGCGCTGTCTGGACCAACTGGGTTGATTTGGATCAATATCTGGACCCCAAAACCGGGCCGGGTTTTTCCATCGCCCCCGAAAACTACTACCGACAACGATCAATCCCGCTCGGATTCGACTACAATCCCGACATTCTCTTTTTTGCGTCCAATGTCGGCCGCGATACCTATGGCGTCTACGCACTCGATTTGCGCCGGAAGACCCGCACTTCCCTGGCGATCGAAGATCCGCACCACGACCTGATCGAGCCGGCCGGCTACTTCGATGAGTCCCCATTGGTGTTCGACCGCCGGCAGCATCGGCTCGTCGGTGTGCGGTACACGGGCGACGGTCCCGCCACCGCGTGGATGGATCAGGAGCTCGCCCAGTTGCAGGCGGCCTTGAACCGGAAATTCCCCTCCCGCTTTGTGGAGATCATCGATTGGGACGACGCCCGGACCCGTTTTCTCTTCCTCGTGTCCGGCCCCTCGGAGCCCGGTCGGTATTACGTCTTTCTACGCCCGGAGAACCGCCTGGTCGAGTTCGTCCGCAAGGCCCCCTGGCTCGATGCCAACGCCGTCAACGTGGCCAAAAGTTTTGCGTTCGACACGCCAGCGGGGGTGCATCTCACCGGCGTGCTCACGCTGCCAACGACAAAGCGCATCACGCCGCCGCCCCTGCTGTTTTACTGCCACGATGGTCTGGCGGGACGCGTTTCCACCGCCTTCAACGGCGAGGTCCAGGCGTTGGCCGACATGGGTTTCGTGGTCGCCCAAGTGAACTACCGCGGCTCCTCGGGCTTTGGCCTCAGCCACCGCGACGCCCTCCAAACGGGCATTGATAAAATTCCGATCGAGGACATCCGCGCCACCATTGAGTGGATCGCCACGCACCAGCAGATCAACCGCCAGCGGGTGGCGCTGCTGGGCCGGGGTTTCGGCGGCTATCTCGCGCTGCGCGCTGTCCAGCAATTTCCGGCCGAGTTTCGGTGTGCCATCACGATTGACGCGCCGACCGATTTGGCGAGCTGGTTGCTGGGGAACGAAACCACCGTAAACGAACGCCGCCGGCAATTGCTCGGCGACGATCGGACCCGCCTGCAAGCGGTCTCGCCGGTCAATCACGTCAAACCGGGCGACAAACCGGTCTTCCTGATCCAGTATCCCAACGGCGCCGACGTGCCCCGGGCACACGCCACTGCGATGCGCAGCGCCCTCGACCGCGAAAATGTCCCGCATGAATATCTCGAGATCACCGACGAATTCAGCCGCGGGCTGCCCGGCGCCCAGCTCAAGGTTTATTCCGCCATCGAGGAATTCCTCAATTACTACGTTTACGACTGGCGGGTAAATATCGGGAAAGTGAAAAAAATAGAATAGCGAACGCTCGCCACGCGTTGAACCGTGTTTGGGCCGGAGACGTGGGACAAGGCGCGCCGGTGATGACCGGTTGAAGGGCGTTCCTGTTTACCGTAGGCAGCGAGCTCGCTCGCGCGGTATGGCTGCACCGAAACCGGCAGCAGATTTTACAGAAGGCCGCAAAGGTCGCAGAGAATACTTCGTGTGGTGAATCAGATTCGCGATCATTCGCGCCGATTCGCGGGGAAAATCCGTGTTCGAATTGAATCTCTGGGTTGATGCCGACTCCGTTCTCTCTGTTACCTTCTGTAAAAAACAATCCGGGTTCGATCAGCCGGCCGAGCCTTGGGCGAAGAGTCCTTCTTGGCCGGACAGGCCGAAGACGGTGTTTTGCCCCCGGGTTTCGAGGGCGACCGACACGGTTTCAGCGGTGGGCGGGATCTCCTTGAGGAACTGAATCTCAAGCCGGCCGGGCCGCGGCGAGCCGCCGCTCCGCGCGAGGGCGGTTTGCAGATAATCGAAATACGCGGTGTTGTTCACGTGCCCGTTGCCATCGACGTCGGAATACCGGACGGAGATGGCGCGCCCGGCGGTGCCTGCGGCGGGCGGCGTCAGCTTGAGCTTGTCCAACTCGGGACGGAACACGTCGCCGGAGCGGGAGGGAAACGTGGCGGCGACATCCGGCGGCACGCGGGAAAGCGTTTTGGTCTTGAGGTTGACGTACAGCCACAACGAGGACGCCGAGGCGACCAGCTCGTCGTTGCAGTAGAGGCGGAAATCCCGAAAACCCTTGCAGGCGCGGATGCCCGAGGACCACGTCACCACGCGCACGGCTTCCTCGTAGCGCGGGTAGCGATGGATGGCGGCCGCCATGCGGTTCAGCACCCAGGATTCGCCGCGGGAAATCATGGCGCGGGTGCCCATGTCGAACAGGTCGGCATGCTTGATGGCGGCCTCCTGGAAAAACTCGAAGACGCCGCGGAGCAACAGCACCTGCTCCCGATCGACATTCCAATAGGGCACGGTCGCTTGGAGGATGAATTCTTCGGTCATTTCAGCAGGGATTTAACCACGAAATACCCGAAAAACACGAAAGGATTCGAGAAGCTAGGATTTTACCGGAGAGGTCGCGGAGGACGCGGAGCTACTGAATTTCCGCTGATCACCAGCCTACGCCAGAGCTCCGGCTGGCAAGCGCGGATGAACGCGGATTTCTCCGCCGCGTAACCGCGGCTGCTAGTGCGATCGGAAAGTAGCCGCGCCGGTTACGGCGCGGAAGCCGCCCAGCAAGCCACCGGCGGCTGCAGTTAGGTTCTCTGTGTTTCTTCCTGCAATTACCCATCCGCGATCATCCGCGGGAAAAACCCGTGATCGAATGGGATCTCTGGCCCTAGATCGACTCCGCTCGCTCTGCGGCCCTGTAAAAATAATCGGTTCGGTTTCGCTGCCGGAGAAAAAGCGCTTGCGTCCGGTCGGGGCATGGCGCTTTGTGACCGTCCCTTTTGTTCGGGCTGTAGCGTAGCCTGGTAGCGCGCTTGCATGGGGTGCAAGAGGTCGTGAGTTCGAATCTCACCAGCCCGACCATTTT
>Ga0182027_10008627_pt1 | contig 14798 bp, 16 predicted proteins | sample 712E1DmetaG_FD_121300 | JGI IMG/M metagenome (GOLD analysis project Ga0182027, IMG submission 121300) | Permafrost microbial communities from Stordalen Mire, Sweden - 712E1D metaG (Illumina Assembly) | ecosystem: Environmental > Terrestrial > Soil > Wetlands > Permafrost | place: Sweden... | reverse complement strand
TGCTGAACTGGACCTTTCCAAGCGCTTGTAGTTCTCGGAACTGCACTCGCCACATCGCTGAGATCGACTCGAAGCCCTCCCACCATTCGCCGGGATCGGTCCCGATCGCCAGCGCGCCAGAGTGCCGGGAGAATGCGTCCACCATGGCGTCGGCGTCGAACGCGTTCCAGCTTCTAAACATCCGCCCCACCAAGGAGGCGAGCTCGGGAGCAGGTTCCATCTCCCGACGATAGGTCTTGGAATTTCTGACCGGTTGACCATACCGGTTGACCATCAAGATCAGCCGTCGGCACCGAGGTCCAGTAGACGGACCCGACTGGATCAGGCGGCTCTGGCAAGGCCGATTGCCGACTGACCCAGTACCGTCCTTCAGCAGATGCACGTACCTTCGCCCTCAATGACAGTCAAGGGGAAGTCGCCCCCCAGCGTTTGCGGCAGTTCGCCAGCGTGATCACGGGCTTTTATCGTGACCTTTCCTGCTCCACGGCCCGTCCTCGGCACTCGCATAATGATGCACGGGCTCGAGAGCAGTCACCATTGGCTCTTGATCATGAAGGTATTGCGGCGATCCCGTCGATCTCCACTAGCTGGTCCCGGTAGCCGAGGACGCAAACCCCCAACAGCGTGCTGGGCGGCCGATGCGGTGCAAGACCGGCTGCGATCACGTCCCAAACGCTCAAAAGTGCGTCACGGTCACCTACGACGTAGATGGTCGTGCGAACGAGATGTTCCTCGCTCGCACCATGGGTCTTCAAGGCCGCTTTCAAGTTCGCGAGGGCGGCGGTTGCCTGGGCTACATGATCGCCGGGTGCTACGACATCTCCCGCCGCGTCAAGTGGGCATGCACCTGCAGTGAAGACGATCGCGCCTTGAGCAGCGACAGCTCCGTACGCATAGGCAACGCCGTCGAACAGTTGGTGATCAGAGGGGCTTGTTTGAACTTCCACCCGTGAAGATTGCCTCATCGGCATCGGAGCGGCCACCGGAGACCCGAGCTCCGGATCCTCCGCTCAGGCAAAGATCCTTCGCCGACCTGCTGATCTCGCAGGCCAGCGACGCGGCTGCGAACATCCATTGAGGACTGAGACAATGACCGCCAACCTCCGGCACGCCTATCGGCTGAAGGCCCAGATGCTCGGACAGATCTCTCCAGATTCAGCGAGCGGTCATCTTGCCGTTGGCAGTTGCCCGGAAACGTGATGCCGTCAACGACAAGTCCTTGCGTTGCGAGAACCGAGACGCTGGCACACCATACTTAAGGAGTGGCGAATCCTGATCCCGACGAAGTCTTGCCTCGTCTTTCGGTGCGTCAGCGACCGGGGCGTTGGTGCATGGTAAGTGGCGTGAATGTGCCTGATGAGATGGCCGTCCCTGCGACCGTGGTCGAAGACGAAGCTACGACCTGCGTGCTATCGGTTGCCGACGCGAAAAAGTTGGGTATCCAACCTGAGTTCGTCGCCGCTTGGCTCACTTTGGACGTTCACTCGGCTCTCGACGCTGTTGGCCTGACGGCTCTCGTGGCGACAGCCTTGGCCTCCGAAGCCATACCCTGCAACGTGTTGGCTGGGTACTACCACGACCACCTCTTGGTTCCGACTGACCAGGTTGAGCGGTCTATCGCAGTCTTGAGCACGCTCGCCAACTCGTACGGTTCTTGACGCCAGTCAGCCTTCATGTGTGGCGCGTCGGGGATATGAACTGGCGACGTGGTGCGAGTCTCAGGACATCAGTGAGTGCTGGCTGTGGCCATTACGCCTGCAGGGACCCCGACATTGGTACGCGGAATGGCCGCTATCAAGGGTACGAAGAACGCGTTGACTAGCGCCGTGAAGCTGCGCGCCGTCAAGGCCTTGCCGATCGCCGGTACCGGGGACGAGCACCGAGTCGGGCGTAGGGAGATCGCGACGAACAGGAACTCGATCATCGCCGCGCCGGATCCGGTCGCTGCAATGAATTATCCGAGGTACGAGGCTGGCACCATCGTCAGTACCCCCCTTTAGGCCGCACTCGAAGCTCCCACTCAGGTACTGCTGGCGCGGCTGTTCTCAGCCGGACAGTATGTCCCCGTCATGACTCGTGGCGCTGACCGATCACCACAAGACTTGCCTGCCGGACTCGAGATCCGCACCGAACGCACGCCGGACTATCCATCGGTGTCGGCCCTCGTTGCCGCGGCATTCGGATCCCCGACAGTGGCCACCTTGGTGGAGGCCATCCGTGCCTCGGCACAGTTCGTTCCGGAGCTCTCGTTGGTAGCCACCATCGCAGACCATGTCATCGGCCACGTGATGATCAGCTACGCCACGATCCGCGACGACGCCTTTGAGCAGCGCATCGCCATGCTCTCGCCCCTGGCGGTGGCTCAGGGCGTTCGGAACCGTGGTGTGGGATCGGCGTTGGTCCGTCGCGTGACAGCACTTGCTGATGAGTGCGGCGAACCCCTTGTCGTGCTGGAGGGGAGCCCCGCCTTCTACGGGCGTCTGGGCTTCGAGTACTCGGTTCGCTATGGCATCCACATCACGCTGCCCTCTTGGGCACCTGCCGAAGCGGCCCAGGTCCTCCGCCTGCGGAACTACAAGGCGTCGATCCGCGGACAGGTGGTCTACCCACCCGCGTTCCACGACGTGACCGGCGAGTAGTCGAGAGGCCCTCGGCGGCAGCGTCGCACCGTCGCTCCCGCCACTAGCAGGTGGCGAGCACGAGGCCGCTCACGTCTGCAAAAGTGGAATTATGGATTCTCTTTCGTGGTCGGATCTCGCTCAGGCACTGACGGAGTCGCTGGCGCTCACAACGCCTCCGATTGCCATCACCTTTGCCACCGGAGTCCCCGAGGGTGTTGACCCCTACCAGGGACCCAAGCCCGCGCCGGCGCCAGACGGGAGAACCGGGCCTGTCCCGGCTGGGTGTGTGTTCTGGACCAAGGCAATCGACCGGACTTTCTCCACCGTCGCCGGAGACCACGCCAACTGCAGCGTGGGCACTCTGGTCCTGGGATTTGCTGGTCTCGAGGAAGTGGCAGGCAACTCTGACGTCGGAGCACTCTTGGAATCGGGCTGGGTCACGATGGAACAGGTGCCGGGCATTCCGACTGTGCATGACCGTCCGGGCTCTGTGATCTACGGCCCGCTCGCCGACACGCCAGGAACCCCTGACGTAGTCCTTATCCGGGTCAAAGCTGGACCGCTCATGCTCCTCGCTGACGCTGTTCCAGGCCTTGAGATCGGCGGGAAGCCCCAGTGCCGCATCGTCGCACTCGCCAAAGAACGGGGAGAGGTGGCGGCCAGCCTGGGCTGCACACTCAGTCGGACCCGCACAGGCCTGCCGGACGACGAGATGACATGCGCCATCCCTGGATCCCGATTGGCCGAGGTAGTGCAGAAGATCGAGAAGACGGTTCGCATCGATGCGGTCGCCGAGTCCTACGCAGCGGCGGACATGCAGCGATTCGCGCAGAACTGAGATGAGAGCCGGGATGCTGTCCGGCTGCGGTCGCTACTTCTTCGCAGCCTCGTAGTACGGGTTCGTGCCTGACGCGTGGTCGGTCACGTCGACGATGTTCACGATCTCCGGCACGTTCTCCCTGATCGCGACCTCTATGCCTTGGCTGAGCGTCACCGCGGCCATTCCACAACCGGCGCACCCGCCTGAGAGGCGCAAGTAGGCGGTTTCGGCCTCGACAGCGACCAGGTCCGCGCGGCCGCCATGAGCTGCGATGGCAGGGTTGATCTGCTCTTCGAGAATCTGCAGCAGGCGCTGGGCGACGTCCCCGCTGAGGTCAGGCGGCGGGCCGGTCATCGCCGGACTTCTGCGCGCAGGAGGTGGCCGGTTCGGGTTGCGGATGACCATACCGCCCCCGTCCGAGTCCGGGCTCAGGTCCAGAACCGCTCCACGCAGCTGGTCGACGCTCTGGCGTGGCACGACGACGGTGAGACCGTCGAGGTTGTCGATCCAGTCGCCCGGGGCTGCGTCAGAGGTGGCCTGGAAGTACATGTCGTAGGTGTAGATATCCTCGTGCGCGCCACTGATCTCCACGCACAGCGCGAGTGACTCCGGTGCGCCCTCGGCTGCTCTAAGCCCGGCGATCTCGGCCAGGGCCGCCGCCGTCAGACGAAGGACCGGGACGCCACTGTTGCCACTGTTGCCGCTGTCGCTCATAGATGTCCTCGTCGAAGATGGGGCCGAACCATGTTAAGGCGCTCATTCGCCGGAGCCGTCACCGGACGGGCCGCGAGCAGGGTTGCTATAGCGTGCCAAGGTGCGAATCCTGCTGGTTTCCACCTATGAGCTCGGGCACCAGCCTGTCCATTTGGCCTCCCCGGTTGCGTCTCTTCGGGCAAGGGGCCACGACGTGCGAGCGATCGACGTGTCGGTCGAGCCTTGGGACGAGGACCTGGTCGAGTGGGCAGATCGCGTTGCGTTCTCTGTGCCGATGCACACTGCCATGCGGATGGCGGTGACCCTGGCGAGATCCGTGAAGGCTCAGCGCCCCGATGTCCCGGTTTGCTTTTACGGCCTGTACGCGGGCATCAGTCGCGACTTGACGACCGCGGGGACCCTTGAGGTGGCCGACCGCGTGATCGTCGGCGAGTACGAGCCGGCTCTGCTCACCTGGGCGGGCGAAGCCGCGTCCGCGCCCACTGCTGGAAGAGACGTTGTCGTGCACCTCGGCCGGAGCCAGTTCGTCACTCCGGCACGCGATCTGCTGCCGCCCTTGGAGCGTTACGCACGCCTCGTACTCGGTGACCACGAGCGTCTAGCGGGAGCCGTAGAGGCGAGCCACGGATGTTCACATCGGTGCCGTCACTGCCCGTTGCCCGTTGTCTACGACGGCCGACTTCGCGTCGTGCCCGAAGACGTCGTCGTCAGTGACGTCGCCCAGTTGGTCGCGATGGGCGCCAGTCACGTTACTTTCGCCGACCCTGACTTCTTGAACGGCCCACGGCACGCCATGCGGGTGGTGCAGGCGGTGCATTCGTGCTTCCCGGATTTGAGCTTCGACTGCACTACAAAGGTCGAGCACATCCTCGCTCACGAGGACCTGTGGGAGACAATGGCACGAGCCGGATGTCTGTTTGTCGTGTCGGCATTCGAGTCGGTCGACGACACGACGCTTTGCATTCTTGACAAGGGGCACACGGCTGCACAGGCGAGCGCGGCCGTGATCCTGCTTCGACACCACGGGATCGAGATCCGCCCGTCATGGCTGCCGTTCACGCCATGGACGACCGTCACCGAGATCGAAGCCATGCTCGACTTCGTCGTCGCACACGACCTCGTTGCCAACGTCGACGCCGTTCAGTACACGATTCGACTCCTGCTTCCCGAGGGCTCCCTGCTGCTTTCGGTCCCGGAGGTGAGCAAGCGGATTCAAAACTATGACGCCGTGAGACTTAGCTGGATCTGGACGGCAGAAGATCCTGCGCTCGACGACCTCCAAGCTGAGCTGGCGGCATTTGTGGAGACAGCCGGGACCGGACCGGTGGCGCTCAGCGCGGAAGCAACCTTCGCTCAGGTTGAGGCGCGTGTCCGGACTCCGACGAGCGCTGGAGTGCCACCGCGCCTCGGGGGCCAGTCACTGGGACCGCGAGGGCCGAGACCAAGGCTCAGCGAACCCTGGTTCTGTTGCAGCGAGCCAACCTCTACCCAGCAGGAAAGCGTGGGTGCCGGCATCAAACAAGGTCGGAGTAAGCCGGGTCTGGCGACCAAGCTCACTCCCATTGCACTTTCTGGGTCCTGATAACGCCACGCCGGCGCCTGATAATCGGCGCAGCATTCGAGGCTTTGCGGCGAGTGAACCATGACGCCCTACCTCCTGGCAATCTGTGCTGAGGTCCGTCACCCAGGAGGGTGTCCCGCGCGGACACCGCAACGCTCCCCGACGCGACCACTCGGCTGTCTCACGCTCCAGTTGGACCCGCACCACGACGCCGAGGCGGTCCCCGGCTGGATCCCGCCAGAGCGCCGGCTCAGGCGAGCACGCTATGGCGAGTTACGGCACCATTGGAACCCGGACATCGACAACAATCCCTGTTGATGGCCAGCGGTAGGGGTCCGCCATCGTAGGGAACCAAGACATGTCCAAGTCGTGTGGCCAGCGGAGCCAGCCTGCTGGAAGTGGCAGGCGACTGTCTCTACAGGAGGGGAGCTGTGACTGAGGTGACGAATCAGACGGTAGGCGAGAGCTCGGACGTGGTCATAGACACCACCAACGAGCTGGGGTACTCGCGATCGGCGTCCCGGCAGGAGCAATTTGAACAAGCGGTCGCCGCACTTCGACGAGTCGACTGTTGGACCGATCCGCTAGGCGGCAAGGAGTTGCTCAACGCCGATCTCGTCTTGGAAGGCGGAGGTGTCAAGGGGATCGGCCTCGTCGGAGCTGTGCTCGTGCTCAGTGAAGCGGGATACACATTTCCTCGCGTCGCGGGGACGAGCGCCGGGGCGATTGCAGCGGTTCTCATTGCGTCGATAAGCAAAGCGGGCAAGCCGATGACCTCACTGAAGAGCTACCTCGGCAGCCTCGACTTCAAGCAGTTCATGCAGACCGGACGCGTCGCGCACTGGATCGAGGACATCGGTTCCATCGGAAAGGGTCTCGTAGGTGCATCCGAGCTGATGCTCAAGATGGGACTCTACTCCGGCGACTACCTGGCCGAGTGGCTGGGACCTATCCTTGCCGATGATCTCGGAGTGACGACCTTCAAGGACCTCAAGATCTCCCCGGCGGACGATCCCGGAATGAGTCTGCCCGCCGAGCACCAATACCGGGTCGTGGTCCACACCTCAGACATCACCCGCGCGGAGCTCGTCAGGCTGCCGTGGGATTTCAACTACTACGGACTGGAGCGCGACAACGAGCAAGTCGTGCGCGCGGTGCGGGCCTCGATGTCTATTCCGTTCTTCTTCGAGCCTGTGATCGTCCAGGCAAGTCCTGCGACGGTGACGATTCCCGGACCCGGGACTACCCAGTCGGCCGAACACTACGGGGGCGGATCGGTGACCTGGGTGGATGGTGGCATGCTCGCCAACTTCCCGATCGACGCTTTCGACCGCGTCGACGGCGCGCCACCGCGTTGGCCAACCATCGGTATCAAACTGTCGGCCCAGGCGCTCGAGATGCCGAAGACTGTCGCCTGCCACGACACCTCGCAAGAAGCGATGAGGTGTCTCCGGACGATGATGAACGAATGGGATCGCTATCACGTTGATCAGACAACCGCGGCGCGCACAATCTTTGTCGACAACCTAGGTCTGAGCGCCACCCAGTTCGAACTGACGCCCCAACAACAAGACGAGCTATTCCTGAGCGGAGTAAGAGCGGCCACGTCGTTCCTCATCGAGATGTCGGCGATAGGAGGAGTCCCCCGGACCGTTGAACAGGCTCGGCGGTTGGCAGGTGGTCAAAACCACTGAGCCGGCCGTGCGCGCAAGCGATCGCCCTACGCGGGGACAGCCAACCGCCTGCCTAGGCTTCCTCGGCTTGCGAGATCTCTTTCTGCTTGTTCGCAGCCCTCCGCTCGAGCTCTGCCAGTTCCCTCTTCGCTTCGGCCAAACGCAGGGCCGCGCGACGTGGCGATACCCATCCTTCGCGAATGGAATCCTTGGCCACTCGGTAAGCCAGCACTAGCACGATCAGGACGATATTGACTGCGGCAACAGCAGCACCGCCTGCTGGCCGAACGAGAAAGCAAGCGACGAGTACGGCCGTGGTAGCGAGGAGGAACGCCACCGAGACGACGCGACGCGACATCAACCAGGGACCCCGATCCGAACCGTCTCCCGTCCAAGCCAGCAGGTCCCAGAGAACGTACACAGCGGCGCCGGTCGCAGCCACGCCCGTGGACCACCTCCAAGAGGGTGACTGGTGGGCAGAGCTGAATCCCCATTCAGTGGTTACTACCGCGATCCAGTACAAGACGACAAGGACGACATCCAATGTGAACTTGAACAGTGCCACCATGTTCAGAGGTTGTCTGATGTCGAAGCTGATCGATGACGTGTAACGGTGTGCGCTGCGGTGATATCCGATCCAACTTGTGATCGTCAGCACGGCAGCAAACGCCAGGTGTGTGACCCCTGCAGCAGGCATCTTGGGAATCCGGTCCATCGCGATAAGCGCCTCGCCGACAACAAGGGCGAAGAGAATGTCGACGAAGTTGATTCCGACGTCACGGTCCACGTCGCTCAAGGCACGCGGCCCCGCGACGAGCCGTTTCCGGCAGCCGACTCGAGAAGGATCTCAACTGCGGCCGAAAGGTTCGGCGCGGAGACGAGGAGCTCCCTGGCAGGTACGAGCTCGCGTCGCTCGTACTCCCATACATGGGCATCGACCCAGATCGCGTTCATCCCGATTCGAAGTGCCGGATTGACGTCAGAGGCAAGACTGTTCCCGACCGACCACGCATACGGCGGCTCGATGCCATAATCGTGCAGCAAATCGCGGAAGTGCAACTCGGATTTCTCGGGACAGATTCGAATCTCGTCGAACTTCGAGTCGACTCCCGAATCCGCAATGCGCTTGCGTTGCACCAGGGCATCACCCTTGGTCAACAAGACGAGTGTGAATTGAGGAGACAGCCGGTCCAAGATCTCGGGTACCGCGTCGGCCGGCGTAGCTACCCACTGGAACACCTGTTGCGCGACGGCACGGATGGCCTCCTCGATGCTCTGGTCCGGCCGACTTCCGATTTGTCCTGCCATCAGCCGATACGCCTCGACGCACGAGGTCGGGAATCTCTCGGAACTAACGCCATAAGTCTCTACGTTGCGCACGTCGAGATCGCGCTCGATACGTTCCCAAGCCAGAGCGTCGTACCCGACGGACTCGACCAGACTTGCGGCCTGACTGCGGGCTTGGTCATATAGCGGCTCCACGAACCACAGCGTGTCATCTCCGTCGAAGATGACCAGCTGACGATCCACAGGAGCCGATGGTACTCAGAGGTCGTGACGCTGTAGGCCGGCTCCGCGCTCCCGAGCCTCAGAGCAGGGTTACCGAGGAGCCAGCCCGACTCACTCCGAGGCGAGGGCGGCATCTGCCTAAGCCGGTGCGACCCAAAGCCGAATCGCCAGCCCGAACCCGGTCAGCGCCACGAGCCATCTGAGAGCGTTGCCGGGAACTCGGCGCGCCACCAAGGGCCCGAGCACGCTTCCGATGAACAATCCGGCAGCCAACGGTGCGGCGGCTGCCCAATCGACGTGCCCGAACACGACGAACGTCGCGGCAGATACGACCGTGGCCGCACCGACGAGCATGTTCTTGAGGGCGTTTGCCCGCGCCACACTCTCCTCGACGCTCAACAGCAGCAGAGCCAGGGTCATGATGCCTGCCCCCGCCCCGAAGTAGCCGTTGTACACCGACACCGCGAACAGCCCGAAAGGCAACAGAAGTCGGTTGGCCGGAGCATGGTGGCTTGCCTGCCACTCAGACAGGCGCGGTTGGATGAGCAGGCAGGTCGCTGCGAACACGAGCAGATAGGGCACGACTCTGCTGAACAACCCAGCCGGGGTCGACAGCAGCAAGCCGGACCCAAGCGCACCCCCCGCCGCAGCTACGAGAGCCCAGTGCCGAAGCCACGTTCTCCTTCCTACGAGCTCAGGCCTCGAGGACAATGCGGATCCCGGCCAACACGTCACTAGCGCAACGATGTTGGTGACGCTGGCCGCCAGCGGCCCAAGGCCGACCGAGAGCAGGGCGGGGTAGGAGATCAACGAGGTAATGCCGCCGGCGGTGCCGATGACGCCGGCAAGCAGTCCTGCACACACCAGGAACGACGCGTCGTAGGCCGAGATCACAACCTCATCGAGGTTAGGGCGCCTATTGTTGCTATGCGATTCAGGCACCGAGAATGCTCCACAAGATCCTCTTGTTATGTCGGTCGCCTGTCATGTGTAACCACAAGCTCAACGACTAATGAATAGGCCTTGGAGCTGGGCATTTGCGGCTATCTCTACTGATCGTATAGGCTATCTCTACGGATCGTATAGATTTGACATTAATCATTCGGTCCGTACCAAACGAACCTGAACTGGAGGCCCCGTGAAACGACGCTCAATCGCACCTGCCGGCCTCGTACTCGCCGCTGCCCTGGTTGCAGCGTCCGGGTCGAGCTGGCTCAGCTCCGCTGCTGGCGCAGCATCCGCACATTCAAACGCCGCCGTGGTTAAAAAGGCGGCGGCATCAGCGAGCACCACGCTCAACGGTGCTGGCGCCAATTCGATTGCGCCTTTCTTCGAGAAGGTCTTCTACAACTACGAGCACCTTCACTCGAAAGTCACCGTCAACTACTCTCCCGCCGGCAGCAGTGTCGGAGTCAAGGACATCCAGCAGAACACGGTGGACTTCGGCGACTCGGAGATCCCCATGTCGTCATCTGCCCAGGCTGCGGCCTCGGGGGGCGCAGTCCTGCAGGTTCCTGTCGAGCTTGGTGGCGTGGCGCTCAGCTACAACGTGCCCGGCGCACCGAAAGGCCTCCATCTTGACGGACCTACGCTCGCCGCTATCTTCGAGGGCACGATCACAAAGTGGAATGATCCGCGGATTGCCAAGGTCTCGGGCGTGTCCCACCTCCCGAACCTTGCGATCGTCCCGGTCCACCGTGCCGATTCCTCAGGGCCCGGCTGGGACCTCGATCAGTACCTCATCTCGACTTCAACTGGCTGGGTCAAGAAGATCGGCACCTCGAAGGCGTCCACTTCGTGGCCACTGCCTGACATAGGTGAGGGTGAGCAGCTCAACACTGGTGTCGCCACGTTCATCAAGAGCACGGCGGGCTCGATCGGCTATGTTTCGTTCGGTTATGCCTCGAAGGCGAAGTTCGCCAACGCTGCGCTGAAGAACAAGGCGGGCGCTTTCGTTTCGCCGTCGTCCTACACCATCGGCTTGGCCGGAGCCCGGGCCTCGAACCTCAGCGCCAGCCACTTCTCGATCATCGACGAACCCGGCGCGTCGACCTACCCGTTGGCCAACTTCAGCTGGACGCTGCTGTACAAGAAGCAGGCAAATGCGGCCAAGGGCGCCGCGTTGGGCGCGCTGTTCTACTACGTAGTGACCACCGGCCAAAAGCAGGCGTCACCGCTCGGCTACTCGCCTATTCCGGCGAACGTCCTCAAGCTCGCCGAGAACACGCTCGTCAAGTTGCGGTCGTCGACAGGCAAGCAACTGTTCAAACTGTGACCGACCTGGGCGCCTCGCCGGTCCCCGAGGCCATCGCCGGCTCACCGACACCAGGTGAGACCGGTGATGGCCCGACGGGATTGCGCCCATGGCGGAAACGTCGGCTCTTCCCCTCAAGCCCCTTTTACGCGGTCGTCCGCTGGGGAGGCGCAGGGCTCTTCGCTGCGGTGGCGATCGGTCTCGTCGTCACTATCGTCTCGCAGTCGAGTCAGGCGTTCACCCACTCGGGGATCAGCTTTTTGTGGTCGGGAACCTGGAACCCCGACGCCGGCGAGTTTGCGGCCGGGACACTGGTCGTGGGGACCGTGCTGACAACGCTGGTGGCGATGGCCATTGTCGTGCCAGTCGGCCTGGGCATCTCCGTCTCGGTCTCCGAGTTGACGCCAAGGTGGCTGGCAGGACCACTTTCTACCTCGATCGAATTCCTCGCCGCTGTGCCGAGCATCGTCGTGGGCCTGTGGGCCCTGCTCGTACTGTCCCCTGTGTTCGCCACCGATGTTGAACCGGCGCTCGAGGGCCTGCCGGTCCTCGGTCGGATCTTTCACGGGCCGGCTTATGGACCGAGCGTGCTACTTGCCTCGGTCGTACTGGCGATCATGACACTCCCGACCGTCGTCGCCTTGAGCAGAACCGCACTGAGCGGCGTTCCCATGGCCGATCGGGAGGCGGCGATGGCGCTCGGTGCCACCCATTGGCAAGTCGTCAGGCGCACCGTGCTGCCAGGAGCGCGCTCGGGAATCGCCGCTGCCATTACCCTCGCCATCGGGCGGGCGCTCGGCGAAAGCATCGCCGTGGCCCTCGTGATCGGCAACCGCCCCGCTATCCCCCATTCGCTGCTCGCGCCCGGGGCAACACTCGGTTCGGCGATTGTCAATCAGTTCGCAGAGGCATCGCCCGGCCTCGGAACGAGTGCGGTGATCGCCCTCGCGGCGGTGTTGCTCCTACTCACCGTACTCGTCAATGTCGTCGGGCAACTGCTCGTGCGGACCAGGGGCGGCCGCCGCGTCCTCAGTGCCAGGGGCGCGGCCACGTGAGCACGATCCCTAACGTTCAAGTAGGAGCGGCCGGAACTGGGCCCGAAATCGGACTTGTGGAAGAACTCCAGCGACGGCGGGCTTTGGTTCGGGATTCGGCGCGGCGCTCTATTCGTCGGCGCCGTATCACCGGGCGCGCCATGCAGGTCATCTGCCTGATCGCCGTGCCAATTGGTGTGGCGCCCCTGGTAGCCCTTGTGCTTGCGACGGTCTCCAAAGGAGCAGGCGCCCTAAGCGCCGGCTTTCTCCTGCACGCTCCCACACCGCCCGGAGTGCCCGGAGGCGGCATCTCCACCGCGATCGTCGGCAGCGGCGAGATCGTCGCTATCGCGATCGCTCTGGCGGTCCCGGTGGGGCTCTTCGTAGCCCTGTTCCTGTTCGAGCGACCGGGAACAATAGCGGCGGCCATCCGCTTCAGCGCAGATGTGTTGTCCGGCGTTCCGTCGATCATCATCGGCATCTTCACCTACGCGGTCTTCGTGGAGCGGTTCCACCACTTCTCCAACCTGGCCGCCGGTTTCGCACTCGGAGTGCTGATGCTGCCCATCATGGTCCGGGCCAACGAGGAGGCGATGCGGACCGTTTCGGTCGACTTGTGGGAAGCCGGTGTATCCCTCGGTGCTCGCCGCTCGCGAGTCGCCCGTTCGGTTGTGCTGCGAGGCGCCCTGCCCGGCGTGGTATCCGGCAACTTGTTGGCGGTTGCCCGGGGCGTAGGCGAGACGGCGCCGTTGCTGTTCACCGTGGCCTCCCCTACATTCGCGATGACCCTGCTCATCTTCAACGACGCGACAGAGCCATTTCCAGACGCACAGCGCACCGCATGGGGCACCGCATTGGTGCTCCTAGTCCTCGTGCTCATCCTCAGCGTGGTCGCCCGCATGGTCGCTTGGATACTCAATAGGAAGGCACGATGAGGCGGGACAACGAATTCACAGATCCGACATCGGGCCCAACGACCAATCCGCAGACAGCTGTCGTCAGCCGGACAGGGCAGCTCGCGCGGGAATCGAGGGAATCGAAAGTCCGACCGGACCCCGGGGCGCACGGCGCGGCAGTGACACTCGAGGACGTAAGCATCACATTCGGCGAGCACGTCGCGGTCCGCAATGTCACCCTCGAGATGCCGGCCTGCCAGGTGACCGCGCTCGTCGGGCCGTCGGGATGCGGAAAGACGAGCGTGCTTCGCGCTATCAACCGGCTTCACGACCACACAGGGGGGACGGTCAGAGGAACCGTTCGACTAGGTGACGTCGACGTCTACGGAACCGATGTTCAGCCCGAGGTGTTGCGGAGCCGGATCGGGATGGTGTTCCAACGGGCGAATCCTTTCCCGACGATGAGCATCTTCGACAACGTCATCTCCGGGCTCAGGTTCAACGGTGTCAGAAACAAGCGACTCCTACGCCAGATGGGTGTCGCCGCGCTGCACAACGCGGCCCTGTGGGACATCGTCAAGGATCGCCTCAACCAGCCCGCACACCGACTTTCGGGCGGCCAGCAACAGCGTTTGTGCATAGCACGGGCTCTCGCCGTCGAACCCGAAGTTCTACTGATGGACGAGCCCTGCTCGGCCCTCGATCCAGTGGCCACAGCCAAGATAGAAGACCTGATAAGACACCTTTCGAGCGAGGTGACGATTGCCCTTGTCACCCACAACATGTTCCAGGCCGCCCGGGTCTCCGACAACGTGGCGGTCTTCCTCCTCGGTGAGGACCGAGTCGGCGAGCTAGTCGAGGTCGGACCGACGGCGCGGGTCTTCGACACTCCCGACGATGCCCGCACGAAGGCCTACGTCACCGGGCACGTCGGTTGACCTGACACAACTGCCCCGTGTCGGACCGGCTCTCTTCCTTGGATCAGTCCGCTCAATCCAGATCGGCTTCGAGTGGGGACTCATGGCCATCACCGACTAGGTCGCAGGCATGACTCTTGTCGCCATGGTGCTCAGCCAGCTCAGGCCCACGGCAGTGACCCCTCTGGCTGCGGTCCGTCGCGCCGTCACGAGAGACAGCACTTGAAGAGCTTTAAAGAGCTTCGCATAATAGAGTGACAACGCCAGCGCCAGCGGTCAGACTGGTGGCATGGTCTTCTTCGTGTTCGTCCTCTGGATGGTGCTCGGTGCGGTAGGTGTCCGGCCACGGCGTGACTTCGAGGCCCTGGAGGAGCGTCGCAAGAAGGCGGCGCGACTGTTCGCAAGAGGCCGGTCTCAGGCCGATGTGGCGCGCGAGCTCGGGGTCTCCCGGCAAAGCGTGAGTCGTTGGTATGCGGAGTGGTCCGCGAACGGGACGAGCGCTCTGTCAAAGGCCGGCCGCGCGGGGCGTCTTCCGAAGCTCTCGCCGGCCCAGCTGAGGCGAGTCGCCACCGAGCTCGAAAAGGGCCCGCGCTCACACGGTTACCCAACCGATCTCTGGACGCTCAGGCGCGTCGGCGAGGTGATCGAGAAGACGACGGGGGTCTCCTATCACCCGGGCCATGTATGGAAGGTGCTGCGCGAGCAGTTGGGCTGGAGCCGTCAGCGACCGGCACGTCGTGCGGTCGAGCGCGACGACGAGGCGATCGCCCGCTGGGTGAAACAGCAGTGGCCGAGGGTA
>Ga0182027_10008626_pt1 | contig 14798 bp, 12 predicted proteins | sample 712E1DmetaG_FD_121300 | JGI IMG/M metagenome (GOLD analysis project Ga0182027, IMG submission 121300) | Permafrost microbial communities from Stordalen Mire, Sweden - 712E1D metaG (Illumina Assembly) | ecosystem: Environmental > Terrestrial > Soil > Wetlands > Permafrost | place: Sweden... | reverse complement strand
TTGAAGCTGCGCTTCCCGGCGCTCTTCGCCATCACGACCGACTTTTCGGACAACCCGATTTCGTTCGGTCAGACGGTGATGACCCGCCTGCGGACGGTGCCCACCGTCCAGAGCTACGACCCGAATGCCGGCGGCTACGACCTGGCCGCGGGCGCGAGCTCAACCACCACCGATGTGCCGATCGTGATCAATGCCCACCAGTTCGTCCCGATCAGCTTCAATGCGAACGAACTTGCCGAGACCAAGCGCGATCTGTTCGGTGAACAGGTCGAGGGAGCCTTCTACGCGATCGCGAAGGATTTCTGGGATGCGATCATGGCGCTGGTGACCGTGGCGCACTTCCCGCACGAGACGGCGATTGCCGCAACCAGTGTGTCGCGCGACACGCTGCAGACCGTGGACGAGGCATTCCTCGCCCGCGGCGTGCCGCCGGCCAGCCGCTTCGCCATGTTGAACGGCGCGGCGTTCCATGCCCTGGGCAAGGACGCATCGATCGTCCAGCTGGCCGCCTTCCAGGCCGAGTTCAAGGGACTGCTGACGCAGAACGTGCTGCCTCCGGTGGCCGGGTTCCAGCCCTACCAGGTCGGCAACATCCCGACGGGTGAAAACCTGATCGGCTTCTGCGGCACGCCCGACTGCCTCGCAGTCGCGGCCCGGCTGCCCAACGATTACACGCAGGCGATGGGCGATGTGCCCGCGACTGCGATCATCGAGCAGATCACCAACCCGGACACGAACTTCTCCATGATGCTCGTGAAGTACCTGAATCACGGGGCTGGTTCGGCCAACTGGCGCGCTGCCTACATGCGCGGTCAGGCCGTGGGGCAGGCGCCCAGCCTGCAACGCCTGGTCTCCAGTGTCACCGCGAGCCAGGGCTCCTAAGCACGCACGCGGAGTTTTCCCGAGCTACCCGGTCCAATCCCGGGCGGCTCTTTGAAGCTCTCCGCGGTATTCCCCTGTGAATCCCTACACCATCATCATCCCTTCAGCGAAGATCGCCAACGTCGCTGCCTGCGTCATGGCGGCGCGCCGGCATCAGCCCGGCGTAGCCATCATCGTCGTTGCCGATGGGATTCCCCAGGCTGATCGCGCTACGGTCTCGAATGTCCGGTGGATCGAGGGCATGCAGCCGTTCTGCTATGCGCGCAACGCCAACCTCGGCATCGCCGCCTCCGGCAAGGAGGATGTGATCCTGCTCAACGACGATGCCATGCTCTCGACGACCCGGGGGTTCGAGCGCCTGCAGGCGGCGAGCGCCACCTATGGAATCGTCAGCGCAACGATCCGCGGCCGCTGCTGCAACCCGCGCCAGCAGGCCCTGCAGCCGAACAATATCACGGAGCCGAGCATGCTCGTCTTTGTCTGCGTCTATATTCCGCGATCGACGATCGACGCGATCGGAGTGCTCGATGAGCGATACGTTGGCGGGAATTTCGAGGACAATGACTATTGCCGCCGCGCCGCCCTCGCGGGCCTGTCGCTGGGGATCTGCGGAGGCTGCACGGTGGATCACAAGACCGAGCTCACGACCTTCGAACGCCGCCCGGACTATCGCGACATTCTCGCGGCGAACCGCAAGCGCTTCGAAGAGAAATGGGCCAGGACAGGGACGCTGCTCTCGGTGTGCGTCTGCTCAATCTTCAGCCGCGGGAATTATCTGGACCGCCTGCTCGCATGCCTGACTCCGCAATGGACTGAGCGCGTCGAGTTCCTGCTCGCGGCCGATGACGGCCAGGAGAGCGTCGGCGCCAAGCGCAACCGGCTCCTTGACCAGGCGCGCGGGGCTTTCGTGGTGTTTATCGACGATGATGACCTGGTCGCGCCCAACTACATCGCCAAAATGCTCGGGGCGATCCTCCGCAATCCGGCGGCCGACGCGATCACCTATCTTTCGAAGCGGTACTGCGACGGAGTCTTTGAGGCCTGCTGTAGCTACTCGCTCAAGAATGCGACGAACCGCGGCTTCGTCTTTCTCGACGGCATCAAGACATACCAGCGATTCCCCTACCACGTGACGCCGATCCGCCGCGAGCTCGCGCTGCAGGTGCGTTTCCCCGCGATCGATTTCACAGAGGACACCTGCTGGGCCGAGCAACTCCGGCCCCTGCTGAAATCCGAAGAGCACATCCCGGAGTTCATGTATTTCTACTGGTGGCGCACGAGCCGCGCCGGCGAGCGCACGCACAAGGTTCTCTCCACGCAACCCGCCTGAGCCATGTCCTGGATTACTCTCACATCCGCCGATATCTCGGCAACTCTCCTTGCCCAGGAAGTTGCCGCGCTCTCGAATTATTCGCTCGCCGCCGGCGCCGCCGATCCGATTGCGGCCGCGATCGGTGATACGACCGAAGAGGTCCGCGGCTATGTCGCGGCCCGCGCCGGTGGAGTTGTCGGCGACTCCGGCACGCTGCCCTCCGAACTCAAATCCACCGCGCTCGCGATAGCGCGCTGGCATCTCTTGACCCGCCTGGCCGCTGGCCGCGCCGCCACGATGCTGCTCACCGACGCCCGGCGCCGCGATTATGAGGACGCGATTGCGCGGCTCAAGGATGTCGCGGCCGGTCGCTTCTTCGTTCAGCCGCCCACTCAGGTGCAACGCCCGACCGCCGGCGGAGCTTTTGGCCAATTCCAAGGAGCGGGCACGACGCCCGGCACCCCCGAGGTTTTCAACCTCTAACCGCCATGCTTCAGCAGCTCCAGAACCGTCTGCGCGATCTGATCGCCGCCATTCCGGCGCTCGCCGGCTATCCCGTGCTCGTCGAGGACAAGGGCAACCTGGCCAGCGAGGTTGAGAATGCGCTGCAGGTGCAATCGCTCGCGATCGTGGTCATGCCTTCCAGCGGCCAGGCCAAGACCGGTCAACTCCGCGGCCGGCCGCTCTCCAGCGAGGAATTTGAGATCGTGATCCACCGCGGCCTTCTCGATGACCCGTCCGGACTCACGACCGTGGCCGTGGTCGACATGCTCGTGCCGACAATTCACGGCGCGTCCACCGATCCCAGTGTCACGCAAGCAGCTCTATTCGCATTCAAGCGCCACGACCTTCGGGAAAACACCGATGGATCGTTTGCCCGCGTGCTCATCGTCGCCGTCGACTTCACCTGGTCGCCCGCGTTTTCGCAGACCAACTCGTAACTCAAACTCCAACCGCGCCACCGGCGCATTTCCACCATGCCACTGCCCAGCTCACCCTTCAATGCCGCTCTCTCCATTTTCAATGGCCTGAGCATTATCCAGCTCAAGATCGGGGCCACCACGCTCGTCTTCGAGGCAACCAAGCTCGAGGACAATCCCACCCAGGAGATCAAATACCTCGAGCGCCCCGGCTTCGACGGCGTGCTCCGCAAGGTCCGCGCCGTGCGCACCAAGGGCTACGAGGAATGGACCTTCGATTTGCAGGAGGTGAAACGCCTGCTGGCGATTTTCAACGGCTCTCTCATCGGTGCCGTGAATGCGACCTGCACCCTCTGGGTGCCCGACGTCAACGATGCGAGCGGGACCGTGGCGCTCGAGAGCGAGGCCGACTTCAACTGCTTTGTCACCCGCGACGGCAAGATATCGCATGGCGGCGGAGCCTTCTCCGACGCGACGATCAAGATCGAGTCGCGCAAGACCGGCGACGTCGTCTGGACCAAGGACGCCGTCTACAGCTCCTGAGCGGGCTGGGTGGATCTGAATAGCAAAACCAAAACTGACCCCCATGGATACTATTAAACAGAAAACGGCCCTCGTGAAATTCGAGGGCGCCCCCCATATCGAGGTCCGGCGCATGCGCTGGAAGGCGACCCGGGAGTTCCTGAAACTTTTCGGCCGCGCCTATACCGGCTTCATCAAAGGCGCCATGTCGGCCGGCCTGGGGGAAAATCAAAAGCTCGCAATCATCGCTCAGCTCCCGGAGCTCATCGCCCAGTCGGATGTGCTCAGCGCGTATCTGGTGACGAACGCCACGGATCTCACCGCGGAGCAGCTCGACGCGCTCGATGGGCTTGTTGCCAGCGAAGTGCTCCGCGTGGCGCTGGAGATCAATCTGGATGGCGAAATAAAAAACTCCTTCGCCGGCATAGGCGCAGCCATCATGGCCATGATGCCGGCGAAAAATGGGCCGATGACGAGCTGATGGGGGATCTGTACTCCTACTTGATCGATGCCGGCTATGATCCCGCCTACCTCGACAATTGCACCTTGCTCGATCTCGACCTGTTCGTGCGAAAAACCAATGAGCGCCGCAGCAAGCAGGGCTGGGACCGCATCTAGATGAGCAATCTAATCGAGATCATGTTCTCCGTCGCAGGAGCCGAGATTGTGACCGGCTCCATGGAGAACATCGTGGCGAAATCCGGCGAGCTCGGCGGGGAACTTCTGAGGCTGGCCGGCGTCGCCAGCTCGCTTGGCGCGGCGATGGAAGGGCTGAAAGGCGCAATGGAGGTGGGATCGGCGATGACGATCCTCGCTGCGCGCACCGGCGAGAGCATCCAGAGTCTGATGGTGCTGCAGCGGGCGTTCGAGACCGCCGGCGTCGGCGCTGACATGATGGGCATCATGGTCAACCGGCTACAGAAGGCCATCAGCGGCGTGAACGAAATGGGCAAGAATACCAAGGGGGCATTTGCCGCCCTGGGCCTCACACCCGAAGAGCTGCAAGGATTGGGATTCGACGAACAGCTCAAAAAGCTCGCGGATGGTTTTCAGAAGATCCATGATCCTGCGCAGCGCGCGGCGATCGCGATGGACCTGTTTGGACGCGAGGGCGGACAAATGCTCATGCTTCTGACCAAGGAGGGGCTGCTCTCCGAGGCTGGAGATGATGTCGGCCGCTACGCTGCACGCATGCAGGAACTGGCGCCCCAGTTTCATGAGGTGGAGAACAAGCTCAGCTTGATGAAAGACCGCCTGAAGGAGATGTGGGCGGTCGCCTTGGAGCAACTGCTGCCCGTGTTGAACAAGGTCGGCGATCTGATCAAGGGGCTGAATCTCGCGCCGCTCGGCGCCGGATTAGGGGTCGGTGGATCCATCGCCCTAGCGGGCGTGATGTCGACCGCCATAGTGACCAAGTTGGATAGCACGCTTTATTCTTGGGCGGTAAAGGCCGACAAACTCGGGCAGCCATTCGCCGGATCGTTCCTTCTCCCGCTCTCCGGAAAACTTGCTTCGCTTTTCCAGACTGCCCTTCCCCCTGTCATCATCGGGGCGGTGGCGGCGGCCATCATCATAGCCGTCGCGAAGGGCATTGATGATTCGATGCGGCGATACAGATCGATCAAGGGCGCCGCCGACAAGGATGGCGCTGAGGTGGTGGGCGCTGCGGCGACCGCCGCAACCCAGCAAGAAGCAGACGCTGCATATGAGAAGGCCCGCTCCCGGCTCGCAGAATTGCAGGCGGAGCAAAAGAAGCTCGAAGCCACCAGGGCAGAAAACGAACTTTCGAATCAGGCGATGGCGCAAGCATCCCGCGGCATGATGATGCCGTCGATGCCTCTCACGAACGAGCAATACGCCCGCCTCGAGGGGGTAAAGAAGGAGATATTCGACATTCAGAATATGCTCAAGACTCCGGTGGCTTCAGAGCTGATCAAAGCCAATGACATTGACAAAGCCGCCGCTGCACTTGCTGCGGAGAACGCCGAATACAAGGGCATGGGCGCCAACCTCCAGAAGGACACTGAGGCTGAGCACCAGGCTGCGATCGCCGATGAGCAGGATCATACTAAGAAGCTCAAGATGCTCCAGGATGAGCTGGCCGCGAAGATGTCCGCGAATGCTCTTTCGAATGATGCAACCCTGAAAGGGAAAGGTTTCGACGACGCCGATATAGCCGACAGGCACGTCAAACTCCAGGCTGCGATCGATGCCAAGGGCAAACAGATCGCCGAGACGGAAAAGCAGATCGCAGAGGAGGCAAAAAAGACCACTGAAGAGAAGAAAAAGCAGGAGGTGCATGCGGCCAAAATCTACGAGCTCGGCCTGCAGATTAAGATCAACGAAGCCCATGCATCCGGGAAAACAGATCAAGAATCAGCGCTGAAGGAGCAACTGGCCGGCATACAAGCGGGCCGAACTGCGATCGGCGCGGGGGCTGATCCCGGCCAGGCGATGGCACTGGCCTATGAGGCCGCAAATGCGGCCAAAGCGGAGGCTGAAGCCAAGAAGCAATCCGTGGCGATCGACGCCGCGAAGAACGCGCTCGAAAACAAGCAGGCCGAAATCCAGGAGCGCATATTCAAGCTCGATGTCGATTACGCCCGTACCGACACCGAGAAATGGGCCGAGCGAAAACAGGCGCTGACCGATGCGGTCGCGGCTGCGCAGGCATACCTCGACAAGATGAAGGATGTAGCCAAGGCGGCTCAGACTGAGGCCGGGAAGAGCAGCGCCGATGCGAATGTCCGCGGCGCCCAGAAAGATCTCGGAAGTGCTCAACATGCGCTCGCTGGCGAGGGGCCGGATCCAAACGATTTCGCGGCAAGCTGGACATCGGCCCTAACGAAACTGCGATCGGAATGGGAGCTGACGGCCAAGACGATGGCGGAATCCATGGCCGGCGTTCTGAGCTCGATGCAGAGCGGTCTCGGCTCAGCGATTGAAGGCATGGCCAACCGCACAAAGACCTTGGGTCAGGCGTTCTGGACCGTGGCGGGCTCGATCAGTCAGTCGTTCATCAAGGCAGCTTCCGATATGGTCTCAAAATGGACCATGCAGCACGTGGTGATGGCGATGGTCTCCCGGATGTTCAATGCCCAGGAGATCGCCGGGCACATGATGACGGAAACGACCAAAACGGTTGTGACCACGACCGCGGCCGGAGTCCGCACCACGGTGCGCACGACGGAGACAGTCGAGAGCGTGGGACTGAAGGGCGTCGAGGTCGGAACCGCCGTCGCCGGCGAGGCCGCGAAGACTGAAGCAGCGGAGCAGGGCTTCATCATCCGGATTGCGCTGAAGATCAAGGAGGCGCTGGCGTCCGTTTACCATGGTGCCGTGGAGGCGTTCACGGCGTTAGCGGGGATTCCTTACGTAGGCCCGATTCTGGGCGCCATCGCGATGGCGGCGGCGCTGATCGGCGGCATCCGCCTGGTCTCCCAGATCGGTCATGCCGGGGGTGGCCATATCACCGGCGCCGGCGGCCCGACCGATGACCAGGTGCCGGCTCTGCTCAGCAATGGCGAATGGGTTGCTCCCGCCTGGCAGGTGAATCACCCGGTCTATGGCCCGATGATCGCTTCGCTCGAGGCGGCGCGCCGGGGCAGTGCGACCTTTGCGCTGGGCGGCCTGACGAGCCCGCAGTATTTCTCACCGTCGATCACGCGGCCGGCTTATGCGCCGTCAGCGGCATCGGCCAACGCCGGCGCGCGAGCCGGCGTGGGCGGCGGCGCCCAAAAGCAGCCGTCAGTCTATATCCTGATGGATGAAAAGGAATTTGCCCGGAAGATGCAGGAGCACTCCGAAGCCTGGTTCCAACGGCAGCACGCGTCGGCGATGCGCAAGGGATGATCGCGACCACCATCAGCGGCGTAAATTGCTGGCTCCTGCCCTATGAGCCCAACGTCGGCGCAGAAATCAAAGTCGATGTTTCTGTACCGGTGGACGAACACCGCGGCTTGACCGGACGGTCCACGCGCCGGCCAACGGCGCTCCTGCCGCGCTACGCGCTGTCCTGGTCATCCTACCTCGAACAGAGCGACTACGCAGCGCTGCGCGCCGGGTCCCTCGCTTCCCAGGACGAGCCGATCCTTGTCCCACTATGGCCCCATCTCTTTGTGCCAGGCTCGGAATCGCCCACAATGACGGGCGGCCTGATGATCGCATTCAAGTGGGACTGGTCGGCCTGGGCGATCAACCCGAGCAGTTACACCGGTTATGATGCGGTCGCTCCGTTGCTTTACGGCCGCTTCAAGCAGCCGCCGCGCCTGGCGTCGCAGAGTGGCAGCCTGGTCCTGGCGCAGTTTGATTTCGAAGAGGACGGCCCGGCGGCTTACGCGGTGACGCCCGTCACCGGCATACTCGCGGCCGATACGCTCAGCGCCTCCGGAGGCAATCAATTCCCGAACTTCCCATTCCTGCCGGACTGGAGCGATACCCCCCCGCAACCGGGCATTGGCGTGTATGACGTGGAGCGCACTGCGACCGGACCTGGCCGGATGAAAGCGACGGTATTTTATCCCCAGACCCCGGAGCAGGTCATCACCGCAGACTTCACCGGCGTGGCCAAAATTGAATCAGCCCAATTTATCGCCTGGTGGATCCGGCGCGGCGGGGCATCCGGCGCGCATTTCGTATCTCTGGAATCGTTTGGCATCAATAGTGGAGGCACGATTCTCGCCCGGCACACGAATGAGACGCTGTCGATCTCCTATACAGGCATCCAGGCGCAGGTGGAGCTTTCGTGGCGCGAGGTCGCGGCGGAGTATGCGCCGCCCTCCGGCGAAACGCTTGGGGCAACCCTGGGGGCGCTTCCGGGCGCAGCCTGGTTCTTCCGGCTGGACCTCGACTACAACGGGGCAATCAAGAGCTGGTACCTCACGGATTGGGAGAGCGGCGCCGTCGCGAACGGGCAGACCTGGAATTACAACGCCTGCGCTTTCGACAAGCTCACCCAGTCGATCGATCTGGAGGATGATTCCTGCTCGGTGAACTTCAGGTATTTTGCTGGCGGACCGTGGGACAACTGGCTGCCCGGGAATCTCGCGGCTCGCGGCTTCGTGACCATCTTCCGGGCAGATGCCAACGTCGACGGCACCTTTTCGAATTTCCACCAGGTCTGGAAGGGCGAGCTCAGCACTCCCCAGATGGATGGCCCGATGGTCAAGCAGGCCGCGCTCGGCGCCAATGCATTATTCGCCCGCAACTGCCCTCGGCAGCTCATGTCGACCAGCTGCGGCACGATGCTCTTTCGGGCGCGCTGCGGCCTGGCGTTGAGCGACTGGACCTTCAACGCGGTGATCACGGCCGTGGCCGGGAACATCGTGACCGTCGGGACGATCGCCCGGGCGAACAGCGGCTCATTACCAGGCGGCTTTGGCGGCCAGGACTGGTTCGCCCTTGGGTGGCTTGGCTGGGTGGTGAACGGGCTCCCTTATCGTGAGGGCATTGTTTCCAGCGCGGTGATTTCCGGGGGATCCATTGTGCTGACCCTGGACCGCGCCTGCAGCCTGAGCGTCGGCGCGGCCGTCACTGTCGTCCCAGGTTGTGATCGGATCCGCACCTCCGGGTGCGCGAAATTCAGCAATCAGGCGAACTTCCGGGGCTTCGACCAGATGCCGGCGGTCTCGCCGAACTTCATCATCCCGCAGCAGAGCAGCAACCCCGCAAAGAAATGAACGCTGCCCAACTCACCCTGCTTGAATTGGCCGCCCAGGCTGCAATTGGCCGGCGAGAGGCGCACTGTCAGGTCGCGATGGCGGACATATATAAGGCCGCTGGTCTGATGCCTGCGACGGTGGACATCCCATCCGGGAGCCGCGATTGGGCGCGGGCACAAGGCAGGGAGCTCATCGCGCCCTGGGTTGATGGCTCTGGACTCTTTGAGCAGATCACGACGATTGAGCCCGGCGCCCTGCTTGGATTTCGCCTTGGGCATACGCTTCACCATGTGGCGATCGCGCTCTCCGGAGGCCGGATGGTGCATGTCGCTGGTGACCACGGCATACAAATCGCAGCCTGCATCCCCGCGCCCTGGGCGCAGCGGATGGAGCGGATCTGGAGATTCAAAGCATGAGCAGCACATCGCAACCTGCCCAAATCCAGCTCTTACCGTTCCAGGCTGAGAACCTGGCGACGAACCAACAGGCAATCCCATTGCCATATCTCGCCGGCACGCGGGTCATCGCGCTGCGATGGATCACATCCGCGACCAGTGAGGTCACAACGCAGGCGCAGGGCACCGGAAAGAAAGGCTGACCATGGGATCCGGAGGCAAAGGCGGCAGCGCATCGCAAAGCCTCAATTACTATGGCACCATCGCCGGCGCCATCTGTTGGGGGCCGCTCGATTGGCTCACAGCCCTGATCCACAACGGGAACTACCTTTGGCAGGGCAACCTGACCATCACCCAGGATGTGACCGATCTGACGGGATCGATCTTGGATCCCAGCAAGGTCGGCCCCGGAGGCTACCTCAAACTCTACCGAGGCACGGAGACCCAACCAGTTGATTCGGCTATTGGCGGCTCTCCTAACAAAGGGACTGCCTACATCGCGGCCAAGAACCTCTTCTTCGGGCAGAACAGCGGCACGCCTCCCAATTTGCAGGTCATCGGCGGCCGGCTGCCACGCATCGACACCAGCATCGTGGCGGGGGGCGACAACATCGTGGACGACGGCCAGGTGAACCCGATCGCCGCGCTTGCGGAGATCCTCACTGACGAACGCGGCGGTGGCCTATCGATCTCTCAGCTGGATGCCGCGAGCTGGTTGGCCAGCGCTCATTGGTGCGCACAGGATCAAGATCACCGCGATGCGACTTTCTGCTCGCCGCTATTCACAGATCAGACCGCACTGCGGGATGTCGTCTCAGCGCTCCTCGATCCCTTTAACGGGTTCTGCCATTGGACGCCCGCGGGATTGCTTGCATGCAGCATTTACGAGTGGGGCGTTGATCCTGGGAGCCTCCCGATCCTGGATGCGACCATGTGGACGGAAAAGCCGAGCATTCCGCTCGGCGACTGGACGCAGGTTCCGACTGAATTATTAGTCAGCTTCACGGACCGCGCCTATGAGTACCAAACCAACACCATAATCGTCCCGAACGAACGGGCTGCTCAGATCCGCCAGATTGCTGACCAGAAGACCCTGGATCGGAAGCATGTCACACGGATCACTCAGGCGCATCGCCAGGCGGCAGAATACAACCGACGGATCAGCACAGCTCCCTCGCCAGCCACGATCAAAGTCCGCCAGCCCTTTGTCGCAGGCATCTCGATTGGGGATAAGGTCAAAATCAATACCGATCCGGAGCCGGCCGGCGCCGGCGCCGCTCAGCTCTGCCGCGTCGACAAGATCGATCAGGACCGGACAGACGAAGCGACGTTGACCGTGACGACGGATAACCTCGTGCCGGCGACGCCCTATACGCCGACCTGGCCGGTGCTTACTCCTGTCGTCCAGACCTCGCCACCGCTTCAGCATATGCTGGCTGTTCCTCTGGTGCCATCGGTTTGGGGTTGGCCACTTGCGGTAGGATTACTGGCAACCCGTTCGGCGCCGAACATCGCTGGGTTCTATGCATATTTCGGGGTGAACGATGCGAGCGCTTTTAGCGAACTCGGCCAACAGACCGGGTTTGCTGTGCGGGCGGCGCTGCAGGCGGCCATCAATACTTCCGCAGGGACGATCCCAATCACCGAGCTCGATGGGGAATCCGCTCCCGACGCCGGCCTGGCGGCGCACACGCCGGGAGGCAACGCGACGGCGGCGGCGGACGACACCCTACTTGCACTAATCGCGCAACTCGACGGCAACGGCCGCATCGCACTCGACAGTGATGGCGATCCGATCATGGAGTTTGTATCGATCACGGACCGCGCCTCGGGGAGTGGCCTGCCGGCAGCGACATACAATTACACCGTCCTCCGAGGAAGGTTGGGGACTACAGCCCGAGCCTGGTCTACCGGGGCATCTGTGTGGATCGTGCCTTATGGCAATATTGTGACATGGAGGCACGGCCTGCTTACCTCGCTCGCCGGTATGACTGCCTTCTTCCGGCTGATCAGCTATACAGCCTGGGCGGTCGATGACAGCACGCCTATCCCGGAATGCGGCGTCAACTTGCCGCCGCTGACCGCACCCATGATGGCTACGAGTATCGACCACGTCGAAAACGTGTTTGTCCGCTCGCCGACCCAGCCCGCGACGCCAACCGGGAATGGCATCCCTGCAGGATGCTCAGATATGCCGGCCGCCGGCACCGACCAACTCTGGATGAGCTGTTCAAACCAAGCAGCGGACGGGACGCTGATTGGTTCATGGGCCGCGTTCGTGGCCTTCGGTTATGGAATCCAATACAGCATCGACGGCCTCACGGCCTGGCATCCGGTATATGCCGATGGCGATCATTATTATGAGGCGCGGACGGCTGGCGGCGCATGGTCGACCCCGATCCGATTTGTCGGCGAAAGCGCAACGCATTATTGGATGGTCGCGCTTGGCGGCATCAAGGTGACGACCGGAGGAGTGTTCGTTCCGGCGACCATCACACCGAGCGCTCTGCAGCAAACAGGGACTGACGCCGTCCTGGCCTATTCCGGCCGATTCGTCATTGAGGACTCGCCTGATGGCACAACCTGGACCACGCGCTACACCTCTGCGGACGATGAGAGCTCGCACGCGTTTGCGCCTACCGCCGGATGCGTGCTGATTCGCGTCAGTCTTTATCTCGCGGGCGGGACGACGGCATTAGTCGATCAACAGCTCGTGCCGATCGCGGTGGACGGCACGGCCGGGGAAAGCGGATCGTCGGTGCTCGGCACGGCGAGCGGAACAGCGACGCTCACACCGACCGGCATGACCGCGACAGGTATTGCGCTGACAGTTACAACGCCGACGCTGATCAACGCGCAGTGCTCCGGAACGCTGACGAACAACGGTACGACCAATTCCACGTTTGCTGTCGTGCTCTACATGGACGGCGCGCCCCTCGGATCAGGCACGGGCTGGAACACAACTGGCAATCTCAACGCAGGCGCTTCGACGCCATTCTCATTTTTTGGGATACCGTCGATCGCGGCTGGCGCCCACACGTTCGAGGTCCGGGTCGGAGGCTATCCTGAGTCGGTGACAGTCGCTGCCAGTCTCACGATTGCCGCCGGCATTACGCCGGCGCCGGCATCGCTGCTTTCACCGGCAGCCTTTCGCACCGCGATCGGAGCGGGCACATCGAATTTCGATGGCACCTACGGTTCGCTCTCGGGCCAACCAACACTCGGCACCGCGTCTGCGCACGCGGCGACAGACTTCGATGCCGCTGGCGCAGCCGCCGCCGTGACAAAGACGAGCATCGGCCTCGGCGCCGTCACGAACGATGCGCAAGTAAAGCGCACCGAAATGGGGTCGGCTTCCGGCGTGGCAACGCTCGATTCAGGTTCTCATATTCCCATCAGCCAGATCCCTGATGCACTGATCGGTCAGGTCGAATATCAGGGCACGTGGAACCCTGCGACCAACACGCCCGCGCTGCCGGGGGCCAGCACGGTCAAGGGCCACTACTACATTACCAGCTTCGCGGGAACCTACGGCGGCCTGTCATTTGACGTGGGCGATTGGGTGATCTCAGACGGCGCCCAATGGGACAAGGTGGACAACACGGATGCCGTGACCATGGTGGCCGGCCGCAACGGTAATATCACCCTGACAAAGGGCGACGTGGGCCTGAGCAACGTGGACAACACGAGCGACGCGAACAAGCCGGTGAGCACCGCACAGCAGACCGCGCTCAATGCCAAGCTTGACGCGACCGCGCAAGCCGCCGACGTGAATCCCGCCGGCACCTCCATTGCCGCTGCACTCTCGGGTAAGGTAGCCACCGCCCTAACCGTCGCCGGCCACGCGCTGACTGCTGACGTGGTCGTGAGCAAGGGCGACGTGGGCCTGAGCAACGTCGACAACACGAGCGACACGAACAAGCCGGTGAGCACAGCGCAGGCGACCGCGGATTCGGCGGTTGCGAGCGCAGCAGCAGCCGCCGCGGCCGCTGCCACATCACTCGCTTTTCAAGCAGACTGCTCCGCCTGGCTCCAACAATCCTCCCTCGTCATTTTATGATCAGAAAACTCGACCAATATTCTCCGGCTTTCTACCTCACAGGCACCTCCGATCTTCGGCTTAAGGCCGGCACCGAGATTGCCATGCCGCCAACTCTGCCGAGTCGGCTGATATACTTCGCCGCGGACACCGAGGTGGAGCTGCCGGCGCTCGTTGCCGGCACGGACTACGCGATCTACATCACCTACGATCGCCGCGTCATCGCCTCCACGAATTTCTCAGCACCGGTTGGGTACGATCCGACCACCGTGCAACTCATCGGCGGCTTTCACTTCGCGCCCGGCGGCCCCGCGGCCGCGCAGGCCGGCGGCAATACCACGCCGCAGGTCAACCCCTACGCGATCTGGGATCGCAAGTTCCGGCCAGCCAACCGTGACGCGCGTGGGATGGCTCTTATTGCTGGGGCTTTCTGGGCGGATATCTACCTGCTCGGGACCAACCCCGACGTGAATGGTACCTCATCGTACGGCGCGACAATCGCCGACGGATCGAGCCCGCCCAAGGTGCCCGCCTTGTTTGGCGGCAACGGGACCACCGATTACGGCTCGCTTACCTGGTTCCAGGCCTGCGAACTCGCTGCGGCCTATGGCAAGCGCCTGCCTGACTACGCGGACTTCGCCGCGCTGGCTTACGGGGTCACACAGGAAACCTCAGTCGGCGCTGATCCTGTCACGTGCGGTCTCGACGCCCCGCGCACGAGCGAATGGGGCATTATGCAGGCCGCAGGCGACATGCTCATTTGGGGCAACCATTTTGTGAAGAGCTCGACGGCTGGTGCATGGGAGGATCAGGTCGGCGGACGCGGCCAGCTCTACGGCGGCGATGAACGGGCTGCCGTCTTCGGCGGCAACTGGTACTACGGCAGCGTCGCCGGTTCCCGCTGCTCGAACTGGGACTACGCGCCTTGGGCCTCGAACGGCAACATCGGCGCGCGCTTCCGCAGTGACCACTTGTCCCTGCCATGAGCGCAGCGGAAGCGGAGCTCACTCAACTACCGACCAATGATAAACCCGAGCCACAGCACCTCTGCATGGAGCAGCTCGCGAT
>Ga0182027_10008625_pt1 | contig 14799 bp, 13 predicted proteins | sample 712E1DmetaG_FD_121300 | JGI IMG/M metagenome (GOLD analysis project Ga0182027, IMG submission 121300) | Permafrost microbial communities from Stordalen Mire, Sweden - 712E1D metaG (Illumina Assembly) | ecosystem: Environmental > Terrestrial > Soil > Wetlands > Permafrost | place: Sweden... | reverse complement strand
TAGCGGAGCCGGGAAAAGTACCCTGCTCAAATTGGTCATGCGCTTCATCGAACCGAGTGCAGGAGTGATTCGGCTGAATGGAGTGGACATCTGTATCTTTCATTTGACGGATTGGCGCAGCCAGATCAGTTGGGTCTCACAAAAACCAAGACTCTTTAACACATCGATTCTGGAAAACATTCGCCTGGATGACCCAACCGTAAGTGAGGCCGCGGTCTGGCAGGCACTTGAACAAGCACAACTGGCTGATTTTGTCATGAGGCTGCCTCAAAAACTGGGATCTCCACTGGGCGAGTGGGGTGCACGTTTGAGCGGGGGGCAAGCGCAACGGGTTGCTTTAGCGCGGGCTTTTTTGAAGGATGCACCGTTGCTGTTGATGGATGAGCCCAATGTCCATCTCGATCCTGATTTGGAAGCCATGCTCGCGGTGAGTATGGAAGCACTGATGAAACAACGAACCGTGGTGACCATTGCTCATCGTTTTAGTACATTGCTTCAAGCCAGTCAAATTATTGTCCTGGAGCACGGAAAGATCGTCGAAGCTGGCAACCATGCGGAATTACTCGAACAAAATGGAGCGTATACCAGTTTATACCGAAGTGGGGAAAACGACGCATGAAAATAATCTGGCGTTTACTCGACTTTGTAAAACCCTTCACCAAAGAAGTTTTATTATCTGTTCTGATCGGTGTGGCGACCATCGGGGCTGGGATCGGTATGATGGGCACTTCAGCCTACCTGATTTCGATGGCGGCTTTACATCCGTCGATTGCAGAGCTACAGGTAGCCATTGTGGGTGTCCGCTTTTTTGGAATCAGCCGGGGCGTCTTCCGTTATTTGGAACGGCTGGTCTCGCACTCGGTCAATTTAAAGGTTCTGACACGTTTACGTGTCTGGATATACGAGGGTGCAGAAAAAATCGCACCCGCCGGGTTACAATCCCAGCGTGGGGGAGACCTCTTGAACCGGCTCATGGCAGATGTGGAAACGCTCGAAAATTTTTATGTGCGGGTAATTTCGCCGATCCTGGTTGCCTTCGTCATTACGCTGGGGATGAGTTTGTTTCTGGGTAGTTATTTCCTGCCTTTAGGGATCATCCTGGCAGTCGGCATGATTCTAAACGGTTTATTATTACCGACGTTGTCGATCTTGATGACGCGGAACACCGGGAATCAATTATCGCAAACACGGGCGATGCTTTCAGCGGATATGCTGGAAACCTTTCAGGGGCTGGAGGATCTGCAAGCTGCCTGCGCTGAGAATCGCTGGTTGCAAAAAGTTGAATCGGGTTCGAAGAGTGTCGGACGCATTCAACTTTATTATGGTTTTCTCGATGGACTCAATGATGGGCTGCTTTTACTGGTGAGTAACCTGACCTTACTGGCCATATTAATTGCCGCAATTCCTGCAGTGGTTGCCGGGTTGATGAGCGGGGTCTCGTTGGCAGTCGTGAGCTTGTTGTCGATGGCGAGTTTTGAAGCAACCAATCCATTGCCACATGCAGCCCAAAATCTGACCGCCAGTGTTGCATCTGCCCGAAGGATATTGGAAATGATTGGTTCTGGACCGATCAACACCACCGAACTTCCCGAGCTTTCGCCTCAACAAATTGGATCAGCTGAACGGATAGAAATTCGTGACTTGAGTTTTGCCTACCCGGGGTCGGAAGATCAAGCACTGCAACACATTAACCTGACGATTGAACGTGGCAAAATTACAGCCCTGGTGGGTCCAAGTGGGGCAGGAAAAACCAGCCTGGTAAATCTGCTGGTACGATTTTGGGAGCCAAATAACGGGGAGATATTACTTGACGGGAAAGACCTGCAACAATATTCCGGCGAAAGCGTCCGTAGGCTATTTGGTGTCATTTCCCAATCCAACTATTTCTTTGCGGGTACGCTGCGTGACAATTTGCTGCTGGCTGATCCGCAGGCTAAGGAAACGGAATTGCTTGCTGCAATCCATACAGCCGAACTGGGGCCGTGGTTCGATTCTCTACCTGATGGTCTCAATACTTGGTTGGGCGAACAGGGGGCAAGGTTGAGCGGGGGAGAAGCGCAACGGCTGGCGATCGCACGTGTGTTATTGCAGAAGCCTCCCTTCATTCTTCTGGACGAACCGATTTCTCATTTGGACACTGAAACAGAGAAAAATGTGTTGACCACGCTCTTTAGGGTATTTACGGACAAAGGTGTATTAATGATTACCCACAACCTGGCAATGTTGGACAAAACCAATGAAATCATTTTCATCTCCGAGGGTAATGTACTCGAAAGAGGAAATCAATCTCAATTGCTTTTGCAGAATCAAGCTTATGCTCATTTTTGGGACCTGAAAAGAAATGAGATTCGGGTTGACTTGCCTTTAAATTAAACCCACGCGAATGAGGCGGTTCATTCGCGTGGGTTCTATGAGGAGAATACGAAAATAATAATACAGGGACAACTTTAGAATGGGATTAACCAAAACTAAGTGTTCGCTAAGAATTTTCTGCCAATGAATCTCGTAGGTCTTGCTCAGAAATTGCACCACACCGCAAGACATGCAGTTCGTCAATAGTGCAATCGACCACGGTGGAGGGGATGCCTCCAGGACAGTTCCCCCCGTCTAGAATTAACGGAATACGCTTGTTGAGTTGAGTAAATACTTCCTGTGCATTTAGCGGATTGGGGCCGCCACTCAGGTTGGCAGATGAAGTGGCTAATGGGCCGAACTGGCGCAGCAATTCCAGTGCAAATGGATGGTCAGGCATGCGAATTCCTATCGTTTGATTCGCAGATAGTAAATCTGGGATATCCTTGCGCTTTGGCACGATAACGGTCAAGCCTCCAGGCCAAAACTTTTTGGTCAACTTTTGGGCGTTGATCGTAAATCGTTCAGCAAGCAGATTTACCTGTTCGAGGTTCCCAACAAGAATGGCAATGGCTTTGTTGTATTCACGTCCCTTGGTTTCAAAAAGTTTTATGATTGCTGAAATATTAAAAGGATCGACTGCCAGTCCGTAGACAGTATCAGTCGGAAATGCCACCAGATTGCCTTCGCGTAGGGTCTCCATAGAAAGGGGAATTGCTTCTTCTTGTTCAGTTTTGACGACCAGTGTTTCCATAATCACCTCACCTATAGTTGAATTCTAACCAACCTGGGTAAATTTGCAAAATCAAAAAGCAGATCAATTTTAGCCTGCGGAAAGAAATCTCTGGCGATTTGTAAAATTGGTTGGCTTAAAGTGGCTTCAATCTCCAGAAAAATCGCACCCCTAGGTAAAATGGTTGCCGGTGCTTGCTCCAACAACATGCGAAGGGCTTGCAACCCGTCTGGTCCTCCATCCAAAGCCAATCGTGGTTCATAACGAAGGCCGTTCAGTGAATTGAGAGTTTGGGTGGGAATATAAGGCAGGTTGGCCAGGATCAGATCGAAGGATTCGTCGATATTTGACAGCAAGTCATTCTTCTTCAAGAGGACGCGTTCTTGTACATTGTGTTTGGTGACATTCTTGCTGGCAACTGCGAGCGCATCTTCGGAAATGTCGATGCCGGTCATATTCAAGTCAGGGAATGTATCTGCCAGCGTAATGGCAATGACCCCTGACCCGGTACCGATGTCTGCTGCATGACGTCGGTGAGGATTAGCTTCGAGCCATTGAATAGCTTCTTCGACCATGAGTTCAGTTTCAGGACGGGGAATTAATACTGCCGGAGAAACGATGAAATCCAGCCCATAAAAAGCCTGCTGGCCGGTAATATATGCCAACGGTTCCCTGTTTTGCAAACGAACCAGGGCATGATTCAGGTTTTCGACTTGAGTGGAAGCAAGTGAAAAATCGGGATGGGCAATTACCCACTCGCGCGGATGTCCGAGAAGATAGGCAGCAATGACCTGTACTTCGAGAACCGGGGTTTCAGAATTCCCTAACGAGCGAATGGCCTGATTGATCCAGGTTTGTAATTCAGTCTTCGTCGTCATCAACACTGGAGGTGGAAAGCCGTTCGGTTTCGTCCCGTAAAGAGAGTTCATCAATGAACAAATCGATATCACCATTCATTACCGCAGGTAAATTGAATGATGATACGTTAATGCGGTGATCGGTTACACGGCTTTGGGGGTAATTATACGTGCGGATCTTTTCAGAGCGTTCGCCGGTTCCCACCTGAGAGCGGCGGGCTTCTTCGCGTTCAGTCTGGCGTTTTTGTTCTTCGATTTCGAAAAGGCGGGCGCGTAAAATACTCATGGCTCGTATGCGGTTCTGGAGCTGTGACCGTTCATCCTGGCAGGCGACGACCAGCCCGCTAGGTTTATGGGTAATGCGAACCGCAGTGGAGTTCTTTTGCACATTTTGCCCACCTGCACCGGATGAGCGATAGACCTCGACCTCGATATCGGATTCAGGAATGTTGACTTCGAGGTCTTCCATTTCAGCCATGACTGCTACGGTCACCGTAGAGGTGTGGATGCGGCCGGAAGATTCAGTGGCGGGAATGCGTTGCACGCGGTGCACACCGGATTCAAATTTCAGGCGTGAGTAAGCCCCCTTGCCTTTGACCATAAAAATAACTTCTTTGTAGCCGCCGATGCCGGTTTCATTGGCTGAGACAATTTCTAAGTTCCAGTGACGCAGTTCCGCGTAATGCATGTACAAACGTAACAGGTCCGCGGCGAACAATCCCGCTTCGTCCCCGCCCGCACCAGCACGGATTTCCATGTACACGTTGCGGTCATCGCGCGGGTCTTTTGGAACCAGCATGGTCTTAAGTTCTTTTTCGACCTTTTCGATCTGAGGAGCCAGCGACTCGAGTTCGGCTTGTGCCAGGGTGCGAATTTCAGGATCTTCGTTGCTCTCAAGTTCACGAGCCTGATCCTGCTGTTTTAATAACTCACGATACCTGATAGCAAGTTGAACCACCGTTTCGAGGTCAGAGCGCTCTTTGGCGAGTTCGGCGACTTTTTGATAATCTTCTACATTTTGCTCGAGGAGTTGGGTCAACTCATCATAACGTTTTTCAATTGAGGTAGTATTTGCTAACATATGCCCTTTATTTTCGATGTTCCAAGTTATTAACCAGAGGAATTATACCAGTCTTGCAAAGGTCTTAATCGTAGCTTTTTGGGGAAGGCATCTACAAATGATTCTTCCATAACCAATTCAACCATAAAGAATGAGAAGAATTTCAGCAAAACATATTCAATAAAACGCCGAACTTTGTTATTATGGAGGTTAAGGATTACAAGTCTATGAAAAGACTTAAAATTTGTTGCCTTTCATTAATTGATTATGTATAATTTTCATAGTAATTATCTCTATTAAACAATTCCAATAACGAGGAGAATATTTTATGGATGTAATTGCATTATCCCGTTGGCAGTTTGCGATTACGACTGTCTACCATTTCTTCTTCGTACCGTTAACCCTGGGATTATCTGTGCTTGTCGCAATTATGGAAACCCTGTACCTGACCCGTAAGGATGAGGTCTACAAAAAAATGGCGAAATTCTGGGGTACCCTTTTCCTCATCAACTTTGCCATGGGTGTGGTTACCGGCATCGTGCAAGAATTCCAATTTGGAATGAATTGGTCTCAATACTCAAGGTTTGTCGGGGATATATTTGGTGCCCCGTTAGCCGTAGAAGCCCTGTTGGCCTTTTTCCTTGAGTCTACATTTCTTGGCGTATGGATCTTCGGCTGGGATAGAATCTCTAAAGGGATGCATCTGACGGCCATCTGGCTCGTCGCGATCGCATCGAATGTATCAGCCTTCTGGATCCTGGCAGCCAATTCGTTCATGCAATCCCCGGTCGGATATCAGGTACTGGATAACGGCAAGATTGTCATGTCTAGCTTTCTGGATTTGGTCAAGAATCCCACTTTATGGGGTGAATTTCCCCACACAGTGTTTTCCGGTTTCACGACCGCTGCTTTTTTTGTGCTGGGCATCAGCGCCTATCATCTGATTCGGAAAAAGGAAATCGATCTTTTCTCACGCTCTTTTAGAATTTCGACGATCTTTGCTGTGATTGCCGTCGTGGGAGTGATTGCTGTGGGTCATACTCAGACCCAGGAATTGGAAACGACTCAACCCATGAAACTGGCGGCGGCAGAAGGGCTTTGGCATACCGAGGATCCGGCTTCCATGTCGCTGATCACCATCGTCGATCAAGAACACGACAAAGACATCATTTCGATCCGAATTCCAAAATTACTCTCGTTTCTGACCTATGATCAGGATAAAGGGCAGGTGCTCGGAATTTTGGATCTCCAAAAAGAATATGAGGCGAAATATGGACCGGGAGATTATGTACCCAATATCACGATCAGTTATTTTTCTTTCCGCATCATGGTATTCGTCGGGTTCTTCTTGCTGCTGGTTTCAGTGCTGGTGTTGATTTACGTTTTACGGAGGAACCCTATCGAGAATATGAAATTCCTTAAGGTGCTCCCCTTTATCCTCTTCCTGCCATATATCAGCAATACCACGGGTTGGATCTTGACTGAATTAGGCCGTCAGCCCTGGGTGGTTTATGGATTGCTCAAGACCCAGGATGCCGTTTCACCCAATATCTCTGCGGGCATGGTGTTAACCAGCCTGATCGGGTTTACCCTGATCTATGGAGTGTTGATGGTTGCTGATGTCTACTTATTAAAGAAATATGCCCAGCAGGGTGCCGGCTCAGAGACCGGAACAACTGACGGTTCTGTAGTAAAGGCATAGGAGGAGAAAATGAATCTCAATATTCTCTGGTTTATCTTGATCGGTGTTCTTTATATTGTCTATTTTGTCCTTGAGGGTTTTGATATGGGTGTGGGAATCCTTCTGCCTTTCCTTGGCAGGAGCGATGGCGAACGAAGGGTCATCATCAATACGATCGGCCCGCACTGGGATGGAAATGAGGTCTGGCTGCTGACGGCTGGCGGAGCCACTTTCGCGGCTTTTCCTCAGTGGTATGCCACGTTGTTCAGCGGTTTCTACCTGCCTCTGTTTTTTATTCTGGTGGCGTTGATCTTTCGCGGTGTTGCTTTTGAATTCCGTTCACGCGATGAAAATAAAGTCTGGCGTGCTTTGTGGGATTGGGCGATTTTTTTTGGCTCGATCGTCCCGGCGCTATTATGGGGAGTTGCATTTGCCAATATCGTCAAAGGTGTTCCCATTGATGCTGCCATGCAGTACACCGGTGGGTTCTGGAATTTGCTTAACCCATTCGCGTTGATCGCCGGCCTGGTTTCTCTGCTCGGATTCACACTTCATGGCGCTCTATTTCTGTCACTCAAAACCACCGGAGAGACTTTGGAAAAGGTGGAAAAAGTTACCCGGGGAATTTGGCTGGCAGAATTTATCGTTTTTGCGGTACTGATCGTTGCCAGTTATAAATTTGTTCCTCTATTCTCTGGATTTGGGTTGAATGCTGGCCTGGCGTTACTGGTTGCATTCGTGCTGCTTACCTGCATCAGTATCTTCGTTGCCGGCAAGAAAACTGGGTGGGCGTTCATGTTTTCAGCAGCAGCGATTTTGATAACCACCGCGGCAGTCTTTTGGCAGCTATTCCCCAATGTGATGATTTCCAGCACGGCTGTAGCGAATAACTTGACTATCTACAGCGCAGCCTCCAGCCCGTACACTCTGGGGGTGATGACCAAAGTGGTCTTGATCATGGTTCCCATTGTCTTAGCCTATACCGCTTGGTCTTACTGGACCTTCCGCAAACGGATCACTACCAGGGCAGAAGACCTGAAGTATTAAGTGAGATAGAATAAAAAGATTCCCCCTCATGGGGAATCTTTTCGAATACCGCCTCGACAATTGTATTTACCTTTTTTCTCTCATGGCATAAAATGAAGGGGCATCAACTCTGGAGGTAAACCTAAACATTATGGAAAAGCAAACAGCAAAAGTAGAAAATGGACCAGTTGCAATTGGACCTTATTCGGTTGGCGTAATTGCAGGGGAATTTGTTTTTACTGCCGGGCAGATTGGGCTTGAACCGGCTTCAGGAGCGCTCGTTGCCGGGGGTGTGGAAGCTGAAACCCGTCAGGCGTTGATAAACCTCAAGGTGATCCTTGAAGGTGCCCATTCCGGTTTAGACGGTGTGGTGAAGACCACCGTATTCTTAAAGGATATGGCTGATTTTGCCAAAATGAATGCCATATATGCTGAATTCTTCACTGAAAATTTTCCGGCTCGTTCAGCCGTTCAGGTGGCTGCTTTGCCCCGCAATGCATTGGTCGAGATCGAAGCTATTGCGCTTCGTCGATAAAGAAATAACGATAATAGATGACAGAAGAATTGATCCTTTTGGTGGACGACGAAGTGAATATAACCGATCTGGTTAAGCTTTATCTGGAGCGGGAAAGTTTCAAAACGATCCTTGCCAGAAACGGTCTGGAACTGAGCGCAGGTAAATATGACTACATGACCAAACCTATTAATCCGTGCGAACGGGTGGCCCGGGTAAAAGCCATTCTCAGATGCTCGGAACTTCCTCCTTCGCAGAATGGAAAATCTGAATAATATGCCACGCGTCTCATTGATCATTCCTTGTTATAACGAAGAAATACGGATCACGCGGTTATTGCAATGCCTGGTGGATCAAACCTACCCGTTGGAGGATATGGAAGTGATCTTAGCCGACGGCATGTCGACGGATCGCACCCGGGCTCTGATCGAAACATTTCAAAAACAACACCCTTTGCCAAAGATAAACATCATTGATAATCCGCAGCGCACCATTCCGGCGGCTCTGAATCTGGCGATCAAAGCCTCCTCCGGTAAATTGATTGTGCGCATGGATGCGCATACATTACCTGCGAAAGATTATGTTGTTCTGAGCGTTCAAGCGTTCGATGAGGGTAAAGGGCAGGATGTCGGCGGGGTGATCGATATTGCCCCGGGAAGTGATACCTGGATTGGTAAAGCCATCGCGGTTGCAACCCGGCATCCCCTGGGAGTGGGCGATGCCAAATATCGTTGGGCAAAAATAGCCGGCTATGCTGATACAGTGGCTTTTGGCACCTATGCACGCAAGACCTTTGACGAAATTGGGTTTTATGATGAATCCTTGCTGGTGAATGAAGACTATGAGTTGAATTCACGCCTGCGTGCTGCCGGAGGGCGTATTTGGATTGACCCTGTCATCCGGGCTACTTATTATTCACGCCCCGATTTAAGTTCTCTGGCGAGCCAGTATTTCATTTATGGTTTTTATAAATATCGTATGTTGAAGAGGCATCCCGGCACATTGCGCTGGCGGCAGGCGTTGCCTCCCCTTTTTGTTTTGGGGATTTTGATGTTATTATTATTTGCCGCTTTCTGGCATATCGCTGCAATTTTATTATTGATCGTGGTAGCTTTCTATTTGTTCGTTCTCGTGGCTGGATCTTTGCCGGAGGTCTTCAAGCAGAGGATGCCTTTATTGCTTTTGGGTATCCCGTTGGCGATAATGACGATGCATTTTTTATGGGGATGCGGTTTTTGGTGGAGTATCATTAAGCAGTGACCGAAGGGAAAAAATGGCAATAGAGCGGATCAATTCGAAAACTCAATGGCGCATTCGTGTCCGTGAACGGAAAATAGTCCTGTTAATTGGCGATTTGATTGTTACCTATATCTCGGTTTTTCTGGCGCTTTTCCTCTGGGCTGAAAAAGATTGGCTGGACTTTACCAAGGCATTTCTGGGGCAACGCACCCCGTTTTGGTTTTATTTACTGCCGATATTTTGGATCTTGATCATGAGCGACCTCTATGATATTCGCAGGGCGAATCGACGCAAGGATACGCTTCAGAGCGTCGCTCAGGCAGTTGTGGTTTGCCTTTTAGCCTACCTGATAATTTTCTTCATTTCTGAACCGAATTCATTACCCCGCGGCGGAGTGGCTATCTTTTTTATCTGTGCCGCTGTATTTACTCTATTATGGCGATTCTTATATATTCAGGTTTTCACTGCTCCGGTCTTCTTGCGCAAGATCCTTGTCATTGGGGCAGGAAAAGCAGGTTGCACTTTGGTTCGCATGATTCATGAAATCAACCCGATGCCTTTTGTCATTACCGGGTTTATCGACGATGATCCGGATAAACAAGGCCAAATTTTCGAAGGGTTTCCGGTCTTGGGAAGAGGCGAGCATCTCACGAAACTGATTCAAAAGCACAATGTTTCTGATTTGGTCTTTGCCATTTCCGGAGAACTCAACCCGGACCTGTTCAGAAATATTCTTTTGGCGGAGGAACAGGGAACTGAGGTTACCTCGTTACCTGTCGAATATGAAGATCTTTTTGGACGGGTTCCAATTTTCTTGCTGCAATCCGATTGGATGCTGCGCTCCTTTATCGATCAAATGCATGTGGGTACATTTTACGAAACCGCGAAACGGGTGATTGATTTTCTGGGTAGTTTGATTGGTTGTGCTTTTTTGGTCGTTCTTTTTCCTTTTATTTCTCTATTGATTTTACTGAATGATGGTCTACCAATTTTCTACACCCAACCCAGGGTGGGAAAAAATGGAGCACCATATAAGATCATAAAATTCCGCACCATGGTGAAGACCGCAGAAAAAGATGGTGTAGCGCGAATGGCAACTGAGAATGACCAACGCGTTACCCGCGTGGGTAAATGGTTGCGTCGCAGTCATTTGGATGAATTACCCCAAATGATTAATATATTGAAGGCTGAGATGAGTCTGGTAGGTCCACGGTCTGAGCAAATCGAATTGGTCAATCAGTTTCAAAAGAAACTGCCATTTTATCGTGGCCGACTTTTTGTGCGTCCGGGGTTGACAGGCTGGGCGCAGATCAACCAACGTTATGCTTCTACAGTTGAAGATACTGCGGTAAAACTTGAATATGATCTTTATTACATCAAGCACCGCAACCCGATGCTAGACTTGACGATCATCATTCGTACTGTGGGTGCTGTGGTCGGGTTCAAAGGACTTTGAAATGAAAAACAAAGTTACTTTACGCAATCGCTATATCCTGGTTTTAGATGTCCTGGTGATCATTGCCTCTGTTTTTGGGGCCTATGCCATCAGGTTTGAATTAGGAGAAGCATTTTTCTTTTATCTGCCCTCAGCTTACTTTATGGTTGGCGTTGCCGTCATTTCTAAACCCCTTGTTTTTTATTTCTTTGGTCTGTATAAACGTCTGTGGTCCTACGCCAGTGTTCAAGAACTAAAATTGGTATTTTTTGCAGTGAGTACCAGTTCAGTTGTAGTGTCATTATTAATGGTCGTACTAGCGGCGGCAAAGTTATTCACTGGTTTCCCCCGAGGAATTTTGATCATTGACTGGTTATTGACTCTGTTCATGGTTGGAGGCTTACGCTTCATCATGCGCATGGTTTCAGATAGCCAATCGTCGATTTCCAACCTGCAAAAAAGAGCGAGTAAACGTGCGTTGATCATTGGAGCAGGTGATGCCGGCGCCATGGTGGTCAGGGAATTACAAAAAAATCCGGAATTGAATCTTGTCCCCGTGGGTTTTCTGGATGATAACAAAATAAAAATGAGTCAACAGATTCATGGAATACCGGTGGTGGGAACCCTGGCGGATATCGGACGAATTATTGAGAGTAAGCAAATTGATGAAGTGATCATTGCCATTCCCAGTGCAGGTGGCAAAGTGATTCGCCTCGTCGCAGATGTTTGCCGCTTGAAGGGAATTCCCTTCAGGACGATGCCGGGGATTTACGAATTGATCGGGGGCAAGGTCAGTGTCAGTCGCTTGCGTGAAGTGGATATTACAGATCTATTGCGACGCCAACCCAGTTACATAAAAGGTGAATTAGTTGGTTCCGTCATTGGCGGGCGATTGGTCATGGTGACCGGTGCGGGAGGTTCGATCGGCCGCGAAATTTGCCGGCAGATCGCTCGATGGAGCCCGACAGGATTGATCTTGCTCGGACATGGGGAAAACAGCATTTTCGAAGCCCTGCTCGAAATTCAGGAGCTTTTTCCATCCTTGCCCATATTCCCGGTCATTGCTGATATTCGTGATTATCCACGTATCGAAGGCATATTCAAGAAATATCATCCGGAAGTAGTCTTTCATGCTGCGGCCCATAAACATGTCCCCTTGATGGAAATGAATATCGACGAAGCTATCAATAATAACGTCATGGGCACCCGGAATATTGTCAAGGCATGTGAAAAGTTCAAAGTGGCTCGTCTGGTGATGATTTCTACCGATAAGGCGATCAGGCCGGCTAATATTATGGGTGCCTCCAAACGTTTTGCAGAGATGATCGTGCTGGATGCAGCTCATCGAACCGGAAATGCGTATTGCGTGGTGCGCTTTGGTAATGTCCTGGGTAGCCGTGGAAGTGTTGTCCCGCTTTTCAAACGGCAAATAGCCAAAGGTGGCCCTGTGACGATTACCCATCCAGATATGAAACGGTATTTTATGACCATTCCTGAAGCAGTTTATCTGGTTTTGCAGGCAGCCGGTATGAGCAAGGGTGGTGAAACTTTTGTGCTGAATATGGGTCAGCAGGTACGAATTATGGATTTGGCCGAAGACCTGATCCGTCTTTCTGGGCTGGAACCCGGCAAAGATATCGAAATTATCTATACTGGGATTCGTCCCGGCGAAAAATTAAGTGAAGACCTCTGGGAAGAAGGCAATCAATTCGTCCCCACCCAGCACCCAGACATCTTTCAGTTTGATGATCCTGCCAATTTACGTGAAGAAGCGCTTCAAGAAACGATCTCAGAATTATTGCATTTGGCGACAGATGGAAAAAACGATGAGATCATTAAATTAGTGGATCAGGTGATTCCCGGTTCTGCGGTCGCCAGTACTCCTCCGTTGGAATTGACTTCGATCGATCAATCATGAGAAGCAATTTATCAGAGTGGAACAAATTTATCGATGATCATCCCGAAGCGCATCTCTTACAAACGGGGAATTGGGGAGAGCTAAAGACTTCATTTGGTTGGAAAGCTGAACGGGTCATTGGAAAGAATTGCGGCGCGCAAATTCTGTTCCGTTCGATTCCTGGTGGCTTTTCTCTGGGATATATTCCCAAGGGGCCGGTGGGGGAGAATTGGATAGATTTACTTCCGGAAATTGATTCATTATGCGCTGAGAAAAAGGCGATTTTTCTAAAAGTAGAACCGGACCTCTGGGAAGAAAAAGAGGGCCTTCCCTTCTTTCAAGAAAAAAGATGGAAACGTTCTCATCCTATTCAACCCAGACGCACGATTTTCATCCCGATTACAGAGGACGAAGAGCAAATTCTTGCATCGATGAAGCAGAAAACCCGCTATAATATTCACCTCGCAGAGAAAAAAGGGATAACGGTAAACATTGCCAATGATCTGAGCATCTTTCAACAGATGAGTGCCATCACTGGTAAACGCGATGGTTACGGCATTCATGTTCAGGCATACTATCAAAAGGCTTACGATTTATTTCACCGGACCGGCAAATGTGATCTGCTGTTTGCTAATTATGAAGGAAACCCTGTAGCCGGAATAATGGTTTTTGCACAGGGGAAAACGGCATGGTACATGTATGGTGCTTCGACGGATGCCGAACGGAATCGCATGCCAACCTATTTGCTTCAATGGGAAGCGATTTGCTGGGCAAAATCGAGGGGATGCAGCGAATATGATCTTTGGGGAATTCCTGATATGAGCGAAGACGAACTGGAATTGGCATTTTCCAGTAAGGGAAGCCATGAAGGGCTTTGGGGGGTTTACCGTTTCAAACGTGGGTTTGGTGGAACGATCATGCGTTCCATCGGTGCCTGGGATCGGATTTATTATCCCTCTCTTTACCAACTTTATTTACAGATGATGAAGCTCCGTGGCAGGCAGGAGGATTAAGGTTGGCACATTATTGCCTGCAGTGTGGGACGAAACTCGAAAAGAAGATCATCGAAGCTCGCGAACGGGAGTTCTGTCCAGCTTGTGGCTGGATTTATTACCAACAACCCAAGGTGAGTGCGGGCTGCCGGATCGAAGAAAAGGATCACCTTTTATTGGTAAAGAGAAGAAATTCCCCTTTTCAGGGAACGTGGCATTTTCCATCCGGTTTTGTCGAAGTAGATGAGGTTCCCTCCCACGCTGCTGAACGCGAGACCAAAGAGGAATGCGGCCTGGTCGTCAGAGCGGAGAAGTTGGCGGGTGTATATTTTTATGATGATGATTCCCGCGGCAATGGTGTGGTGATCATTTACGATGCCAGTGTTCAAAGTGGAACCTTGCGGACCTCTGATGAAACCTCCGATGTGCGGTTCTTTGCACTGGAAGAGTTGCATACATTGCCATTGGCTGGCATGAGTGGAGCAGGATCCGTTGCGTACTGGATGAGAGAAAAAGAAAATGGTTGAGATTGTTCCTCTGGATGGCAGCTGGGATAAGCGTATTCAAGAGCTTCCTGGTGCGCATTTGTTACAAACCGCTGAATGGGCGATGATCAAATCCGAAGTGGGTTGGCAGGCCTGGCCCATGCTTTGGCCCGATGCTCAGGGGAATCCCTTGGCGGCTGCTTTGCTCCTGATACGCATGGTAACGATTGCTCGCATCGGGCCGAAGGTTTCGATCGGTTACATTCCCCGCGGCCCACTATTGGATTGGTCGAACCAGGATCTGCGGCAGCGTGTGTTGACCGATATTCAGAATTATGCGCGCCAAAAACATGTCTTGTTCATCAAAATCGATCCGGAAATACGTCTTGGAACAGGCGTTCCTGGCTGTGAAGATGCCTGGGAAGACCCGATCGGGGAAGCTGTGCTTCAGGAAATGAAACAGGCTGGTTGGCACTTTTCAAACGGCCAGGTGCAATTTCGGAATACAGCCGTACTCTCTCTGGATGG
>Ga0182027_10008624_pt1 | contig 14800 bp, 13 predicted proteins | sample 712E1DmetaG_FD_121300 | JGI IMG/M metagenome (GOLD analysis project Ga0182027, IMG submission 121300) | Permafrost microbial communities from Stordalen Mire, Sweden - 712E1D metaG (Illumina Assembly) | ecosystem: Environmental > Terrestrial > Soil > Wetlands > Permafrost | place: Sweden... | reverse complement strand
TCTGTATCCAAGTTGTTTGATCCGTCAATTGAAACATTGCGTAAAACAATTCCGGTGGCGGATGATCTTTATCGGGAAATAATCCGACTTTCCGAGTTAAATATTTTGGCAAACTATTTAGTAGCCACTGAATCCGTGGGTCTGATAGTGGTAAATTTAAGTCTTCATATAACAGAATTGCGGGAACTTGAATTGTTGAGTTATCATAAAAAAGCAGAAGCAGTTTCTGTTCAGGCGATAATGTAACCCGATGAAAATTAAAAAGGGGTGCAAAACCCGGCTGAATAAAATCCATTGAATGTCCGGCCGGTGGTCTTTGACCATCCCAGGTTAATGCAAATTGTAGAGCCTCACTAGGCGTCTCCGGAGCCATAAAGTAAGGATCAAAATCTACTCTCGACAACACAGCTTCCTGCATACGCCCACATTATACCACTAAGAGCCTATAATTTATGTCTTCCAATCTATTTTCTATCGCGCTATAATACGCTTCCTTATGACAACGAATGAACAAAAAGACCATCATATTAAACCAGCAATAGACATGCCGGAATTAACATATGTGCCACTTGGGCAAACGTTCGGTAATGAAACACCGATTCATGACAGTGGTGATCCGCTGGAATATTTAGGTATAGATCCCGATGAATGGCAAGTTGTAAAAATGGTATTTACAATAAACCCTGAAACGGTAATCGGAAGACTCTTTTCACTAACCGGAAATCAAATGGAATTGACGGATACAACAATCAGTCGTGCTATCCTTCTTGAACAGCGTAAACAAGATGTCCCAACGGGAAAATTTTTATATCTTCTCTATGCCGATACTCCTGAAGGATTCGGTGATTGGACAGCATATCCTATCGAGCAAATTCAAAAAGATTGGCCTGAAGGGGTTATGTTTCCTTATGGTTCACTACCGGATACTATCAATAATCCTAACAATCGGATTTTAGCGGTAAGTGTTGAAGATCTTATCAAATCTCGCGGTGGTGATCTAAATTATCACATCCCAAAGCCTCATCCTGTCACCCAAATTACAAATCTATCAGTTATTAAAAAACTCTAGACTTTTTCCCCAACTAAACTCATCCAAAGCTCTTCCAAATCAAACGCAACCGTGTCTATCCCCGTAACACCTTCTAAAAAAAGTTGTAAATCGTTTTGTGCTTGACGCACTATATGCTCTGTTGCATGAAAATTGACTACAATGGGTGATTTCATTTCTCCTCCTAAGATGTGCCACGAGACACCCTGTCGATGAATATGTATTTTTGAAAGATTCATTCCCGTATAAATTTCCCATTCATCTTTTCCATTTGTTTTGGTGTGTGTGAATCGAAAGGTATTTGAATCATATTTTTTATTTGTATTCGCATCTCGTATAAATGGCCGTATTCCCATATCTGTACTTATCGTGAATCCATATAAAAAAGAAGAACCAAAAAAGTCGTAACCCAATCTACTAACCAATCCCTCAAAACAATTTCCGTTTTGATATAAAGCTTTGATATTTATATTAGAATCTTCTTCTGGATATCCAGTGATACTGAGAGTAGAAGGTGAAAATATAATACTTAAATCATCATGAACTTGTTTCTTATTACCATACGTAAGCATCCCATACCCTATGTCTGCTTGATACCCAACAAATCTAATACGTTGACTCCCGACTTTAAAACTCTCAGAAAGAACATGAGTTTTTAAATTAATATCGTATATTGGATTTTCTGAAATCATAAGACGCGTATTGTATACAATTTAACCTACTTCTCATTATTTTTCGCCAATGCCTTTTGCGCCGCAATAAGCATCATTCTTTCAGATGAAGAAAAATGTTTTCTATGATTTCCGCGAAGCTTCGAATCCCTCCATGATTTCATATGGTTAGACCCGATTCTCACACACCATTTCGCCACTAAATCTGCTTCCGTTTCTTTCAGTTCGTACTTTAACGCAGTAGATAGAACTTCTCTTACTATTATTCCTTTGTATGGCTCTAAATCATCAAGCGGAAATATTGGATTAAGATTCTTATCAAATTTTTGTCTCCGAATTTGCAAATCGTTCTCACAGAAGTCTCCCCATCGTTCAAATTCCTGAAGAACGGTTACAAAACCCTCCGACGCGCCTGGAAACGGCCATAAATCGATATCCTGTTTAGGAACTGAAGCGATTTTACTGAGAGTTATCAACGTTTCCGACATAATAAGCTTATAATATATTAGATTATCCCAAAATAGTCAACAGAACTTACTTAATTTTATTCCTATAGTATTTGCATTTTTACTCACTATGAGCTATAATTTGGTACTTTTCGGTCCTACTTGGGCCGAAGTATACCCTTCACAATTGGAATTGTTTCGGGTATTAACTTATTTATAATAGTCCGCCAAAAGCGGACCTAAATATTTGGGTATATTTTTATGATTAATTCACCTGAAATGCCACCTCCAAACTATACCGCCATGCAGCCTCCTGAAGGTCATATTTGGCAAATTCCAGAATCGTTAGTAAAGTATTATCACTTAGACGAAATTAATAAATTTTTAGAAGAACGAGAACTCGCCCGTTTTGAAACATATGGAAAAGATTGGCCCATTTTACGACCATTAGCTCCTTTTGCCGAACGTACCTCCGGGCACGAACAACTGTCGATGGATGATGCTGTATTGAATGTTTTTCAAGTTCTAGAACAAAACGCCGATATTGTTAAAACAGCAATCCAAAAAGCGCTCAATTATGACGGTGGTGCTCCCCCGCCACCACCAGGGCAACCACCTGTTTGTGGTTGTGACAATGGCAATGGAGGAGTCTTAAACAAATGTGTTGCGCCGGGTACGACCGGTGAATATTTCACAGTGCCGGATGGCAAATGGCTATTGGGATTGTTGGAAAGTATCGAACCGGTAGACACCAGTTGCACTAATAATTGTGGAAATATTTTCTTCGCAAAAATTGAACCCGACCAAGCAACCTGGATGTATATACAGAAAATTCAGGCATATGGATACGCTTGTACTTCAACAGATCAAAACAATCCAAATAATAAAATCGGTGTATGGGCAACTAAATTAGATCCAAGAATTTATAAAGATGGTTCGTATATCAATGGCATATCCAGCTCTGATGGATCATCTCAAGAACCCGCCGCAACGGAAGCACCTCAAGTTATCGTTATCATTGTAACTGCAACTCCGGAAGACACGGAAACGCCGACAAAGACGCCAACACCTACTCCCACTGATACACTTGTTCCCACACCGACAAAAACTCCCCGGCCGTCGGTACCATTAGGGGAGATGTTTTCGGAAGGAAATATTATTTTATCTTGTTCTTATGCTATAATCCCAGTCGGCATAATTATTATCAGCATAGTTATAGGAACCCAAGCTTCGTCTCTTGCCCACGAAGGTTTACACGGTGTTCGACAACGGATGTCACAAGCTAAAGAAAACAAACAACGAACGAACTCATTACGAGTTCAAGAAGCACAATATGAACGACAAAGACACTAAACATTTCGATAAATGCCTATGAACGAACAAATTGAAAAAAACAAAGATAGACAACCACCAATAGACGGCATGGGTGTTGCATCCCCTGAAGCTATGATTCAATTTCTTCGATTAATGCCTTTTTTTACCCTTGGGAAGAATCCGGAAAATACCTGCGTTGTTGATCTAACCATACTTCCTGATTCACGTAAGCTTTCAACCCAAACATTAAATTGGCTTGATGCCTCACAAGGATATAATTGGCTAACAGGTCGCTCGGCAGTTGAAATGTGGAATGCATGGTCAGGAAAAGGCTGCGGACAAATATATTATCCGTTAGATCAGACATTAACACGTGCTGGGCTTCGATTCGGGTACGCCGCACCACTTGGAGATCAGTATGAAATTGGGCAACTTACACCTACGATCGCTCTTCCTCTTCGTAGAAATGTACTCGTTGCTGATTTGGTGGAAATTCCGCTTCTTCCCAATGTTTTTACCACTATTATTCCGGCATTGGAACCTGTCCACGTTAACCAAACACATTTGCAACATATAGTTACAGAAACGATCATCAGCCAGCGGGAACAATTATCCCCTCCGACTTTATTTTCCCCGGATGTTGTAGAACCGGAGTCACCTGCAGCTTCGGATCTTAAACGATTATTTGATGCCACAGCAGTAACGATGATTCACCTTCAGGAAAATTTCCAACCATGGACTTTAGGAGGAAAAACGATCTATGGCCAGATGAGAACGCATCAAGAACGTAAATACCTTGCATCAAACACTGTAACAGAAATCACGCGAACATCAGACGGACACATATATACAAAAGATGAAATTGATTATGGCCAACATGCGGGAGTTATGAATAGATACAACGAATCTACAACAAATATAATCGAGATTACAATGGATACAATCCAACGTCAATTTCTCATGAGTCAACCTGTTGATCTTCTCGTATGGATGGCGGCAGGCGATGCCAATCCAAGCGTCCTTCTCTCTGACATCGGATTATCACCTCTTGTGTCGAATCGCGATGTTTCTCAAACCTTGGGAGAAGCAGTTGATATGGCCGTCAGGAATGCCGATGTCCAATTACGCGCTGATCTTCTTGAAGTATGTAAAGTTGCTCAAAATATTGCCTATAGATATTACACATGGATAACAGACACTGGAGAATACACGAAACAGGTACATAATCAGCTTTTCGGTATGCTTTTATCGATTATGGCTTCATGGCCCGCTGCCCTGGTCCGATATTGGGAAAACAATTATTATGGTCCTTCGGCAAAATTCTTACGTTATCATCAACCTGTCGGTGAATTTGTTATCGATACGCAAAAATAGCTTCCCGTCGCGCTCTAGCTTGCTTTTTCCCTCTATTTAGCCTATAATATTTATCTCTATAGTCGTGTTGATTTAATTTATTAAACAATTATTAAATCGTATGAACGCCTTTGAACAACATCCTATATCTCCCGAATTTTTTCTTCGACAAGTCAAACAACACTATCCTTCCAATCTTAGAAATATCTTACAACCGTTGGATCCCAGCGTTGTCGAGCTTCGACGGAATATGGACACAATCTACTCGTTTGATTTACCTGCATCGCCCGGCATGATAGGATTACACGGAATACTGTTGCCCATACAGTTAACGCACCAGGAACTCGATCTACTCAATCTGAGTCATGAATTTCACGAAATTCCCGTATTTGCCCATATGCTATGTTTAGACGTACAAATAGACACCAAACAAAGGCATATGAGAATGAATGATCAAGATGATACTGACACACTAAGCTTTCTTCTTGATTCCGAACATGTGCAAATCGCAGGTGCGCCCGAACCAATGTCAAAAATATTTCATGAGAAGATTCTTAAATGTTTTGCTTTAGGAGTATTACATAACGCTAACATGAGATTCCTATTGCGGAAAGAATTCCTAAAACACTTTCCAAAACCTATTTTATTTATTATTGGCCATGGTGGCCGTTCACCAAAGTTAATCGGTGATAAAGACTATCAGCTGTCTCAGGATTCTCTGGATCACATGCTTCATTATGTTTCAGCAACAGACTATGCCGCGGTAATTGATGGGACGTGTAGTCTTCTGAAATCAGATATGCCAATTCTTCCCCGAAGTTCACCCGCTTATTTCGGCTCCCGGGGTAAGGTAACCACAAATGAAAGCCATCCTACAGTCGCACTATTACCACAAAAAACACCGCAGCTTTTCCTACCGAATTACTAGGCCTTTTAAGGCTCTATAATGCCCTAAAAACTACTTTTTCCCTGCTTTATTGCCTTATTTCTTTATCCTGCAAATGAGATGGTATGGTCTTGGGAATATAATCCTTGTTGTACTCGCTCTAGGATGTCGTTTAGCATAATTCCACCATGAGGCATTGATATACGTGCCGCTTCTGTTAGCCGATCAAGTTTGGGCCATTCCGTCATCATTCTACCCACTAGTTGATACGTTTTATCAAAATTTAACCTGGAAAAATCCACGCCATGATAATTTTGACCTACAGTTACTCCTCTTGATGAAAACTCAGCGTTAGAAACTCTAGAATGTTGAAATGAGCGTTGTTCCGATAATCCTACCATGACCCTAAAATGTTGTTGACTATCGTTGAAAAACGCTATATTAAAAGAGACTTCTGTTTCAAAACCCACGTTCCAATGATAGAAAAACATATTGCTAAAGGTTGGATTTAAGGCGTTATCAAGAAAAGCGCTGCAATTTATAGTCGGCTTCAAAGAAGTCTGATCAAACGCATTACTAATAAACACATCAAGTGTTGGCGAACCTGTTTGAGAAAGTCGCATTTTAGGGGTAGGTATCTTATTTGGTCGCAACGCTCCAAACCAATTATATTGATCTAAAAAATCTATCGAGCTTTTAAGCGCGGGAGAAAGAATTTGATACATTGCAACTTGTTCGGCCACTCCTATTTGTTCAGGATTTGATAATGACATAGGTAATATCCTATAATTATATCACACATTAAGGTAAATCCCTCTTTAAAAGGCTATTTGAGCCTCTATAATGCCCTAAACGCTACTTTCCCAATCCTTGGCACCTTTTTTATAGGTGTGGATTTAATATATGAAAAACTTCAGCATGAAACCTTGTTTCGTTTTTAACGTTTGCAAAAAGATGTGGTGTGTCCAATTGCTCCATCAGAATTTGAACAGACGAAAACTCTACAAATCCGAAAACCTGTTCTTGCGGAATGCCTTTTAGCCAGGCTCCCCGATTTCCGGCAATAAGCTCGTTTTTTTTCCAATGGAAATCAAACCCCTGTTCATAGTAATTTCTCCCAAACCTCTGGATCATTGCCCGCCCGTTCTGAACATAGGGATTATATGTTACATTCACAATATCGCGAATACCGCTTCGTGAGGGAAACGTTTGAACAAATTCTACGCTTTTAGGAAGCCAACCTTCAACCGGAAGAGAAATTTCTGCCTCACGGGGCACATAGGTAATGCGCAAAGATAATAGACTATCTTCGGTTCTTCGTGGCATCAGAGGGTTTAGTAGGGGCAATTCAATTGCCCGATGTATATCTACGTTTACAAACCCATCATCAGCCCTATATGCGGTAGCTTCACTCACTACCGCCGGAGTTTTCAAAGATGTTTCAACAGAAAACGAGCCGATTGTTATCCCATCCCTGCCTGAGGGCATGTCGAGAATTCCAGCAGAAGGGGTACTTGAAAACCAATCCTTATTCCACATATATTGAACCACCGGCCAGGCAGCGGAACATAATACCTGCAGTTCCCCTTCTTTAAAACTTTTGATGTACTCGTCTCTTGAAAACTCCATAGAGTATTAGTATATATGAATCTGCGAAGTGATCGAAGGTTAGATAAACCGTGTAGGTTTAATTAATTGGTGTGCCACCTTGACCTCCAAATCTATCTGGAGGTTTTGGTGCTGGACGAAAAGGACTTGATCCGCCTGGTGCAATTGGTGGTCGAGAAGGTCGGTTTATATCTGGTCGACCATATGAACTACCTTGACCTGAAGTTGATTGTTCTGGGGAATGTTTGTTAGCACCGGAAGCTCGTCGATACGCAATATACGATCCGATTAACCCGCCAATGAAGGTCACCGAACCGATCACCCAATTTCCTCCAGCGCCTGAAAAAAACGTCAACTTCGGCAAAGCTGAAACAAGACCATACTCCATTCCAACTCCAGCTAAAGATCCCACCAAGCCACCCACGCCAAATCCTACACCCTCAGGAGTTCGTACAGCATTCCACGCCTTAGAAAGTAATACACCTGCCATATCGGCGGTTTTAACTACTGCACCGGAACGAGGATCTATAAAGAAATCACGGACACCATAAGAGAGATCATGGATCCTTTCCTGTAAAAATTCCCAGAAATTATCACGTTGCTCTTGTTGTAATTCATTATTTTGTCTTTGTTCTTCAATAGAAGTCTGAATTTGCGCTTTTCTATCCGCAACGTTACCTCTTGCTTTTTCTATGGCGGCGTCTGCTATCCCTTTCGCCTGAATTTTCAGAATATTAGCTTGAGTTTCACTATTCTTCGCCAATATAGTCGCGATTTCGTCAGATGATTTACCAGGAAACATCGCTTGGAGCGTTCTTGCTGATGCAGCCTCAATAACAAGCTTAAGAGCTTGTCTTGCCTCTGGAGGTGCCACGAGACGTATCAAAAAATGCCTCTCGGCGTCCTGCATTGTCCGTAAGACATCTAATACGACTTCTTGTTCCTCTTGCTCTCTGTGGAGGCCTTTTAATATTACGTCTTTTCGTTCCAACGTAATCAAATCCTCTTTGGCTTGTTCGATAAGCCTAGATACTTGTTTCATTCGAACTTCTGGATCTTTACTAAACCCAGATAAATCGTATCCGGCTTCTATTAACCTTATTTCTGCTATTCGCTTTAATTCTATCCCTTCCAAATTTTCCCGCATATCAATACCAATTTGTGCATACGACTTCTGTAGTGCACGTCTCATTTGTGTATCGTCTATATAGGAATCACGACCGAAATTGGTGTCACCTTCATCTCCCTGAGGAACGACTGGTTCAAGGTTTCTTGATTCATCACGAGCAGGAGATGATTTTATATGCTGTGGACCATCCGGATTAATCCGAAGTGGTGTCACTTCTTTAATTAATGCACTTCCTAAAGATTTTTCTCCGTCTCCGAATATTCGTGTTGCACCCTCAACATAACGATATTCTCGATCGCTTACGCGATCTGAAGAAAGTGGCATTCGGATAAGAACCATTGGTTTGTCTGCCACAGAAAATTCTGTTTCTTGTTTCGGTTTTCTGGCAACGACAGTTAGAATATGAGCGGATTTTGAAGAATCAACCACTTCAGTAATAGTAGCTTGTACAGAAAAAGCACTGCGATTATATGCATTAACCACCTGTTGAATTGTGGATAAATTAGCGTTGCCACTTTTCTGGTCATACCACGGAAAATAATCACCATACCGCTGAAGGGCAACGAGATTTCTTTCTTCTTGTGAGTGATCGACTTTTCCTTCTAATATTGTCATATGAATTTCTTAAACAGATAAAATCTTTTTTTTATTCTTTTTATAGGTTGTTCCCTAGGAAACTGGCACATGATAACAGAAAAAGAAACAAATGTCAAAATAAGTAATATCTTCAGAGTTTTTTCAAATTTATTACAGTTAAGTTACACATTTTGTTGTATTAATTATAGGTTGACCTATAAATTTATCTAAATTCAAAACACTTAGTTCTCAACTTAAGAATTACTTTCCACAGGAAATAGTTCCCAGGGAATATATAGATCCGTAAGAGGTATACCATTGATCGTACCATGATGTTCATATGCTTTGTGTAGTACCGTTCCTAATCCGGGATCATATAAAAATGAATCAGGGGCCATGATATACCTATTTGCTTTCCCCCAAAGAACTTCAACCGATTGCTCGCAATTGGGAACAACAGAGCTATGGAAATTGGACGCCATGTTGAGAATAATTCGCGCATCTTCTGACGGATTATTGATATCGGCTATATACCCATATGAATACGCCCGTTCCATATATGTTTCTACCTCCGGCAAATAATTTTGATATATCCAGTTGTTAGCTTTTTCTTCCGCTTTTTGAGGGTTCAAAAATTGTCGTACACCTCCAAAAAGCTTTCTAGATTGTAGTTCTATATTACCGGACATAAACATAAAGAGTCCTTCATAGAGCTCCTCAATACCATAACAATACTTATAGTACATATCCGAATCAACAGTACCACCCGAAACAACCATATCAAATGTAGTAGGATCAATATGAACAGAATCTCCAACACCAATCACCGATTGCGTATTATCAACGATGAATTGTTGTACATGCCTTGTGATAGTGTCAGCATAATGAAAAGAAAAATTACGGATACAAGCACCGAATTCAGCTAACAAAACTTCATGAGGATCACGAAGGTACTCCGCCTGCACAAGAAGTGCCATTCCATCACCGCCTATCGGGGGGAAACGGTGCGCCATTTTACATTCATGGAAATGCATCTCACGGAAATCGATTACTTCGGACGAATGGAAAGACATAAAAAATTACCGTTTTCTTCCGAAACCGGATTGTACGGAAATCGACATAGTACTAGGTCCAATGTTGTACTTTGTATGTGACGTCATAATTGCGCCCTTCCCGTGAGCTTTTCCGCTTTTGCCGTCTTGTTCAAATTGAATGTGTGCATCATGGGTAACGGGAATTACGAGCGTATTCTCGTAGTCTATGCCCCCTTGATTAAATTGTGTTGAAAAATTGGCATCTGCAGTAAGACCTGCCGGGACTCTCCATTCCTGGTCGTCCGTAAACGTTTCGGTATCGGTATGTCTTGCGAAGGGCTTCAATAAACCCTCTTCCCATTCAACAATTTGATGAGTCCATTTCCTTTTACGAGTATCTGATAATTTACCTTCTTCAATTGCTTGAATGATCTGTTGTTGGTTTTTAAGTCCCGCATTAATTACTTGTTGCATTGCGCTAAATGCCGATACCATTTGTTGATCTCTCATCTGAAGTACTGCATACACATCACCATATTGTTGCGCCTGTTTGGCAGCTTCAAGACCCGCCAACATCTCACTCGCGCGTAAAACTGCATCCGGATCCGAATCGAGCGTTATGGCATCCCCGACATGATCCATAAATGTGGCAAAAACACTTTCCGGATTTTGCAGAATTTGTAAATACATATACGGTCTGTCCTCAGAATCATATATCACCATTGGATCCCATAGATAACGATATGGGCCTACACCAAGTTGATGACGCAAACCGTTTTCCGTCATAACAATGGGGAGACCTCCAAATTGAGTACTCCTTATTCCTTGAAGTGGTAAATCTATAACCGGAACGCCAGATTCACCGCTTAACGCATGATCAAGTAACTGTATCGTTCCTTTTTGAGCAGGATTTTCATACAATTGCCTACTTAATTGGATACCGCTTGGATCAAGAATTTGTTCTGGATTATATTTAATAATTTCTCTCATAATTATTTCGCCCTATAATAGTACTTTTTGTGCTATGAAGCAAGTTTATCCCGTTGAAACAACCTTTGTATACCCACTGTAATCAGAATTACATGGGTATAATTGATTGTAATTTGGTCCGTCATTGGGCGGACCTTAGTTATTTGGGTGTATACGGATCAACTCCTGGTTTTATAATCCAATATTCTGTCGGTTCTACCTTATTTTGTTCATACGCTAAATACTGCCACGGAGGAAGTATAGCGGCATGGTGCCAGACAGGATCATCCGGAACGTAATGCCCCTTTTTAGCCGCTTCCGAAAGCGAACCCAAAAGAACTTCAGTAAACGCGTCTGTTGGCACATGAGTCCGATTGTTAAGATAATCAGGGGGATTAATCGTTGCAATAAAATGTGTATACGGATTCATCGGCGCAGTCAGGAGAGAATATAAAAGAGGAACCTCTTCTCCGCGTAGTCTTCCGATATCATCGATAAGCACTATTCTATGCGGTGGCTTTTTTCCGGATTGAATCTGCCGGCGTTCACCGATGATTTGCCGCATGATAGGAGCAAAATCTTTACGTCCAAGATATACAGACCCCGGCTCACCTAACGATAAGTCACCTGCCGTTTGGAGACGTCCGATTGGGGCAAAATCAGGTATACGACTAGCCGATGCGGCAATTAGAACCGTAGCCTGTGCCTTTGGTTTACCGTCGGGATACCGATCAGCCCAATCGGCTGATGCTGCCATAGAATGCAAGAAAAGTGTCCGTTGCTTTTTGTCACCGATAAATAGGATGGATGGAGATTCCGTAACTGGATACATTCGAAGTTCGCGTATATCTGAAACCCGCGCGCCAATAGGGAAATAATGATATACCCCACGAAATGATTGATGATAATTGCCATATTTATACTCGTCAAACGATGGAGGCTTAAGACGAGGTATTGCCAAGTTATCTGAAGAATTTATAAGCGCTATAATCGCATGAATTGCACCCTCCCCCTTATCGCCAAAATGATGTTCCAGAAGATCCGGATCTATTTCGTGAGTAGCCACCATATGACCCAGGATGCCATACATATCTATAAATTCCTGTTGCCCTTGTGCTCTTCTATCCTCTTGAGGTAATTGATTAAATGGAACCTGAAAAACATTCTCCGAGCTCTGAACCCTTCGAACATGTTCTTCCCAAAATCCGCTGAAACCGCCTACTAACGGAAATAAAATACGTTCCAAACCGTTTCTTGGCGCTAAATCGTTTTTCTGTTCTGTCGGTTTACCTTTTCCACCAACTTCAGGTTCTTTTGTATTCATACAAATAGGCAGGTCAATCAGACAAAATAGGCAATACAAGATTATACTTCAAGCTTATAATGTAAACAACGAAGATATAAAGTCCTTCACTCCTACATCAATCTATATGTTTCCCGCCAAGGCACGTTTTATTACGCATCTTCGTGAACTTTTGCGCTACCGACAAATATACTATTAGGAATCTCTACTGGAATTGGTTTCTCAATAGGCATTCTGCCATGTGCTTTGGCACGTCCAATAAGTACCTGAACATTTTCTAATTCCTTTGTTTTTCGAGCAACCAAAGTCACATATCCTTCCTGTATAAGATTATATGTAATAAATTGTAACTTTCTTACAACCACCGTTTTAGGAATATTATATGTCTCGGCTATTTCAGCGGAATTCATTTTTAAATAGAAAAATGCAGTAAATAAATCTCCTAGTAGCACTACATGCTCCCCTTCAAATGTATTCAGATTAAAATTACCATTAATCCCAGTTTCATATACAAAAGATTTTCCTCTACGATCAGTAACTGGCACATCCATTGTATTGTTTATTGCATAAATTCCTGTTGCTAAAAAAGCATCGATATTTTTTATAACAGGTTTCCCCCTCATATGAATTGATGACCATGGTATTTCCTCTTTATCTAAGTTAAATTGTTTTTTCAATTTATCTAACCACTCAGGAGACAAATCTATTTCATATGAAAAATCCACAACATCTTGTTCTTCTTCATCTCCATTCGGACCTATGTCGCTTGGATCAAAATCCAGAGAATTTGCTTGATTAATGTAATCGATTTCTATCTCATCAACAGAAAAATGTTGGGTTATTTGAAAAACAGACTGAATTATATCGCATGTAGCTTCGTCGATCGGTTGCTCCTGTCGTAACCCGGTAAACATCTTTGCCAAATTAATATGTCGAATCTTCAGATATTCATCCAAAGCAAATACCGGATTGTTTTTTATCTTTCCGGCTTGGTCTTTATCTACCCGTAACATAAACAATAAGCATCCTAAAAGATGAATGGTGTCCTTGTGAGTAAAATACCAACGACTTTCATTCGTTGTGTCACGTAATCTTATTTGGAATTCATCATCCAAACCTCCTCGTGCCATATCCATGAGTTTATAAGCCAAGGGTGTATATTCGAATCCGAGACGTTTTGTTGTTTGGGAGTCGTTAATCAAAACAGGTACGTGATTTCGAATCGCATCAGACCAACTAAATATTTTCTTAATAAGTGCGTTATTAAGCGCCAAATCAATATCCAGATCTGGAATGATATTTGAAGCTACCCGCAAATCTTCCACCAAATCTTTTGGGATAGAAATATTTTTATCTTTCGGAATTAAATTTGCTATTTTAAACAACGCAATTTTTTCGGGTAAATCTGGTAACGGAACCGGAGTTTTCTTCGGCGAGGTGTAATTATTCCATGTCCGTAACGCATGAATCGCCCGTTTTCTCGTCCACTCACCACCTTTCCAAACTCCTGCCGAAAGAGTTGCTTGAATATCTTTCTTTACCGCGGAAACCCACGCATCATTCGGTTGCCCTTCTAAGGCAATTTTCCGAGCCTCGATAAAACGTAATGCGAGCGCAGTCATGTCTACGCGCTCAACTGGTTGATATCGAGGCATAGTTCTTCTTGTAGCTGATCCTTTACCTAATGAAAAATCCACAAATTTAGTATAAATTTCCAATTGTTTTTCTGTCGGATTGATAAGTCTATCCTCTTGAGACTGCAATTGATTCTCAAAATGATCAGCATTTCCCATATCTATAGGTACTATATCACGCTAAAACACTTCTTAAAGGGCCATGATACAATCATGGAATATACAGATATTGAGTTTATAAATTATGTAGAATAAACTATAAGATATGGGCGACAGTAGTACAACTTTTGATAATCTAACCGTTGGTACAAATCGATTTGGGGATTTTACTATTTCCAATCCAATCATACCTCTTCGCCTCGATCTTCATCATACGTTAACAAAACAAGGCATCGGAGAAAAACGCCCACTGAAACAACCACAAGAAATTACATCTATTTATCAACTTGAGGCAAAACTTGCCAGTGTTAGCGGTAGTTACATTCATGCGGCAGCATATGAACTGGCACAACTCAAACTTCATGATCAGCATAATATATATAAAATTCCGGAAGCGGTAACGGGCTCTCTTCATAAACTCATGGGTGTTACAGCTAAAGAAAATCTCGTCCCATGGAGTGAATATGCACATAAATTGATGGGGAATATTAAAAAAACCGGTGAACGTATTTTTCAAACCGATGAATATAAAATACTTGAAGATTGGGCACAGAGTATTCATCAAACTCCTGAACCAAATCTGCGGCTCCACGCAGGATTCCAACAAGAATTAGCGGGAAAAGATAAAGATTATTATAAAGAAATAAAAATTTTCTATACGTTGGCGACT
>Ga0182027_10008621_pt1 | contig 14801 bp, 16 predicted proteins | sample 712E1DmetaG_FD_121300 | JGI IMG/M metagenome (GOLD analysis project Ga0182027, IMG submission 121300) | Permafrost microbial communities from Stordalen Mire, Sweden - 712E1D metaG (Illumina Assembly) | ecosystem: Environmental > Terrestrial > Soil > Wetlands > Permafrost | place: Sweden... | reverse complement strand
GATAGTTGAGTTGAATGATGTCGCTTCACAATCTGAGCCTATTTCAACAACAAATGCCCAAGTAACAATTCGGGAAGAAAAGGTTTTTGTAATAAAAGACCGAAGCGGCATTCAATACCAAGTTAATGGATGCGGTTCTGGAGACTTTAAACGATTCAACATTGAATACCTCGGCAAACGTGTTGGCTTTGTAAACTACCACTTTGAAGGTGATGAGGTTTTGCATCTTGATGACATTCACATTGAGAAAATGCTAATTCAGCCGCCATGGTTTTTTGTAAATTTGGTATTCTGGACTTTCTCTTTTCCACCTAAAAAATGGAGAACCACCAATTTCCGCAATCGAGGAATCGGCACAGCAATGGTTCAATTATTGGCAGATTATGCACGGTCAAAATCAGCCAAACGAATTGAGGGCGAAATAAAGCCCCACGACTTCAAAGATAATACCGATTTGCCAAGCTGGTATCAGAGGAGAGGATTTACTGTCGTTATGGGTGACGAGAAAACGGCGTGGGAGGCAAAGATTTCACTTGCGGTTTGATTCAGCTAAATTTTTTCTACAAAGTGAAAATAATTGCTTAAAACATAGGACTGATTAAAACGCTCAATTGCTTTGTGCATCATGTGCCGAAATTAAATCTGCCTAATGTCTTTCCACAAAGGTTCAAGGTCGTCATCTTCCAACGCCATCAAACGAATGTCATTTTCACCCGCCAATTCGATGGCCTTTTCCAGCCACTGCATTGAATCTTTCAATTCTCCCAATTGGCAGCAATAACAGGCAAGATTGTAGCTGATGCGGAATTCGTCTGGAAATTTATCCGCAATCGGAATCAGGACGCCCCACGCCTCTTTCGTCCGTTTCAATTCGTGCAAGGCGAAAGCGTAGTGGATGAAACCCCACGGATTATCCGGCCAAGCAACGGAAATTCCACGCCCCACTTCTGCGGCCATTTCCCATTTTCCGGCCTTGGCATAAATTTCCCACCGCATCCGCAAAACATTCGGATGGGCACGCATTGCCGGGGTGATGCGTTCAAGCTCCTCGTTCGCTTCCAACCAATCGCCCAATTCCAGCCAGCCTTCGGCTGATTTTAGGAAAAAGTCATCCGGTGGTTCCAGTGCTTTGAGTTCTGTTCCCATGTCGTCAATTGATTTTGCCTTGATACGGTTCCGAATGTTTCAAATGTGACTGCCAGTTGGCCGTGTATTTCGCGGCCAAGTCAGCATCCTGAATCACCAGCAAATTTTCCGCGTTGTTGTTTTCCGCCGCCTTCGTGAAGTTGAACGAGCCGGTCAAAACCGTGCGTGAATCAATCACCATGATTTTGTTGTGTGCGATGGCGTGTTTGGCGTCAATGAATGTTGGAACGCCTTCATGCAACAGAAAATCGGCACTGCTGTATTTTTCGGTTCGTTGGCTTTTGTCCAAAATGACCTGCACTTTGACCCCGCGTTTTTCAGCGTCCACCAGTGCCTTTGCAATCGGTGCCGACGTGAAGGAATACGCCTGAACCAGAACCGTGGATTTTGCTTTGCCGACGTTTTCAACAATGGCTTCGGTGCATCCGCCATTGGGGGAGAAGAAAACCTGAATGTCGGCGGCGGTGACGTTCAACGCCAGAAGCAACGAGAACAGAATCAATTTCATCCGATGATTTTACGGACATTTTTCGCCTGTTGGAAGTTTTTAAGCCTGTCGCTGTTGCCGAAACCTGCCCGGCCATTTACAGTCCAGAAAAATATGGGACTGACATACAGATTTACGTTCACGGCCCCCGCAACGACAACCGCAGCGGAATTGGAAAAGTTCCTGAAATCGGTTGAATCGGATGCTCAGGCTATGGGCTTCAAGCCGACGCAATTGTTCCAAGCGACTTTTGACACAAAGGAACGCAGGGATTTTGCCCGTCAAATTCGCACCATGTATCGGCTCACTGATGACCGATTGAATGGCGTCGTCATCCCCGCAGAAAATCAGGTGTGGCGGCACAACTCCCATTTCGGTGACTGCTGGATTTTGCCGGAACAGGCGGTTGTCCTTGTCGTGACGGATGAGCGGCAAATGGAAACGGTGTTCGCGTTTGCCCGATATACCGAAACGCTGAACGATTTCAATGGTCGCCCACTGTTGAAAATTCCTGTAGGTGGCCGGTGGTATTTTTCCGATTTCGTCCAAACCCCTGACCCGCGATTCAGAAAAATTGTCAGCCGGTTTGCTGATGCAGGTTTCCTTGAATCGGCCACAGACGATTTTGCACCAAAATGACAAAAGACCAGTTTGACAAAATCACCGCAGAGAACCAAGAGATTCAGAAACGGAATCCCTATGGCAGCGAGCCGCACCGAAAGGCATACGAAGCAATCCGAAAGGCCGTCAGAGATTTTCAAGGGCATGACATTGGAGAATATGAAGACTGATATTCGTTCAGTTTTTCGGCAACTGGACTCGCATTCAGTTTTTGGAAACATTAAAATCAAAAGGCGAAAAAATGAAAAACATAATCACAGACCCATTCCAGACGGAAAAGAAGATGGAGCAATCAGGATTCGTCATTAGGCCCGTGGGAATGGCGTTTGAAGTATCGCTGACCAACCGTAAAGTTCAGCGTTCCGAAGTGGCTTTTGTTTTGGGTTGCGAAGCTGATGATTTGCGTGTCACAGAGCACGGTGTCTTGGTTCAGTAGTAATTTTTAGAACACCGCGATATGACATCTTTAGAAATCTGTGCTGGTGCTGGCGGCCAAGCCATCGGTTTGGAACAAGCGGGTTTTAAGCATGTGGCCTTGGTTGATAATGACCATTTTGCTTGTGAGACGCTTCGTGCCAATCGGAAGAAATGGAATGTCATTGAGAAAGACCTAGCTGAATTCAGCGCAAAACCATACAAGGGGGTTGATATTTTTACCGGCGGTTTGCCATGCCCCCCGTTTTCAATTGCTGGAAAACAGCTTGGCCATGCAGATGAAAGAAACCTGTTTCCGATTGCATTTGAATTAATTTCCCAATGCAAACCCAAGGCAGTGATGATTGAAAACGTGAAAGGAATTTTAGAGCCGGACTTTAAGCCATACCGAAATTGGATTGATAGACAATTCAAAAAGCTTGGTTTCAAGCCTGTTTGGAAACTGCTAAACGCCTCAGATTTTGGCACCCCACAACTCAGACCCCGCGTTGTCATCATTGCTCTCAAGAGTCGCTTTGCTCGCAAGTTTTCATGGCCGACACCAAATGAAATTCAACCTCCTACGGTGGGAGAGAGGTTGCTTAACCTAATGTCGTCCAGAGGATGGCCACACGCCCAAGAATGGGCGACATACGCCAATAAGATTGCCCCCACTGTCGTTGGTGGTTCAAAAAAACACGGCGGGCCGGACTTAGGGCCGACAAGAGCAAAAAAAGCATGGGCAGAACTACACGTTGACGGTCACGGCATCGCCAACGAACCTCCTGCACCTAATTTTGTCGGATTCCCGAAGCTTACAGTCCCGATGGTTGCTCTCTTGCAGGGTTTTCCTGACGATTGGAAATTTGCCGGAAAAAAAACGGCATCTTATCGGCAGGTTGGAAATGCTTTTCCTCCACCATTGGCAAGAGCCGTGGCAATCAAACTAAGGGAAGCACTGACGCCAAGATAAATTCAGGAGTTTCTTATTCGGTTTCGTCTGAATCGTCATCTTCTTTCAGAACACGGTTCCGTTTGGCACGTTCCCGCTCAAATTCCTGAATGATTTTAGTCGGGTTTTCCGGCCATTCTTCATAGTAATCAAGAACGTAAAAGGCACGGACTTTGCCATCTATTTTTTTCTTATCAACGTGAAATTTCCAGTTCAGGTAGCGTAAATCTCTTGTTCGCTTTTTCCAGTCGTCTTGGTTTCCAACGAATGAAAGTAAATAGGCTGGAACTGGCTGCTTGAAAAAAGCCTTTAGCACTTCGCCCAAACGGATGTGTATATCTTCAATACGCATCACTTTTTTCATTAAGCCTTTGTCTTGGGATGCAAAATGTGCTTTCTTGCCTGAATTGCATTCTTCGCAAATCGCCCACAGATTATCTTTATCACCCGTGCCGCCCCAGTCCCGTGGAATTTTGTGGTCAATTACAAGCGAGACGCCATGCTTTTCAATTGTCCGGCCACACATTCCACAACGTCCATGTGCGTCCCGCAGAATCTCAGCCCTGAGCTTTTGGCTTACATCCGAGTCCACAGCGGGGGTTTTCCTTTCGCCCATGTAAACGTAGCGGGTTTCTTTGCCCTGACGTTTTTTCCCAATTACAAACCAATTTGTGAGGGGACTTATCCAGAATGTTACCCTAGAAACCCGTTGTTCACTTGTTTCTGAAATTCGGCCATGTCCCAAACGCCGATTAGAGCGCCGGTCTTGCTCACTTGGTCTTTTAGCCAGCGCATCGCCGCCGGTTTATAGCCGCCGCCGTCCAGCAAAACCACAGTCGGAATCTCTGTGCGGATGATGTTGAATAAAAGGAACGGGTATTTTTCGTCAACCGATCCGGAAGATTGCTGCCATTTGCACTCGATGATTAAGTCATTCGGAAACTTTGCGCGATTGATGACGAGAAAATCACATTTCCGCTTCGTTTCGTAAATGGTTTCGCCAACGTGTAGTTGCTGGATGTATTGTTTGCCGCCAATCGTCTTGCGGTTGGCGAAAGCCTGATGGCCGTGATTCCAAAACTCTTTGTAGCCGCAACCCTGCAAAGCTGCCGCCACAAATTTTTCGAGTTTATTGCCGGTCTTGTTGGCTCTGCCCCCGCTGGTTTCAATAATTTCGGATGACGAGTTCATTTTCTTTTTTCCGCTGGTTGCCTTTACAGGAAACCGAGCGGGAAGCAGAAATTTGCTCAATCGTGAAGCCTTTGTAAAGCGAGCGCACAAACGGCGTATCGGAATTAGACAGCATGAAATAGGCTTTGGCGTCGTTTATCTCGCGACAAAACTCCGCCAATTTCTCATGCTCGGAATCAGCAAAGCCGTTGCCATTGTAGCCGTCAAACGTCTTGTGGTAGGGCGGGTCAAGGTAGTAAAAATCCTCACGGACAACCGGCATTTGTGAAAATTCATGCTGCGTTATCGTGACGCCCTGCAATGCCTTGGAATCGGCGCGTAGCACGTCCTCATCAAACAGCACCGTGTCTTTGTAATCACCAATCGGAACATTGAAGCCACCGGCCTTGTTGACGCGATACAGGCCATTAAAGCACGTCTTGTTCAAGTAAATCATCAGCGCGGCAACTTTTGTCGAATCGGTTTCTTTGGATAGCCGCTCGCGGGCGCGGTTGAAATACTCCGCGTTGTGCAGCCGTTCGTGAATTTTCAGGTTTTGAATTAGCCTGTCCAAATCGCCCTGCACGGCCTGATAAGCCAGCACCAGATGAAAATTTATGTCTGACAAATACGCCCGTTCCGGCTGGACGGCGAAAAATAGCGCGCCGCCGCCGACAAAGGCTTCGCGATATGTGCCGTATTGTTTTGGCATCCGTTCCAAAAGGAGCGGCAACACCGACCGCTTGCCGCCAACCCATTTAACGAATGGCTTTGCACCGCTGCTTTCCGTTTCCGGCTTTTGCTCGTCGGCAATCGCCGCCAGCGCGTCCGCGAATGAGCCTTGTATCGGCTCGATGATTTTTGATTGGCGGCTCATGCGATTAGTTGTTTGTAGGGCAAGTGGACGCTCTGTGAAACTGCCGAGACAACATCCGCAAAAGTTGTTTTCATTTCGTTCGTGCGCCGGTTGAATCGGAACGTAAATTCGTCAACGTATTTCTGTAAATGCTTTTCGCTCATGTGGTGGTAAATGCCGTGGTAGCCACGCTTGAACAATGCCCAAAAACTTTCAATCGTGTTCGTGTGCGAATCGCCCCTTACATATTCGCCCGCGCCGTGTGCAACCGCGTTGTGCTGATAGTATTTGCCGATGCGAGAATAGGAAAGAAAATCGTCGGTGTTAATTTTTGATCCGAACGCCGCGTGTTTAACGATGTTGCCTTCAATCGTCCGCATTGAGCAATCCTTGACGTGGCGGGCGCGAATCTCGCCGCCCCGTTCAATCAGGCCAAGCACCGGCATTTTGGCCTTTGTGCTGCGCCCGCGTGTCCCAGCCTTGCGCTTGGAAAAGTGTTTGTTTTTCTCTTTGCCGCCGACGTAGGTTTCATCAACTTCAATCGTGCCGGAAAGCTGTTTGCCGCTCTGCGTTTTTGTCGAGCGGATGCGATGCGCCATATACCACGCTGTCGGCTGCGTCACGCCGATATGTTTTGCCAGTTGCACCGATGACATTCCTTTGCTGGAAATCGTCAGCAAATAAATAGCGATGAACCATTTTTTGAGCGGCAACTTGCTTTCGCCGAAAGCCGTCTTAGTGCGAATGGTGAAATCCTGTTTGCACTTCGCGCAGCGATAGCGTTTGCCGTTGGCAAACAGATGAATCTTGGAATGACCGCAATGCGGGCAATACTCGCCGTTCCGAAAGCGCATTTTAGTGAACTCGGCAACGCACGTCGCCTCGTCTTTATAGTAATCGAGAAATTCAACCAACGTCTTGAAATCAAATGCGTTTTTCATTACGCAATCAAATTACAGGATCATATTCGGGTTGTCAACTGCGAATTGAAGAAATGTTTTTCTTGAGGTTTAGGGTAACATTCTGGATAAGTCCCTTTGTGAGATACCGACGACGACGACCAAATTGACTTTGTTCTTCTCCTAATTCCTTCGCCAACTCAAGCTCAGTCAAACCTTCAGGATGGGCCTTGAGAGCCGCAATCATCCTGAGATGAAGTTCAGACGGTTTGGAATGTTTGGCATCCGGCACAATTTGAGGACAGCGTGGATATTTTGAAGCCAAAACGCAAACGGAAATAGCAAACATTGGGGCAAACAAACCACAGACCGCAATACGATTCCAAATTCTAGATGATTGGGGTAATCTGAATCTGTGTCTGACGCTTTTACCAAAAGGAAACGCTCACAAGTGATGGCTCAGATTCGGTGTTCAGGTAATAAGTCCACCGAAAATCGGCTGATTTCTATTTTTCGTGCCAGTCGTCTCATCGGCTGGCGTAGAAATCAATCTGTGTTTGGTAAACCTGATTTCGTGTTCAAAAAGCAGAAACTCGCCGTATTTGTTGACGGATGTTTTTGGCACGGTTGTCCAAAATGTTACCGTGCTCCAAAGTCAAATCAGCAATACTGGCAGCAAAAAATCATCCGCAACCGAAAGCGGGACTTGAATGTGAATCGTATTTTGCGTTCGCAAGGGTGGAAAGTTTTTAGATTTTGGGAATGTGGCCTCCGTGCCGAAAAGCGAATTGTGAACAGGCTTAAAAACACTCTTCGCTGAATCAGTTCTGCGCCCATATCCGCTTTCGTATTCTGGCACGCCACCGATGACCCGCAACCGATAAGGCTAGTCGGTTCATTCAGAAACGAGGGGGAGCCGATTGAGTATCGGAGCCACCCGAACCGTTTGACGATGTTGACGGCCAATCGGTCTGGGAATCGGGTGGAAATGGGTCTGGCTTGTGTCATCCCATTGAAAACAAAGGGGAAGGTCAGTTGTTGCCAATTGTTCGCTGGACTGGAACATTGGTGTTGATGCCCGTGCCGAGCACGCAAACCGTCCGGCCTTTCGCCGACAGCGCGCCCTGATGCGACGCCGTGTCAATTCCGCGCGCACCGCCGCTCACCACCGTCACACCCACGTAGGCCAGTTGATAGGCCAGCTTGCGCGCGGCCTCGATGCCGTAATGCGTCGTCATCCGCGAGCCGACCATCGCCACGGCGTTTTTGTCCTTCGCGGTCAGCGCGCCTTTGACGTAAAGCGCCAGCGGCGGGTCGTAGATTTGCCGGAGCGATGCGGGATAATCCTCGTCGGTTTGAATCAAAACGTGGCAGCCGAATTCCTGAATGCGCTTCAATTCGCCGGCGAGGTCAACGGTCTTCTCCCAGCCGGCAATCGCCGCGGCGGTTTCGTCGCCGATGTTGCGGACGCGGCGCAGCTCGCCCTGGGACGCCTGAAGAATCTTGGGCGCGTCACCAAAATGTTCCAGCAGCAGCCGGGCGCGCACCGGCCCGACGTGTTCGATGAGATTCAACGCGATGAGCGCTTCCCTTGAGTCCATGCCGAATTAAAGAGTTTCAAGTTTCAGGTTTCAAGTTCCAAGTGGCGGGACATTTTTTGCGGGAAGCAAATTTTTAGCGCCGTAGGCGCGGCATATTTGTAGAACCAGAAACAATAAAACCCCAAGCCCCAGCGGGGCGGCATATCTGAATATGTCGCTCCTGCCGGAGCTTGGAATTTCTTTGGGCGCGTTTCTACAAATATGTCGCGCCTACGGCGCTGAAGAAAAATCGCGGCGACAAGAATTGTTTCGCGCTGGACTCAAACTTGCGCCGGGAATAGGGTTTCAACGTGAAACGAGATGGTCTGCAAACCGAACTGCCAAATAACTGTTAGACTCACTATGCGCACCAATCTTACAAAGACGTTTTTGATCCTGATACTTGCCGCCGTTTTTGCAAGTTGTGGTCGGATGACGAGTTCGGTGATTCCCAAGACGCTGAACACCGATGCACTGATTCTGACGGCTGGTCATTCGCAAGGTATCACACTGGTGCCCGACAGCCATGGGGAAGCTTGGGATTCACGCTTCGCCGAGACCGAGCGTCGCTTTTCTGCGACTATTACTTCTGGCACGAGCGGTCAGTTGCTTGCGGCGTATCGGCGGGAAGTCGAGCGTACCATCACCAGCTCTGGAGGCGCGATATTTGGGACGAGCATTATAGGCACTGCGAATGATGTCCGCGATTTTTCTTATGCTTACACTTATGGCAGGAATGATGGCATAGTCAGAGTGTATTCGTTTGCTGGCACCAACAATCAAGTCCAGATTGTGTTATATTGTTATGAGCATTCGAGGTGAGCCAAACCACACAGGCCGCAAACTTCCCGCGCCTGTTTCCCAAGATTGATTGCGCGGCGACTTCCTGCTATTGAATCTGTGTGCCTGATCCCAGTCTGTTGCTCCTGATTCCGGCTTACAACGAGGAACGCCGCATCGAACCGGTGCTGCGCGACTACGCGCAATTCTTTGGCACGCATTATTCCGGCAAATTCCAGCTCGTCGTCGTGCTCAATGGCTGCACCGACAACACGCTCGGGGTCGTCCAGCGCGTCTCGGCGGATTTCCCGGCGGTTCGGCCGCTGGAATTCAAGGAGCCGATCGGCAAGGGCGGCGCGCTCATCGAAGGGCTCAAGCTCGCGCTGCACGCGGATTTGATCGGTTATGTGGACGCCGACGGAGCGACGCCGCCGCATGCGTTTCTGGATCTGGTCAAAAAAATCGGCGCGGCGGATTGCGTCATCGGTTCGCGCTGGCTGCCCGGCGCGGTCATCCACCAGTCGCAGACCGGCAACCGCCAGTTTGCCAGCCGCGTTTTCCATCTCATCGTGCAACTGCTTTTCTGGATGAACATCCGCGACACGCAGTGCGGCGCGAAGGTGATGAAGCGCGAGGTCGTGGAAAAAATCCACCCGACGTTATGCATCGCCGACATGGCGTTCGACATCAATCTGCTCTATTCCATCAAACACGCGGGCTTTCACATCCAGGAAGTGCCGACGGAATGGACGGACAAGGCGGGTTCCAAGGTCGCGCTGGGGCGCTCGTCGTTTACAATGTTTCTGTCCGTGGTGCGGGTGTGGCTGATTTATTCGCCGTTTTACAAGCTGCTCCGCCCGCTGCGCCCGCTGGAAGGATGGGTTTACAAAAAATTGCGCGCGCCACAGCCGCTGCCGGGACCGGAATCGGAAAAGCGAGGATAGAAAATGGAGGATGGAGAATGGAAAGCTCCATTCGGGGGGGGGAATCATCCGCCATCCTCTATCTGCCATCTTCCATCCTCGCTTTTCCCTTCACTCCCCACGTGAACCAGGCGCACACGGCCAGCAGCAACAGGTTAAAAACGCACAGCGTCTTCAGCACGGTCACAAAACTGTCGTGAAATTGTGTCAATGCCAGGCCGTAAAACACCGCCAGCGATACGAGGAACGGCACGATTTGGAACCGCCCGCGCGCCAGCAAATCGTTCACCAGCACGTTCGCCAGCGCCAGCGGCACCATCGCGCCGGCATACCAGGGCAGGATCGCGAGCGTTTCCGAAAGGTATTCCGGCGGATAAACAAATCTCACCGCCCACGGACCCAAAAGCCACAAGCCCAAAACCCCGCAGACGACCAGGAAGGCTGTACCCGCCAAAACCAGGCCGAGCAGGTTCAGCTTTTCCGCCTTGGCCGTGCTGTGGACGATTTTGGGAAACATCACCGCCGCCAGCGGCAGCACCAGCCATAACAGCGCGCGCGACAGCGTCCCCGCCGCGCCGTAAGGCGCCGTCCGGTCCGCGCCGAAATAGGTGTTTACGAAACCGGTGTCCGCCGAAAATAAAAACTGCGTCGCGGCAAAACCGAGCATCAAGGGAATCACCTGCCGCAAAAAACCGCGACGGTCAAACGGCTCCCCAGCGCCGGCCCATAATGACCGCGTCTGCCACACGCCCACCGCTGTCGCCGCCAGTAATCCGATAAAAACCGCCGTCATGATGCCCGTTGCCATGCCGTGCAGCACGAACACGATGAACACGGCTGCCAGCACCCGGAAGATGCCGTTGAAAATGTTGATCCAGCCGAGCCATAAAAAATTTTGCTGCCCCTGCATGACGCCGGCGAACATCGGCATCAGGAGGGAAAACAACATCACCAGCAGCAGCAGCCACAGCGCGAGCGGATTGGATAGGTGCCAGTTGGCCGCGATCTGTTTTTGGAAGCACAGGGTGGCCGCCGAGCCGGCCAGCCAGAGCAGCATCGTGCCCAGCCAGGCCGTGCGAATGGTGCTCCGCAACTGCCGGTCGCGGCCGGTCGCCAGCGCGTTCGCCGTCTGCTGCGTGAACATCATCTGGAAGGGAATGGTCGGGACCAGGTTCACGATGGAAAAAAGCGTGATGAGCACGCCGTATTCGCCCGCGGGAATTTTTTTGGAGAGGAAATGAATGCCCAGCATCAATGTTCCGCTCACCATCGTCGCCACCATCAGCCAGCCGCTCTGGCGGAAAAAGGTGGCGTGATGCGACGGGGAAGCCGCCGCCGATGGCGCGGCGATTTGAGTTTTCTCTGCAAGCATGAGCGTTGGACAATACGCTGCCGGCCCCGTTCAGGGAAGCGATTTTAGAAAGTTCCGAAGCATGTTTTTCCCCTGCTCCAGCGAAGCCAGCGAAATCCACTCGTCCGTCGTATGCGCCTGCGCGATGTCGCCGGGGCCGAACACCACGCTTGGGATGCCGCCCGCCGCCAGCACCGCCGCGTCGCAGAAAAAATCAACGCCCGTGGACCGCGCCTGGCCGGTGCTCCGCAAAAATTGCCGGACCAACGGCAGCTTCGGATTGGTTTCCAGCGGCAGACAGGGCGCGAGCTTCTTGCTGGAAATATTCGCCGATAATTTTCGCGCGCGCAGCAATGCGGCGATCTCGCGCCGTACGCCGGATTCCGTTTCGCCCGGCAGTGTGCGCCGGTCAATCGTGATGGCGCAACGGTCGGGCACAATGTTTGGCTGGGCGCCGCCGGAAATTGTGCCGACGTTCACCGTGGCCGTGCCCAGCAGCGGATGACGGCGGCGGCGCAATCGCGCCGCGTAATCCGTTTCGAGCAGGTCCACGATGCGCGCCATTTCGTGAACGGCATTTTCGCCAAGCTGTGGTGTCGCGCCATGGGCCGCCCGGCCCCGCGTTTCGAGTTGCAGCCACAAACTGCCCTTGTGCGCGGTGACGACCTGCAATCGCGTCGGTTCGCCGACGATGGCCAAATTCGCCTTGAATCCACTTGCCGCCAGCGCGCGCGAACCGATCTGCGCGTTTTCCTCATCCACCATCCCGGCAAAAACAATTTCGGTTTCCTGCGGGCGCGACTTTGTGTTTGCCAGATCGCAAAGCGCGGTGAGCATCGTGGCCACGGAGCTTTTCGTGTCGCAGGCGCCGCGCCCGTACAGTCGGCCGTTTTTCCGGCGCGGAACAAATTGCGAATCGTCTGCGCCGACAGTGTCGAGGTGCGGAGCGAGCAGGATGGTTTGGCGGATTTTACCCGGCGGCCGCAGCCGGGCGATGACATTGGCCCGGCCGGGCGCGACCTTTTGAAATTCGACATCGAGTCCGGCGCGGGCGGCAACCGATGCCAGAAAATCCGCCACCCGTTTTTCACCGGCGAACGGATGTGACGAGCGGGCCTGTCGCACCGAAGCCGCCGAAGGAGGCGGAATAAAGGCGGGATTCACGCTGGGCAGCGCGATGAGTTCGGCCAGGAGTTTTTCCGTGCGCGTCATGCGCAAGCAGCATAATGGCCGGATGCGCGGGTGTCGAGTTTTGGCTGGAAAAACAAAGCAGGCGTTGGGCAACACACGATTTATGCCCAACGCCCGCAGCCAAACTTAACGATGCAAATTTAATCCGCTTCCTGATTTTCGCAAGTGACGTTTTGGTGTCATTTCGGGCTATGTCGTAGACCAACAATGGAAGTATTCCGACTTGGTCGTGCGGTTGGCAGACGAAAGCGGCGGTCAACCGCCGCAGTCTCCCGCAATGCGGGACTGGCGCGATTGCCGGGCGACTCTTTGATCACGCGAAGCGTCTGGACTGCGGTGACTTTAGCACCACTTTGATGTCTGACAGGGCCATTGTTTGTCAAAGGCATAATCCCGTATCCTTTATCATTTGAACTGAAGCGGCGGTTTGGTGGCGCCCGGTTTCCGGCTGGCGCCAAACATCAGCAGGGAATAGGCCGCAAACACTCCGGGAGCAAAACATTCTTCCACCGTCATGGCGGTTCCGCCCAGAAAAGCCAGCCCGTTGGCCAGCACATACCAGCCCCAGATGTTTCCCACTTTGCGCTGCGGGTTTCGCCACAGCTCAACCAGGCCGGGAATTCCCGCCAGGCAAATCCCCAGCGTGGCGGCAACAGTGGCCGTCTTTGGCCCACCGAGTTTCCAACCGACCAGACAGCCAAACACGAGCACCAAAATTACATTGTCCATGCGGTCCCAGGCGAAACGACCCTTGACCAGCAACAGGGTCGTCAGGACGATGCCGCCGGCGGCAAAACCGAGCGGCAGGAGATAATTTCCGTGTTGCAGAAAAAGGCTGATGGTTAAAATCGTATCCAGCGCCGCCCAAAGCATCCAGGTGGCAAAACTTTGACCGGCACCGTCATCTTTGACCGTTTCGACCGCCATCGGAACAAACAACGCCAGCGCGCCGATGCCGCCGGTGATTTTTAAGACGTCATGAAAGTCCATGCTGGTTCAAACAATCTCCACCGGGCATTTCGGCAGGGCGGTGAATTCAGCCGGAAGTTTTTCTGTGCGCGTCATGGCTTCAGAGTGGCACAGGCTTCCAGCCTGTGAAAAGTAATTACTCCACCGGCCGGAGGCCTGTGCCACTTTTCCACTTTCTACTCGACGCGGGATTTTGGCTTTACGTTTCGAGAATCAAGGCTATTCCTTTTGAAAAGTTATGGCTTCAGAATTCGCCAACGGTGGTCCTCACGACGAAGTGAAAACTGTAACCCTCGCACTTTCAGCAGCCATGAAGCCGCGGAACTGGCAGTGGCAAATCTTGAAGCTCACGGTATCGAATGTTGGGTTAATGCCGATGATTGCGGCGGGATGTATCCGAACCTGACGACAGCAGGTGGTGTGCGCTTGCTCGTTCGCGCTTCGGATGCCGAGGCGGCCGTTGCCTTGTTGAATGCACAGGCATCGCCCGCAGAAATCAGTCAAATTGAAGCTGAAGCCGTTGCTTCTTCTCCGCCGGAAACTGTTCCACTCAAAAAACTGTCTTGGGGTCAAATCCTGTTCGGCATCGTCATGGGTGTACTTTTTTGTTTGTTTTGCCAATGGGCAAACAAGCTTGGAACGAAAACCTATTACCATTATACGAGAGACGGCAAATGTTATGAAGCGTGGGTCTATCAAAACGGGCATCTGGTGGAATACCGGCACGACCGCAACCACGATGGAGAATGGGATCACAGGTCTTACTATGATGGGCATGGAACTGTAATCCGTTCGGAGTTTGACAACAATTTTGATGGAAAACCCGACGAGTTCTGCACTTATTCAAACGGAGAACTGGTCAGCGTGGAACAAGACACGGATTTTAATGGGATACCGGATGAATTTTACACCTACAAAAACGGCGTGCTTCGACAGATGGACGTGAAGCCCAATGGCTCGACAATCACCGCCACGCGTGAAATTTTTCAAAATGGCGTGCTGACTGAAATTTGGCGGGGCGGTGACAGCAACGGCAATTTCAAGGAAGTGGTGGGTTACGATCCGTTCTTCAATCCGATCAGCACCAACACTGCGCTCGCATTTCAATTGCTGTCACCCCCTTCCAAATAGCGTTGCACAATCTCAACCGGACATTTCGGCAGCGCGTCGAGAGCCCGCAGCAACGCCGTAGGCGCGACATCTTTGTAGAACCCAAACGTAAACAAATATAGCTCCGTCAGGAGCGGCATATTCGCCGTTGCCCTGCCGATGTCGCTCCTGACGGAGCTTGATTCATCGGCATCATCAAACTACAAAGATGCCAGCCCGACGGGCTTTAAAAAAACCGGCAAATCAAATTCGCAACAGGGACATATGAAAAAAATCCCATCAAAGACGAATCAAAAGCGCAACAAGCGTCAAAGCTGCAAACCGCGCCTTTCTCTTTATGAGCGGACCAAAG
>Ga0182027_10008619_pt1 | contig 14802 bp, 14 predicted proteins | sample 712E1DmetaG_FD_121300 | JGI IMG/M metagenome (GOLD analysis project Ga0182027, IMG submission 121300) | Permafrost microbial communities from Stordalen Mire, Sweden - 712E1D metaG (Illumina Assembly) | ecosystem: Environmental > Terrestrial > Soil > Wetlands > Permafrost | place: Sweden... | reverse complement strand
TATCTTATTCTTTTTCAAAACAACATGGAGCTTAGGCCCGGTGGGGGATTTATTGGTTCTTATGGAATCATGTCAATTAACAAAGGGAGAATGACAGCCTTTAACATCTATGACGTTTACGATGCCGACGGTCAACTCAAGGGGCATGTTGAACCGCCATATCCGATTAGAAGATATTTGCCGTCATTACATTGGTATTTAAGGGATAGTAATTTTAACGTTGATTTCTCTAAAGGCGCAATCGCTTCCGCAGTTTTTCTCAACACGGAGAAAAATCAAACAGTAGACGGTGTAATTGGAGTAGATTTATCTTTTGTCAAAAATATTTTAAGCGCTGTGGGCTCGGTTAAAGTCGCCGATTACAATCAAACGGTTAATGCTAATAATTTTTTTGAAATAGCCCAAGCGCACGCCGAAAAGGATTTTTTTCCAGGATCAACGCAAAAAAAAGATTTCCTGAGAACCTTTTATGAAAGTTTGCAAACGAAACTTTCTCAAGAGAAAAAGATTCCTTATTTATCTTTATTACAGGCAGTCTCAAAGTCAATTTATGAAAAGCATGTTTTATTTGCTTTTAATGATTCAGATGAGCAGGCGGCATTTGCAATTAACGGTTGGTCATCTGCTCTGGTTGACGAAAGACAAGTTAATAGCTCAACCATAAATGATTTCACAGGAATAAGTGAGGCAAATCTCGGAGCGGATAAAGTTAATTATTATATCTCAAGAACCGTTTCGCAAAGCGTAAGTATTGGTAATGATGGATCTATTGGTGAGGTTTTAACAATCAACTTCAAAAATTCAGCCGAAACAAATTCTGCGCTTGGCGGGGTGTATAAAAATTATTTAAGATTTATTTTACCGATTAATACAAGCGTTTCTAAAATTAATATTGATGGAAAGGACCAAAAAATTATTCCCGCAATAACCGACCCGACAGTTTATGAAAAGAAGGATTTTACTCCTCCGGATGGGCTTGAAGTGCAAAAAGATGATCAGGAAGAAAACACGCTTTATGGCTTTTTAGTAAACATACAACCACAGGAATCAAAATTAATTAAAATAGAGTATGTCTTGCCACAAAAAATAGCGCTTACTTTACCGGAAATTTCTTATAATCTTAAGTTATTTAAACAACCGGGGGTAGATTTTTATCCATATGACTTCTCGTTTAATTTCCCATCAGGTTTTAAAGTTCTCAGTTCATCAGCAGATGTTAAAGCAAATGGGAATGCGGCTTTATTATCAACGCAGATTAACAGGGATAGGGAAGTGAATATTAACTTAGCGGCGAAATAATTATTCGTCACCAAGCGGAAAGTCTACTTTTGGGGCATCACTAGGATGAAAAGTTTCCGATTCAAGAACGGGCCTTGGCCTTCTAGGAATTATTCTTCTTTCATTGGGAGCACGAGTTGGTCTTGTATCTCCATTTTCTCCTGCGCCACCATTTAAACGTACGGCGCTCGCGAGTGATAAGGGCATAACCCTAAGCCCTGGAGCGCGTTGAATCCAAGACAATTCAGTAGATCTCTTGCCTGTCGTATCAGTCTTCATTCGTTCCAATCCGCTGGTTGGCGTGTTTGCTGCTAATCCTTCTGGTGTTTTTCCTGGTAGATTACCTTTTACCATAATAAACACATTTTAGCTTACCCTCTTAATCTTAGCTTGACGGCGAGGGGACTCATTTTTGACAAAAACCTGACAGTCCAAAGACTTGCTAAAAGAAGAACTTACGATTAAAATGGTTAAGCTATGGATCAAAACTCAATTGTTACCAGTTTCCCGCTTATCTTTAGATACGAAGATGCTAAAGAATTAGGAAGTCACATTGGCAGTTTGCACTCAGTCGTTTTGATTGGGATAAAAAGAGTTGGGATCAGTAATTTCCTGCGTTTTTTTATTAGCCGTGAGGATGTTGTTAAGAACTATGTTAGTGATTCTCAAAAGCACATGTTTATTCCCGTTAATTTGAATGATTTAGTTGAGTGCGAAATCGCTCCGTTTTGGACGCTCACTTTAAAACGGATTGTTGATACGGTGGAAAATTCAAAAATTAAGGAAGAAGTAAAAAAAAAGATCAGATCAATTTTTTTAGAAAGTATTCAGCTGCAGGACCTGTTTTTTACAATTGATAGCGTTCGGATTTCAATAAATAAAATAATTGAAGAAGGATATTTGCCAACTCTATTTTTCATCCGGTTTGATCGTCTAGGCGCATCTGTTACGCCTGAGTTTTTCGCAAATCTGGAAGGACTTCGGGATTCTTCACATCAGCAATTATCTTATGTTTTTACCAGTTTCTTGCCTTTTAGAAGAATTTTTCCCGGAGTTTCCTCCCACGCAATTCTTTCGATTGCTTATAAAAACATTTATATCAAGCCGACAAAAAAAGAGGACACAAAAATAGTTTTTACCGCTTATAAAAATCGTTATGGATTAAAACTGGGAGAGGACTTAGAAAAAGAATTCCTTAATTTAGTTGGTGGCCATTTTCAATATCTTCAATTTGGCTTAATTTCGCTTCATGAACCAAGCAAAACTATAAACACAAAAGAAGAATTAATGGATTACCTAGTTAAGGATGAAAGAATTAGGCTTCAATCAGAAGAGCTATGGGAAAATTTAAACCAAGAAGAGCAAGCTGTTTTGTTAAAGATTGTTGACAATCAAAAGATAGCAAAAGAAGAAAAGAGAAAAGGACTTTATTTGTGGAATACAGGATTTGTTACAACAGACAAACAAAAAATACAAATTTTCAGTCCTCTTTTTGAATATTATGTTAAAGAAAAACGAAAAGAGGATTTAAAAGAGATTAGCGTGGAATTTAGTAAAAAAGAATTAATTTTCTTCGAATTTTTAAAAAGAAATCAGGATTTGATTTGCGAGCGAGAAAAAATTATTGAGGAGGTTTGGCCGGAAGCGGAAGAGTTGGGAATTTCAGATTGGGCAATTGACAAGTTGGCAGGAAGAGTAAGGAGTAAGCTAAAAATGCAAGATAATAATCTTGAGATCCAGACAATAAAAACCCGAGGCTACAAACTAGTTGAAGCTAAATAGTTTTTCTTCAAAGCCTAAACTTATGTTAAAATAAGCTGATGGATAAAGTTTATAATCACAAATTAGTTGAAGAAAAGATTTACAAAGATTGGGAAGAAAGAGGATATTTTAAACCTCAAGAAAGATTTGGCAATAAACAAAATTACTCAATTATTTTGCCGCTTCCAAACGCCAATGCGCCGCTTCATTTTGGCCATGCAATGTTCGTGATAGAGGATATTCTAACCAGGTATCATCGCATGCAGGGTTTAAAAACTTTATGGTTTCCCGGTGCTGATCATGCCGGTTTTGAAACGCAATTTGTTTTTGAGAAAAAGTTACAGAAAGAAGGAAAATCCAGATTTGACTACGATCGTGGGACTCTTTACAAAATGATTTGGGATTTTGTCCAAGGGAATAGGCCGGTAATGGAAAATCAGCTGCGAAGACTTGGTTTTTCTTTAGATTGGGAGAAAAGTAAATTTCCATTAGATCCAGATATCATAAAGATTGTTTATGAAACTTTTAAAAAACTTCACGATGACGGATTGGTTTATAGGGCGAAAAGACTGGTTAATTATTGTACTTTTGACGGAACTTCCTTCTCAGACCTAGAAGTTGTTCATGAGGATCGAACAAGTTCTCTGTATTACATAAAATATGGTCCTTTGGTTTTAGCAACAACCCGCCCTGAAACAAAATTTGGAGATACGGCAGTTGCTGTTCACCCTAGCGACAAACGGTACCAAAAATATGTAGGACAAGAAGTGGAAATTGAAACTGTTTTGGGAAAAGCAAAAATAAAGGTAATTACTGATGAGTCGGTTGATCCAAATTTTGGAACGGGGGTTGTCAAAATTACTCCTGCGCACGATTTTAATGATTTCGAAACGGGTAAGCGTCATAATTTACCCATGAAACAAGTTATCGGATTTGATGGAAAAATGAATCATTTTGCCGGTAAATTTGAAGGCCTGTATATTAAACAGGCGAGAAAAGCGATTGTTGAAGAAATGCAGGCAAAAGGTTTAATAGAAAAAATCGACGAGAATTATCAGAATAGAGTAGGGCTTTGTTATAAATGCAAAAATATTTTGGAGCCTTTGCCACTAGAGCAGTGGTTTGTAAAGATGGAACCACTGGCAAAATCAGCAATAGAAGCTGTAAAAAAGGGAGCGATTAAAGTTTATCCCCAGAGTTTTGAAAAGACCTATTTTGATTTTCTGGAAAACATCCGAGATTGGAATATCTCCCGTCAAATTGTTTGGGGAATTCAGATTCCGGCCTGGAGTTGCTCGAAATGTCAGGAATGGACGGTTACAAATGGGGAAGAGCCTCAAGTATGTAAATGTGGTTCAAAAGAATTAATTCAAGATCAGGATGTATTTGACACTTGGTTTTCATCAAGCCAATGGCCTTACGCAACATTAAAAACAACTAATGCTTTGGAGTTTTATCCAACAACTGTGATGGAAACGGGTTATGACATTTTGCGCTGGTGGGTGGCAAGGATGGTAATGTTAGGAACGTATATTCAAAAAAAACAAGGAGTGGAGGAGATAGAAAAACAAGTTCCATTCAAAAATATTGTCTTACACGGATTAGTCAATGATCCCTTGGGCAAGAAAATGAGTAAATCAAAAGGAAATGTTGTAAATCCGATGGAAATTGTCGATCAATATGGCGCCGACGCCATCCGTTTTGCCTTAGCTTATGGAACAGCACTTGGTAATGATCAAATTCTTTCTTATCCCAAGTTAGAGGCGATGCGTAAGTTCTGTAACAAGTTATGGAATATGGCGAGGTTTATTGAATTTTCTCGTGGAGAGCTTGATAACCAGTCAGATAGAACAGTTTTACCAAAAACCCCTGAATGGAGTAATGATTGGTCAAAAAGAGTTCAGATATTGATTAATGAAGTGACAAAACATCTAGATAATTATGGTTTTAACTTTGCAGCGGAAAAGCTCTATGAGTTTACATGGCACCAATTTGCTGATTCTTATATAGAAGAGATAAAAGCAAGAATGACGAAAGATTCATTAAAAACCATGGAAGATAATTTTTTAACGATCCTGAAACTTCTTCATCCCTTCATGCCTTTTATAACGGAAGACGTTTACGGAAAACTCTATGGAGGAGAAGGGGATCTAATTATTAGTCAGTGGCCACAATAAAATGAAGTTTAAAAATATCAAAAAAGACCCAAGGAAGAAAACTCTTACCAAGAAATCTCCTGCCAAAAAAGTAGGGGATTCGGGGAAAAAACGACAATTCCCGAACATTTACCGAATTATTACCGAAAGGAAAGTGTTTAGAAACCTACCTAAGCTTAAGCTTAGCTTATCATTGCAGCCTAAGTTTAAGAAATTTCTCGTCATTTTTGCCGCCATGGCAGTTTTTTTTGTAATGGCTGTTTTAACTGCCGGAATCGCTTTTTTCAGCGTGAAAGTTTATCAAAATTATCAACAAATAACGCAAATAAATTTACAAAGACAACAAATTCAAAGCAAAATCAATTTTTGGCAATCAATTGCAGATAAATACGATGGATATAAAGATGCGTATTTTCAAATGGCAATTTTAGATTATCAATTGGGAAATTTTCAGAAAGCCAAGCTAGAAAATCAAAAAACGTTAACACTTGATCCAAATTTTGAAGACGCTAAAAATTTAAAAGAAGTTCTGGATAGCAAATAATTAGGCTGCGGGTGTTTCTGGTTTTGTTGTTTCCTTTGGAGCTTCTCCTTCAGCTGGTGCGGCCCCTTCCTTTGGAGCTTCTCCTTCAGTAGTTGTTCCTTCTGCGCCAGCTTCTTCTTTAGCAGCTTCGGCTGCTGCGGCTTCAGCGGCTGCTTCTTCCTGAGCTTCTTTAGTAACTAGTTCACCAATTTTAGAGATCACCTGTTCTGGTTCAGTTAAAACAGTAACTCCCTCTGGAACTTTAAGATCAGCAACGGTTACTTGGTCGTCAATGTTGGCCAAATGTGCAACATTAACTTCGATATTTTCCGGAAGCTCTGCTGGAAGGGCTTCAACTTCAACTTCGGAAAGAATATTCATTAACAGCCCAATCTTATCCAAAACCGCTTTTGGTTCACCAACAATTTCCAGTGGAACCATGGTTTTGACTTTTTCTTTTAGATTAACCTGGAAGAAATCTGCGTGAAGCACGTTCCCGCGAAAATCCTTTTGCATATTGTGGATTAAAACTGGAGTGACTTTTTCACCTAGCTCTACGTCGACTAAACCTGTTTCGCCGGCTTCTTTATAAACTGCGTCGAACTCTTTATGGGGAACCTGAACCGCTGTCGACTTTATGCCTTTACCATAGATATTGCAGGGTAAAATACCTTCTCGTCTTAATTTTTTAACCTGCTTGCCTAAAACCTTTCTTTCTTCAACCTTTAATTTGTAGCGCTTCATTAAATCATATTTTACAGGAAATATGTTCTCAATACAAGATATGCTATTATAGGTTCTAGAAATGAGAATACTTGGGATTGATCCGGGAATTGGTAGGTGTGGCTGGGGCGTGGTTGATTCTCAAAACTCAAAATATAAAGCTCAAGGTTTTGGCTGTATCGAAACCAGTCCAAAAAAAGAAATCCCCGAAAGACTGCAAGAAATCTACACAGAAATTTCAAAATTAATTAAAATTCATAAACCTGAAGCTCTAGGAATTGAAGAGCTGTTTTTTAATACAAACGCTAAAACTGCTTTTGTGGTCGGACAAGCGCGGGGTGTAATTCTTTTAGCAGCAGAGCAAAATAATTTGGAAATTGCCATTTACACGCCTTTGCAGGTAAAAATGGCCTTAACCGGCTATGGTCATGCTGAAAAGAGTCAGGTTGGGAAAATGGTTAAATCGCTTTTGTCTTTAAAAGAAGTGCCAAAACCGGATGATACCGCTGATGCTTTGGCAATTGCTTTAACTCACGCTTTTTCTCAAAAGTATGCAAAGTTTACAAAATAACGTGTGTTATAATCAAAAAGAATTATGATAGGATTCCTCAACGGCACGATTGAATTACTACAACGACCATTTGTCATAACAGATGTTCATGGAGTTGGTTACAAGGTTTTGGTTCCCGACAGTGTTTACTCAAAATTATATTTAGGAGAAAAAGTGAAGATTTTTACCTACACGCATGTGCGCGAAGATGCGCTGGATTTATTTGGCTTTTTGGAATCCCAAGATTTAGGTCTTTTTGAAAGTCTACTGACGGTTTCCGGGATCGGACCAAAAACCGCTTTAAATATTTTTTCTTTTGGTGAGAGAAAAGACATAATTGAGGCAATTATTAAAGGTGATGTGACATTTTTTACATCAGTGCCGCGACTTGGCACCAAAAACGCCCAGAAAATTATAATTGAGCTTAAAAACAAGATGGGTTCAACTGCGGATTTGGATTTATCAGGCAATGATTTGCTGGAAAATGCCGAAGTGGTTCAGGCTTTGAAAAATTTTGGTTTTTCAGTGGGGGAAGCGCAAAAAGCGGTTAGGGAAGTTAAAAAACAGGGGATTTCAACTGAAGAAAAAATCAGGTTGGCGTTGAAAGCTTTGGGGAGATAAAAATGGCAAAAGACAAAATTAAAACAGAAATACAGGAAACGCCGGAAGAAGAAATGCTTTTTACTTCACTTCGGGCATCATCATGGGAAGAATTTGCCGGACAAAAGAAAATTAAGGAATCGTTAAGAATTGGAATTACCGCTGCCAAAAACCGCAAGGAAGCAATTGAACACATTCTTTTATACGGACCACCGGGCTTAGGGAAAACCACATTGGCGCATATTATTGCTAAAGAAATGGGTGTTAATATTCGGATTACCTCAGGGCCTGCGGTTGAAAGAGCAGGAGATTTAGCAGCAATTCTTACTAATCTGGAAAAAGGAGATGTCCTATTTATTGATGAAATTCACCGCTTACAAAAAACCGTTGAGGAAACTTTGTATTCGGCAATGGAGGATTACGCCCTGGACATAATCATAGGCAAAGGACCTTCTGCAAGGACAGTACGACTTGATCTTCCGCCATTTACGATTATTGGCGCCACCACCCGGATCGGACTGATGTCAGCGCCTTTAAGGGACCGCTTTGGCGTAATTCACCGCTTGAGTTTTTATGAGCCGAAAGATCTGGAAGAAATTATTAAAAAGGCCGCTGTTAAATTAAAAGTGCCGGTTGATAAAGAATCAATCTTAGAGATTGCCAAGCGCTCAAGGGGAACACCGAGAATTGCGCTTAAATTATTAAAAAGAGCCAGGGATTTTGTACAAGTTAAAGGAGAAGGGAAATTAACCCATGATTTGATTACGAAAGCTTTGGATATGCTGGAAGTTGATGAAGTCGGATTGGATTCGTCAGACGTTCGGTACTTAAAATCAATTATTGAAAAACATAACGGTGGGCCGGTGGGAATTGAAACCATTGCTTCAACAATCTCGGAAGATATAGGAACAATAGAAGAAGTAATCGAGCCGTATCTTTTACAGGTAGGATTTATTAAAAAAACTTCTCGGGGTCGCGTTGCCACTCCCGCAGCCTACCGTCATTTAAAAATTGCACTTCCAAAACAGGCAAAATAAACTATTTTAATTCTTCGAGGATTTGAACGGTGGAGTTGGTAACCAAGCTTTTGAATTTTTCCTCCAGTTGGTGATAATTATTGGAATTTTGTCGTCGGTAATGCATCGGAACAGTCACTTTGGCGCAAATTGTATTGGCGGCCTGAGCCGCTTCTTCCACAGTCATGCAATAGTGGCCATCCATCGGCAGCATGGCAACATCTAAATTTAAATCTTTTAAACCTTTCATCTCTTCAATAAAATCGGTATCGCCGGCGTGGTAAATTTTTTGTCCGTTCAACTCAAAAATATAGCCAACCCAATTATTACTTCTTGGATGGAATTGCAGTTTTACCGGATTATTGTTGTAAGCCGGAATTGTCTGGAACTTAAATCCTTTAATTTCATAACTTTTATTAGGTGTAACTGCCTGTTTTAAGATGTCATCTCTGTCAATCTTTGTCAAAATATCCGGCGGTGCAACTATAATCGTATCTTCTTTGGTTATTTTTCCAATATCAGCTTGCGAGAAATGATCGTAATGAGCGTGGGTAATAAAAATTAAATCGGCTTTTTCAAGCTCGGAAATTGTTAGATCAAATGGATCAACATAGTAGATGCGATTCCCATTCGTATCAACAAAATGAAAACTAGCGTGTCCTAGCCACTGAACATTTTCCATAAAAACAGTATAGCAGAAGGCTAAAAATTGTCAGTAAGGAGTTTAACGTCTTCCGTAGCCGCCGCTTTTAGAGTGGCAATTACCTTGATTTTGAGGACTCCTTCCGCCTTGTTGCGCATGAAGCCTTTGTGTTCTGCGATTCGTTCTTCCCCGCCCAAGACTGCGATAGTCAGGAGTGGGAGACCCAGGGTGTGATTCATCAAAGACAATCTCTGAATGTGGAGAAGTATCAGGGAACCTTTCTTGAGGCTGGCCGTTTATGGCGGCATCAATTTCTCCGGGAGTTGCTACTCTTGCGCCAAGTTGGGCAGCAATACGTTCAGATATCGGAGGTAACATTAAGTATTAAATTTACAAAAAAATACAGAAGCCGTCAATAGGGAATTTCGATTTTTGGCCGGTATTGCAAGCTCTCTGCGATATGTTGTGGCACAATTTTAGGAGAAAAAGCTTCGCGAATTCTTCGTCGTTTTCAACAAGGAAGAGGAAAAGTTTTTCCTACGCCAACTGAGTCTGCTTTTGCATCAGTGCAGTAGTTTAATGCGAGGGTAAATTCTTGACAAAAGGAGTAAAATAAGTCATAATAAGATATGGAGCCTAGTAAATATACATTCCTCACTGGCTTATCGTTTGACGACGTTTTACTTTTTCCGGACTACGCTGGATTTTCTCGTTCCGAGATCGATCTCTCCACAAAAATTACCAAAAATATCAGTCTTTCGCTTCCTTTTGTTTCCGCGCCTATGGATACCGTTACCGAAAGTAAACTGGCGATTGCCCTAGCGACTTTGGGCGGAATTGGTATTATTCATCGCAATTTAACTGTTCAAGATCAAGCTAATGAAGTCAAAATAGTCAAAAATAAAAAGCTTTTAGTCGGGGCAGCGATTGGCGCAAGCAAGGGTTTTGAAGAAAGAGTGGAGGTCTTAGTTAAAGCCGGCGTTGACGTAATTGTAGTTGATTCGGCGCATGGGTATTCCAAAGGCGTTATTGAAACTACAAAATATATTAAAAGTAAGTATCCAAAAATTGAGGTAATCGCCGGAAACGTTGCAACTTATGATGGGGCAAAGGCTTTAATTGCGGCGGGAGCAGATGGAATTAGAGTCGGCATGGGACCGGGAGCAATTTGCACCACCAGAATTATTTCCGGAATGGGAGTTCCGCAAATAACCGCTATTATGGAAACCAGTAGAGCAGCTAAAGATGCAAATGTGCCAATTATTGCCGACGGAGGAATTAAATATTCAGGCGATATGGTTAAGGCTTTAGCAGCCGGAGCCGCGAGCGTAATGATGGGCGGATTTTTTGCCGCTGCGGTTGAAGCGCCTGGTAAAATCGTTAACCTTAAGCCCGAACAAGTGCCAGGCCGTTTTAAAAGCATTTTAAATAAAAATTTAAAATCATATAAATTTAAGCAATATGATGCGATGGGATCAATTGCAGCCATGGAAAGAGGGGCAAAAATAAAATCCGAAGACGAATTTCATGGTAAAAGCTATAAAGACCGTGTAATGATTGCCGAAGGCGTTGAGTCATTGGTTCCATTAAGGGGAAGTGTTGAGGAGATTATTGATCAAGCAGTTGGTGGAATAAGATCGGGAATGTATTATGTTGGAGTAAAAAATATTAAAGAGCTTTGGGGGAAAGCAAGATTTATACAAATAACTCAAGCCTCTTTAACCGAAAGTCATCCACACGACGTTTTAATAACGAATCCTGGTAAGAATTACTAAAATGATTTTAGTTGTAGATTTTGGATCACAAGTTGCCCACCTTATTTCAAGAAGGATAGAAGACCTCGGTGTAAAAACAAAAATTATTCTCCCCGAAGACACACTTCCCGAAATCACAGTGGAAAAACCGCAGGGGATTATTCTGTCAGGCGGACCGGATTCGGTTTATGCCAAAGGTGCTCCAACCATCGACAGGCAGATTTTTGATTCCGGTGTCCCGATTTTGGGAATTTGTTACGGTTTACAATTAATGATGTATTTACTGGGTGGAAAAGTTGTTTCCGGTAAAAAAGAATATGGGCCGGCGAAGTTGAAAATAGCAAATCATAAATTACCAATTACCAAAAATATACCCGGAGAGTCAGATGTTTGGGTCAGTCATGGTGATGAGGTAGTCGAGCTTTCCCCGGGATTTGAAATAGTCGGTTCGACGGAAAGGGTTAAGTTTTCATTTATTCAAAATGCATTTAAGAAAATCTACGGGGTTCAGTTTCATCCTGAAGTCGAACATACCGAAATTGGAAATCAATTGTTAGAAAATTTCGTTGAATTATGCGGAGTAAAAAGAGAAATAACAGAAATTAATATTGATGAAATAATAAGCAAGATTAAAAACCAAGTTGGAAATGATTATGTAATAGGGGCTGTTTCGGGTGGGGTTGATTCGACAGTGGCAGCGGTATTAATGGCAAAAGCGATTGGTAAACAATTCATTCCAATTTATGTAGACAACGGATTAATGCGATATGACACAAATGAGCACTTAGACAAGATTTTTGAGCACACCAAAATTAGGGTTCAAATAATTAATGCTCAGGAAGAAACATTGCAAAAATTAAAAGGAATAGCCGATCCGGAGGAAAAACGCAAAACCATAGGGAAGTTATATATTGATATTTTTGAGAGAGAGATGCAAAAAATCATCAAAAGCGGCAAAAATGTTAAATTTTTAATGCAAGGAACAATTTATTCAGACGTGATTGAAAGCAAAGGCACCAAAAATGCTGATAAGATAAAAAGCCATCATAATGTCGGCGGACTTCCAGAAAACATGAAATTACAATTAATAGAACCAGTTAGGAATTTTTACAAAGACCAAGTTAGGGAAATTGGAAAGATGCTCAAGCTTCCGGATGTTTTTGTCTGGAAACAACCGTTCCCGGGACCTGGTTATGCGGTCAGAATTCGAGGAGAAGTGACAAAATTAAGGCTAGAGCAGGAAAAATTGGCCGATAAAATTGTTTTAGAGGAGTTGGAAAAAGCAGGTGTTCTTAAAAACCTTTTTCAATCATTTCCCGTGTTAACCGGAGCAAGGTCAACGGCGGTAAAAGGAGATGGCCGAAATTTTGGAGAAGTGGTGGCGTTAAGGATTATTGAATCAAAAGACGTGATGACAGCAAAATGGGCAAATCTTCCTTATAATCTACTGCAAACAATTTCTTCAAGAATTGTCAATGAGGTTCCAGATATCTCCCGTGTTGTTTACGATATAACCACCAAGCCGCCGGCGACCATGGAGTGGGAATAGGCTCAAAGTATAAATCTTTCGAGCACATCAACCAACCCATCTTCTTCAACAGAGGGAGCAATGTAATCGGCAATTGCTTTTAATTCCGGCACCGCGTTTCCCATAGCCACTTTTAGTCCGCAAGCCATCAAAAACGGAAAATCATTATAGCCATCGCCGACGCCAATTATTTCATGAGTTTTAATTCCTAAAATTTCAGCCACTTCTAAAATACCATATTGTTTTCCAACGCTGGTATGGGAGATATCAACAGTAACTTTTCCTTTGTCCCAAGATAGTACAAGATGAGCGGAAATAGTTGAAATATGCGAGAGTTCTTTTTCCAGTAATTCTGCAATTTTAAGTGTTAAAGCCGGAATATATGCACCGAGAACATCATGTGGTTTCCAGTTTTTGGACATCACCACACTTTCCGTTTCTTCATCTACTTTAAAAATCAGATTCATTCCTTGAGTTATTTCAAAAACTTTTAAGATATCCTCAGCTGCAATTTTTTGTTCCTTTAAAACTTTTCCGGAAGTTAAATCAATTATTTGCGCGCCTCCGTGAACAATTGATGGTCCGGAGAGTTCCAAATGTTCAATCACGCGTTTTGTGACAAAATATGGTCTAGCTGTGGCTACACCAAAATGAATCTTCTGGCTGGCTTTATTAACCGCCTCAATGACTTTTTTTGACGGTATTCCGTTTCTGTTATTTGGAACAAGAGTTCCGTCGATGTCGCAAATGAGGGCTTTAAATGTTGTCTTAGATTTCATCTACCAATTTTTCGGCCAGACCGATGTAGTTAACGGGGGTGATTTTCTGCAGTTCCTTTTTGATCTCGTCTGAAACATCTAGGCCGTCAATAAATTTTCTTAAATCATCTAATGTTGTTTTATGGCCGCGGGTTAAGTCTTTTAATTTTTCGTAAGGCAAACTTACTCCCTCACGTCTTAAGATTGTTTGAATCGCTTCGGCAATGACTTCGGGGTGACTTTCTAAATCCTCTTTGGCTTTTTCTGCGTTTACGGCAATTCTGCCGAGTTGGTTAGTTAGATACCCAAAACCAATCAGGCAATAGCCGATAGCGGATCCAAAATTTCTTTGTACGGTAGAGTCGGAAAGATCTCTTTGCAAGCGGGAAACAGGAAGCTTTGTGGCAAAATAAGTGAACATTGTATTGGCCATTCCCAAATTCCCTTCACTGTTTTCCAAAAACCAGGGATTAATTTTATGCGGCATGGTCGAGGAGCCGACTTCGCCGTCAACCGGTTTTTGTATGATCCAACCATCGCTAATATATCGCCACATGTCCTGGTTAAAATCCAGAAAAATAGTATTAATGTGACGCATTGCATCGAACAATTCCACGTAACTGTCATGCGATTCTATTTGAGTGGTTAATAAATTTACCTCCAGGTTTACTTTTCTCTGCTTATTGATTTGGTTAATGAATTTTTTGGAAAAATCTACCCAATCGATCTTAGGATACGCGACCGCCAAGGCATTATAATTGCCAACTGCTCCGTTGAGTTTAGCAAGAATTTTTATATTTTTAAGACTTTGTGAATATTTTTTCAGGCGGCTGGCAAAAATTGCGAATTCCTTGCCAAACGTAGTTGGGGAAGCCGGTTGTCCGTGGGTGCGGGAGAGCATCGGGATTTTGGTGTTGTCCTTAGCCAATTGAGTAATCTTATTGATTAAATCTTCCAGAACCGGCAGATAAACTTCTTTTAAACTCTCACTTAACATTAGTCCGTAGGCGATATTACTGGCATCTTCCGAGGTTAGACCAAAATGAATCCATTCTACGCAGTCTTTTAGGCTGATTTGCGCAAATTTGTCCTTAATAAAATATTCAATGGCTTTAAAGTCGTGGTTGGTGGCCTTGATGTTTTTGTACCCCTTAAGTTCTATGTCAGAGATAATTTGAGCGTCGCTTGGGGAAAAGTCCGCGTAGATTTTGCGGATTGCGGTTTTTTCATCTTCGGACAATTTTCTTAACCCAAGGCCTTGAATCTCTGAGAGCGCAATGAGATATTCACACTCCATCAAAATCTTGTATCTCATGGAAGCGGCTTCGCTGAAATAGGAGACTAATCTTTCGGTATATTTTTTATATCTTCCGTCGAGCGGGCTTAACGCGTTGATTTTGGACAAGTCAGGGTTCATAAAAGATTTCTCAGCCGAGTTAAACAGTAATCATGTCGTCTCTGTTTGCGCCGGTCGAGATATATCTTATTTTAACACCAATTTGCTTTTCAAGT
>Ga0182027_10008618_pt1 | contig 14805 bp, 12 predicted proteins | sample 712E1DmetaG_FD_121300 | JGI IMG/M metagenome (GOLD analysis project Ga0182027, IMG submission 121300) | Permafrost microbial communities from Stordalen Mire, Sweden - 712E1D metaG (Illumina Assembly) | ecosystem: Environmental > Terrestrial > Soil > Wetlands > Permafrost | place: Sweden... | reverse complement strand
TTTATTTAATCGTTTGTTTCGTCGCTTAATATTTACATTTTATTACTAATTTTGTAAATTGTTTAAAAAGCGATATGCCTGATAATATTAATAATCATTATCTTTTGTTTAATGATCCGCTGCGTATGTATAATGCGATGTTGGATGATATTGAGCAGGCGAAACATTATATATATATTGAAACTTATAAATACGGTAATGACCCTATCGGCATGAAGTTTCGGGATGAACTTACGAAAAAAGCAAAGCAGGGCGTACAGGTGAAACTGCTGATTGATTCATGGGGCGCATACGTTGGCTCAAGTTATTTTTCAGAGATGATTAATTACGGGGGAGAGATAATTTTTTTTAAAAAGATCCGTTTAAGTTTTGACTTTTTTACAAAGAACCATCGAAGAAATCACAGAAAGTTATTGGTCATTGATGACAACATTTCTTATATCGGGTCGGCTAATATTGCCATCCACTCAATGAACTGGCGCGAAAGTGTTCTGCGTTTTGTGGGTGATATTGCAATACCCTTCAGGCAGGTTTTTAACGAACACTGTAAGTTATATAACAAATATATTTTCGATAAGATTGCCAGCACAAAATCAATTAAACACCGTGGTTTTGAAATCTTACTTGATGTGCCATCCTCATTGATTCAAGCAACAAGAAAGAAATATCTGGATCTGATACGCAGCGCAAAAAAATCCATCATTATCGAAACACCATATTTTCTTCCCGGAAGTTATATGAGACGTGCAATTGTTGAAGCAGCCGAAAGAGAAGTGGAGGTGAAAATAATTATGCCTTACCGTTCTGATGTGCAGATGGTGGACATTTTACGCGATAAATATCTGGGAGATTTACATCACCAACATATTCATTTATTGTTTTACAAACCGAAAAATCTGCACGCAAAAATATTTATTGTTGATCACGAAAAGTTTATTGTAGGCTCCTCTAACTTTGATTACCGCAGCTTTCGCTTTCAGCATGAAATTAATTTGTTTGGGAAAAGCAAACGCATCCTCACAAAACTGAACGAGCATATTGACGAGACCATACAGGATTGCGAACAGTTTAATTATGAGTTCTGGTTAAGAAGGCCGCGTATTCAGAAATTTTTTGAACGCGTGCTTGTACCATTCAGACATTTTTTTTAATCTATGTCGCTTGAATTTTTTTACAAAAGATTATTGTCTTTTCTCTTGAGGTAATTTTAATAAAAAATTATATATATGCAAAGTATGGGTTTGTTTCCATACTCTGCATAGTAAAGAATTAAAATGCCCTGATGGGACGAATATAGTATGCGCCGGTCTTAGCAGCATGTCCTGAAGTACTATTGTTGAAGTCCTGATAATATGCCTCAGTACTGCTATATTCAGTAGAACTCCAAAACCAGGCAGTCCCCATACCTAACAAACCATTTTGTTGGTAAAGTAAATTTAATTCCAATTTAGAAGGTAAATACCAGTCGCCAAAGTCACCACCTGTGGACATAAATGTACATTCTTTCGCAGCATAATTACCACCATCGCCTAATCCCTGAACGGCAATAATTATATCTGTATTTTCTTTTCCCGCACAAACTCCATTACGTAACGCAATGGTATTTAAATTCGTTCCGGCATCCCATCTCAAAGGACCCAAGGTGGATGTGAACGCAATTAATCCATGATGTCCGCCATCATAAACATAAAATACTACACCATCACCATAACTTTCGCCAATATGATGAATAGAAGAAGACCATTGAGTAGTGTCAGAGGCAGTAATTGAATTGGCTACGGAGGCGCTAAACAATGGATCGGTTTCAGTAATACCTCCTGTAATACCGTCTGCTGTAGTTGCATGTAAGGCATAGGGCACGCTTAATAACTGGCTGGTACCTGTAATTGTATAAGTAGTGCCACCTGTGGGATCCACTTCCGTTTTTACAAAATATGTTCCTATTGCCCAATCGACATTTGCAAAGATTCCTACTACTGGCGTGCCACCGCCGATTTCTATTGTTACTAATCCGTTAGCATTGGTTATTGCGGTATGTGTTTCAATGTAGACTGCTGTTCCATTTATTGAATCCTTCAAAATGCTGACGCGAATACCAATATTTGCACTTTGAATTAATACTCCGCCTCCGTTTCGAACAACGGCCTGATAGCTCATTTTATTTGGTGATTGAGCAAACACACCAACAGCTATAATAGCTGCTGCGATAATGGCAAATAACTTTTTCATGGTGTTTAGTTTTTTATAATTTTAAATGTTTTTACTTCTTTGTTATTGTCGTTGATTTTTAAAAAATAAACTGCTGCCGGAAGATTATTCATAGAAATTAATGTTTCGGCATTTATGATTTTTTGTGTAAGTAAAAGCTTTCCGCTTATATCATAAAGCAGATAACTGAGGTTTTCTTCCGTGATGTTTTTTACTTTCAACTTTATATAGTCATCAACAGGATTAGGAAAAGCGGAGCATTCCAGTGAAATTTCTTTCGTTTCTTCGGAGACAAATACCGTCAATATTTCATAAGGCTGCTGAACACCCTGAGAAACGGTTCCATTCATGCCGGAATTAGTTGTATAAATGGTCTGTCCTACAGTATAGCTCACTGTTCCACCACTACCAGATGCATTCCCTCCGGAAGCAGGAATAGCATTCTGAGCCTGCATTGCCGTTCCGAATCCGAACAGACATAAGGCGATTGACATTCTTGTAAGATATTTCATACACATGAAAGTTTTAATTGTGAATACTTATTATTTAATAGATTTTAATCTTTAAAGACATTTTCACATTTTTTCTGAAGCAGTCTGTTATTGGCGCCCTTCAGACATTTATTTTAAGCTAAACCAATTAATTAAAAAATCGACCCATGCGTTATCTCATAATGCAGAGTTTGCTTGATAACATCCCTTGATTAGTTTTTACATTCAGAAGATATAATCCCGAATTCAGATCGGACACATCTAACAAAATTTGTTTTGAAGTGTTTTCTTTGATTGATTTTTTCAAAACAGTTCTTCCGTCAATTCCGGCAATCATAATACTATTTATTACAGAAGAATTTGTCTGATCCAGTAAAACATTTACTTTATCATTGGCCGGATTTGGCGACAAGATTAATTTATTTTCTGTGTTTTTGTTTTCGGTAATTCCAGCTGGATTGGTATTGGCAACGACAAGGACATTGAAAGTAGCTCCAGCGAAAAGCGGTGTGTATTTTTCTGTGTAAATTGTCCAGTATGGATCATCATACCAAACACCGATCTCGTCATTTATATAACCTTGCGTCGACATGCTGTCAGTAAAATCATGCACAATAAAAATTCGGGCATTTGGGTTTCCGTTTAACAAAGGATTATCAAGACGCGTAATATAACCCATAATATTTAAACTATCTACAGTATGTTTATAAAATGAAGTGGAAGCATTAGGAACAAAAATATTGTAAGTACTGTTTAATTGTAAAGGAGTCCCCCCGTCCTCATTATAAACAGACCATTTTGAATTATAACTATCATACCAGATACCAACATGTGCTGTATCATAAACACCATTATCCCATGTTTTTGTAATAAAAAACACGGCTTCCGGATGTCCGTTAAGCAAAGCGTTATCAATATCAGACCAGTTTAAAGTCGAATTAGCGCTGTCAACAGTATGTGTGAAAACGGTTCCATTTGTTTTTGGATTGAGAACATTAAAAGCAAGAAGAGTGTCCATGGCAACCTCTGTCTCATCAAAAATAGACCATACAGGACTATCAAACCACAAACCACAGTTATGTATCATGTATTCCTGATGGGTGCCATCCGTGGTACCATAAACATGATTAAAAATAAGTTTATCACCTGCATTGTTTGCCCCAATCTGTGTTGAGTCAAGATCTGTATAATCGGAATTACAGTTTATGGAACTGTCCCTGTGTGTATAATTTGGTCCGAACCAAGTAGCTTGCGCCATCATTACCTGAGAGATAAGCAAAAGACTCAAAAAAGAAAATAGTGTTTTCATATGAAGTTTAATTTTTAGTGAATAATAAATTCTAAATATATTTTTCGTGACACTCTTTAATCTTTGAAAACATTTTCACATTTTATTTGCAGCAGGCCCTCGCTGTTGCTCCAGTAGGATTTCCAGTATCTGATCGGACCATACTGACCACCGCCTTTGTTGTCTTTTGCTACAAAAGTTTCAACGACTTCACAGGTTCCATCAGTTTTTTTGTAAGCTACCCATGCTCCGGTATACACAAACATCACATTTCCGAAATCATCTTTTTGTTCATCCCAGTAATTCATTTCAAGAACCACGCGTTGCGGTTTATATCCTTCACTAGTGAATTCAGAATTATTGGTGCAAATTGTTTTAATGGTTGCTTCCAACACAGGATCTTTCATGGCAGCTTCCGGCATACGTGCATTATTGATAGCTGCCTCAATGTACTTTGCTTCCATTCCCTTCATCTCTTCCTGTCCCTGACTCAGATCAATTGTAAATTCTCCATAAGCCACACCTTTTTTACTTGATAACTGGATACCGATTGTGTGACTACGAGCAGAAAGACCTCCAAGAATTTTCGCTATGATCATAGCGACTTCAGCATTTTTAGCAGTAGCAAGCTCTGGGAGAATATCAAAATCCAGATAGGAATGGGAAGGAATATCCTTTGGCAAACGATACACAATACATTTGTTTGACATGATAGTTTCAAGAGATTCGTTGTCTCCGTCCACAAAAACATGTACTCCAATAGAGCCGACATTATCCGTTTCCAGCATTTCTTTAAAAGTACCGTCCAGATATGCCATCGCATATATTTTATCACTGCCGGAAAATGTGCTGGAAAAATTACTTTCATTCTCCTGCTTAATTATAATAGGGGTTTTGCTGAATACAATTTTTCCTGCATTCTTTTTATGAATTTCACTGGTGTAGACTTTTTCTTTATTCGCCATAATTTTATCGCTGAAAGTTTTTACATCTTTCATCACAGCAAGTATGTCAGGCTGACCGGGACGAAGCAGCAACACACCATCGCATAATTGCTGAGCAGCTTTGATGTTGGCAACAGCATCACTTGATTTTCCTGCTTTCTGCATTTCATCAGCCTTGTCGATGAAGTAGTTTACATTCGGAACAATATTCTGCTTGGCACAGGGGTCAAAAAAAGCAAACATATCATTCAGGAACCAGTTGATATTATCGTTTGCTTTAGAGTTATTGTCTGTCGAAAGCCCCCATTTCTTTATAGTACGGGCTTTTGCCACATAGTATTTTATCATTTCATAATCGTAGTCTTCGAATTGCTTATAGTATCCCGGAACACTGCTCGCATCCTTGATCATCCCGGATTCAAAGTCTTTTTTCAAATCTTGAACTTTGTAATAAACTTCATCAATCCTCCGACAGAAAAGGTTTTCATCATCCTCTTTCAATCCTTTGGCAAACCAGTTATCTTTATTGTCATACGTGGCATTTGCAGGAAAATCAATTTTTGTTTCTGTAGTTTTAGCGTCCTTGCTATTGTTATCATTCGTTTTTGTATCTTTATTCTGATCCTTGTCTTTATTCTTGTTTTTACCAAGTTTTGGCATAGAAACATTTACATCAATTTGTGCAGAACAAACAAAAGACATTAATAAAACCGCTGTCAGCATTAAAATTATTTTTTTCATGATCATGGGTATTGGTTAATAATTGTTCTCGAATGATGCAAAACTACAGAGGAGGCAGAAGATGCACATACGAATTTTACCCATTTTGAACAGGTGAATCACCTGTTTTTAATCTGGAACTTTATAAGAGAATTTTAAAGAAGAGGCCGAAATGTTTTGACTAAATTTCGATCATATTATTTTTAATAGCATAAATCAAAACATTCACAATGTTTTTCGATCCTGTTTTCAACACAAGACTGGTTTTGTGTCCTTCCACGGTGCGTGGACTAATAAAAAGCTGATCGGCTATTTCCTGATTGGTAAGACCTTTTGCAATTAATTGCAAAACTTCCATTTCTCTTTTGGTAATATCGCACAGATCTTTATTATTGATATATCGTTTTGTAAAAAATTGCAGAAGTTCTTCAGAATAATAATTTTTCCCATCCAGAATAAGTTTGATGGCAATTTCTAGTTCGTCCCGTTTGATGTTCTTTAGCAGAAATCCTGCTGCACCGGCTTTGATCATGCTGTGCAGATACTGCTCTTCACCGAACATTGACAGCGCCACGATCTTTAATTCAGGATTTTTCTCCAAAGCTTTTTGTGTTGCCTCAATACCATTCATAATCGGCATTTTTATATCCATAAAAATCAAATCTGCACTAGTGCTTTCAAGAAGTTTCAGCAGTTCCACGCCATTGGCAGCTTCACCAGCCAATTCAGTGTTTTCAAAAGTATTGATGATCATGATAAATCCTTTACGGAAAATTTCATGATCATCTGCAATAATAATTTTTGCTTTTGGTTTCATTGGCTAAAACTTTTTATAATTCACTTCAATATTCACAGAAATCCCTTTGTCTATCTCGCTTTGGATATTACATTTCCCATTTACAGAATGGATCCGGTTAGTAATATTGTTTAATCCAAGACCTGCATTTTTATCATTCATTCTAGAAGCCACATCAAATCCGCAGCCATCGTCAGTATAATGGACATTCAGTATTTTATCGGATTCTGTAATCTTTATAATGATTTTTGATGCTCCTGCATGTTTAAGCGTATTATTGATTAATTCCAGGATGACACGATAAAGAGAAATTTCTACTACGGTCGGATAACGTTTGTTTTCTTCACTGCACAAAATTGAAATATCAACGGAATCAGATTTTTGTAATTTCTGACAGAATGATTTCAATGCATTGGAAAGACCAAAATCATTCAGCACAACAGGCATAAGATTTCGTGCAATGGTGCGTGTATTCAAAATTGCATCATCAAGCAAGTCGTTAGAATAATTTATAAATTCTTCTTTTTTTTGCGGGTCATGTCTGTCGGATTTTAATTCATTCATGTAGAGGCTGACACTTGAAAGCAGCGGTCCGAGCCCGTCATGAAGATCTTCTGCAAAACGCTTGCGCTCTTTCTCTTCGGTTTCGATCACGGTGGTCAGCATGCGTTTGCGAATCTGTTTCTGTTTGTAAAAATTAAAAATAATTATCGAAAAAATAATAATCAGAAAAGCCAGACCAATAACAGAAAAAAGTATGATGCGTTGCTGCTGAAGTTTTAGATCCTGAATGTTTTTTTCGCCAGTCAGTTTTTCAATCTTACGCTCTCCCGCATCATTATTGTATTTGTTTTCCAGTTCGGCAATTTTTTGAGTACTTTGAATGTTGTACTGTTTCTTGTTCAAATCAATACTTTTACTCTGATAATCATATGCTTCTCGGTATTTCCCAAGTCCCTCAAACACTTTTGCCAGTCCGTCAAAAGCAATTCTCTTGTCATCATCAGAATCTGCTTCATTGGCAAGTGCTAATTTTTTTTCATAATATTTTTGTGCTTCAAAATAATTATTTTTCGTCAGATAACATTCAGCAATATTGCCTATTACCACAGCTTTTGTTTGATTATTATTGAAATATTTATCATAACTTTCGGAAATCAAATAGTTTTTTAAAGCCTCATCAATTTTATTCATTTTCCGGTAAACCATTCCGATGTTATTGTACACTCTCGCTAATTTCAGATAGACAGGAGTGCCAGGCAATTTTTTTAATATTTCAACAGACCTGAACGAAAACATCAATGCGCTGTCAAAACGATTCATGTCGGCATAAATAAGACCAATGTTTAAAAAGGATGAGGAAATTCCCTTCAGATTATGGGTTTCTTCCTGTAAACGAAGCGCCTTTCTTTGAAATTGCATAGCAGGCTTATATTTATATAGAGCCCAGTAAATGTTTCCGATGTTGTTATATACAGTAGCGAGTCTTTTTTTATTACCGGTGAATTCAAAGCATGTAGTTGCTTTGAGCGAGGCTGCCATAGCATCATAATATCTGGTTGCGGTATAATAATTTATTCCTGCCGTATGAAAAGCCAATCCTAAACCATCAATATATTTTAGTTTCCATGCAAGGGATGCAGACTGAATGCAGTATTTGGTGCATGTCTCGGGATTGTTTCCGATATATTCCCAGGCGAGATCATTAAGCGTGATCACTTTGTTCGTATCTTCCGAACATCTGTTAAGTTTTTGTTGAAGGCTGTCAATCACATGTCTGTTCTGGGATTGAACAGTCAGAGAAATTCCCAGAAGTAAAAAGATAATTAATTTACACCTCATTGTTTTTCTACTATTCTAAGAATGTGTGATTGTTTTAATCTGATAATTAGAACACTAAATTAGAATAATATTGATTAATCAATAAATAAAAATGATTTTATAAAGGAACGAAATCAGTGCAATTTTTTTATTCTACCCGAACAATAGTAATATTTGGTATAATAAGCTTCTGTGAGATCGCTCACCATAACCCCCTTGGATGAGGCGGCATGTACAAATTTATTATCAGCAAGATAAAGACCAACATGTGAAATTTTAGTTCCTGAAATTTTAAAAAATACTACATCTCCGAATTTCAAATCTTTTTTCTTCACCTCCACCACATCATTATAAAGATCATAGGCGCTGCGGTTAAGATCGATGTTATATACATCCTTGTAAAGTGTTTTTATAAAACCCGAACAATCGGTGCCGCTTTTTGTGCAGCCACCGTAAACATAAGGTGTTCCAATCCAACCGGCAATCGCTTCAATCAGCTTTTTATCTTCGGTCCCTTTAAATTTAACGCCCAGTTTTTTGGAATATTTTGCATAGAACTCTGCATTGGGGCCTTCTCCTGCATAGTAATATACTTTTTTCTGATGCGGAGATTTGGTGGTTGTTTTAGTAGTATTGCAGGCAATAATAGCTGTTGATAATATTACAATCATCAGGTATCTGAATAAACTGATATGTGCTAGATACTTCATGTCTTCGGAACAACTTACAAAAATAGTCTATACAAAGGCGTTGCCCGGGGAGTAAAATAAAATAATGTTAACAAAGTAATTAACGGAAAATTTCAGATCAAAGGGATTGCATCAATAAGTTTTTGTGTATAAGCAGAAGAAGGGTTTTTGTATATTTCATCTGAATCTCCCGCCTCTTCTATCTTTCCGTCTTTCATCACGATCATACGATCAGACATAAATTTCACAACAGATAAATCATGGGAAATAAAAATATATGTTAACCCAAAATCCCGTTTAAGATCATTCAGCAGGTTCAGCACCTGCGCCTGCACTGACACATCCAAAGCAGACACAGATTCATCACAAATAATGAACTCAGGGTCAACGACCAGAGTACGGGCAATACAAATCCGCTGCCTTTGACCACCGGAAAATTCGTGAGGATAGCGGTGGAAATGCGATTCATTCATATCAACTTTTTCCAGCATTTCAATAGCCTTATTTCTGCGCTCTTTGTTGTTCTGTCCGATAGCATGCACGCGCATCGGTTCCATAATGGCGGCGCCAATGGTAATTCTTGGATTGAGCGAAGAATATGGGTCCTGAAAAATGATCTGAATTTTTTTTCTGAGTTTACGAAGTTCGTTTTTATTTAATGCAGTGAGATCAGTTTCTTTATAAAATATTGCTCCTGCAGTGGGCTCAATTAATCGAAGGATCGATCTTCCCAGCGTTGTTTTCCCGCAACCAGATTCGCCAACAAGACCCAGCGTTTCACCCGGAAACACATTAAAACTCACGTCGTCCACTGCCCGGACATATTTTCTTTTTCTGCTGAATATGGCTTTAGGTAGAGGAAAATATGTTTTAAGATTTTTTACTTCCATTACAGGTGTGGTAGAATAAATTTTCTGATAAAGTGCTTTTCGCTCAGAATCTTTTATGATGAGTTTTTCACTGTAATCATGCACTGAAATTCCCTGATCACTAATATTGCCATCGGCATCAGTCTTTATAAAATCCGCGATTACAGGCAATTGTTTTAGACGAAATTCCATCGAAGGACGACAAGCGATCAGACCCTTTGTATATGGATGCTGTGGGTTTTGGAATATTTGCTGCACATTTCCTTCTTCTACAATTTTACCTTTATACATGACAAGTACCCGCTGTGCAATCTGAGCAATTACACCAAGATCATGAGTAATAAAAATAATACTCATTCCATATTTTTGCTGCAACTGTTTGAGAAGTTCAAGAATTGTTTTCTGAACTGTGACGTCCAATGCAGTTGTCGGTTCATCTGCAATAAGCAATGACGGTTCACAGGAGATAGCCATAGCGATCATCACCCGCTGCTTTTGGCCGCCGGATAGCTGATGCGGATATGAATTATAAATTTCTGCAGGCCTTGGCAGAAGGACTTCTTCAAACAATGCCAGTGTCTGTTTTTTTGCTTCGGAAGAAGAAATCTTTTTATGTAATTTTATTACTTCAGTGATCTGTTTACCGCACCTGTAAACAGGATTAAGTGATGTCATCGGCTCCTGAAAGATCATCGCAATTTTACTTCCTCTGAAAAGCCGTATTTGCTTTTCCTTTAATTTTAGAAGGTCAACAGTTTTGCCATCCTGATTATATATAATCTCGCCCCCTGAAATTTTTCCCGGAGGCTCTGAGATAAGGCGCATGATGGATAAGGAGGTGACGGATTTTCCTGAACCGGATTCTCCAACAATACCAAGTGTTTCACCTTTTTCTAATCCAAATGAAATATTATTCACGGCCATGACCACTCCCTCTTCGGTGGAAAAAGATACTTTCAGATTTTTTATTTCAATCAAGGGCTCAGTCAAAAGGGAAAATCATTTGGTGTAAGCAAAAATATAAAAAATAAAATCAGTGGCGTTTTATTGTTAATACAATGATTTATGCAAATAACCCTGCTTGGGAAATATTCGTATATAGTTTTTAAATAAATTATTTATATTTGCATTATCATTTAAAGCAATTACTATGAAAAAAATATTACTGTCTCTTCTCGGAATCATTTTATTTTCGGGTATTTCCTTTGGTCAGGGTTTATCCCTTTTTAATCTAGATAGCAGCCCTATTCCCAATGGCTCAATAATTTATTTTTTGGGTGACACTACATCCGGTATTGCTATTACCAGTCATGTGTGGGTGAAGAATAACGGAGTCACTACAAAACAGGTAAAAGTTAGAAAAATTGAAACATCATTAATTCCCGGATCGGTAAATTCTTTCTGTTGGGGTGCCTGCTACGGATCGGGAACTTATCTATCTCCCGTAGCCAGAACTATTACAGCTGGCGCGATTGATTCTTCCGGGTTTTCCGGTGATTATTTTCCTAATGGCCATTTAGGAATATCTCTGATTACTTATAAGTTCTTTAATGTAAACGACACCACTGATTCCGTAACGGTGATTGTAAGTTATAACGCAACAGCAGTGGGTATTAGCAATGTTTCTGAAAACAAAATAATTTTTTCAAATGCTTATCCTAACCCGGCAAATTCCTATACCGGGTTTAATTACAATTTGCCACAGACTGCAATGAACCAGAAGATCATCATTCGCAATCTGTTAGGCTCTGTTATTAGTGAAATAGCACTTTCCAACCTTGAAGGAAATGCAGTTATTTCAACAGCGGAATTAAAAAGTGGTATTTATTTTTATTCTCTGATGGTTAATGATCGTATTTTCATTACACGAAAATTAGTAGTACAACACTAAATATATTTCAAATAAAAAAGCCCCAGATTTTTGGGGCTTTTTTATTATTTCAATCCAAATTCTTTTTTAATCTTGTCAACGTAATCAAGTTTTTCCCAACCGAAGAATTCCACTTCTTTGGTAGTTTCTATTCCATTGTTGTAATGTACTTTGATTTTTCTCTTAAAAGGATCTCTTCCAAAATGACCATAGGTTGCGGTTTCCAGGAAGATTGGATTTTTCAAACCAAATCTCTTCACGATGGCCGAAGGTCGCATGTCAAAAACATGACTGATCTTTTTTGCTATTTCACCATCATGTAAAATTTTGCCATTTTTATCTTTTACTTTTGCTGTACCATAAGTGTTCACATAAATACCGACAGGTTGGGCAACTCCAATTGCGTAAGCTACCTGAATCAGGGCTTCATCAGCAACACCTGCAGCTACGAGATTCTTTGCAATATGCCTTGTTGCATAAGCGGCAGAACGGTCAACTTTGGAAGAATCTTTCCCTGAAAAGGCACCGCCGCCATGAGCGCCGCGTCCGCCATAAGTATCTACAATAATTTTTCTTCCGGTTAATCCTGTATCACCGTGAGGGCCGCCAATCACGAACTTTCCGGTAGGATTCACATGAAGTTTGAAATCATTTTTTAATAATTTTTTTACTCTTTCAGGTAGATCTTTTCTTACTTTGGGCAGAAGGATTTTTTCAACATCTTCCATGATCTTTTTCTGCATAGCTTTTTCAGCTATTCCGTGGGCTTTGGCTGATGGGTCGGCAGGTAAAATAAAATCATCATGCTGAGTAGAAATAACAATCGTATCAACCCGCAAGGCTTTTCCTGAATCATCATATTCCACAGTGACCTGGGATTTGGAATCAGGCCGCAGATATTTCATAAGTTTGCCTTCCTTACGGATAGCTGCTAATTCCTGCAAAAGGATATGTGATAATTCAATTGGCAATGGCATATAATTATCCATTTCCCTAGTCGCGTAGCCGAACATCATACCCTGATCACCGGCCCCCTGATTGTCGTCATTTCCCCGATCTACTCCCATGAAAATATCATCGGATTGTTCGTGAATAGTAGAAATCACACCGCATGATTCCGCTTCAAATTTGTAATCGGCGTTCGTGTAGCCGATTTTGGTAATGACGTTGCGTGCCGTTTTTTGCACGTCCACATAACCGTTTGTCCTTACTTCGCCGCTGCAAACGACTAATCCTGTTGTGACCAATGTTTCGCAGGCCACCTTGGAATCGGGGTCACCGCGCAAAAACTCATCCAGCAGTGCATCTGAAATCTGGTCGGCTACTTTGTCTGGATGTCCTTCCGATACCGACTCGGATGTAAATAAATATCCCATCACTTTAAATTTAATAGGTTAATAAATATTTTAATATGGAAATTTTGAAGGAAAGCGGGACAGATATTGCTTTAGCATTTTTTTTCCGTGGTTGCAATCAATCAAATCTTTCCACATGATTTGGCTGCAAAATTAATTAATTATTTAATTCTGCAAAAAAAATAATTAATTTTTTGTCAGTTGATGAAAAACTTCTTCCAGTGTTTTTTCTTCTTTCTGCATCGAAAGCACTTGTAATTTGTGTTTTACGGCAAAATCAAAAACGCTACTGCGAAGATCTTTATCTGCATTAGCGATGATTTCCCACATGTTTTCTTTTGTATTAATAGCATCTTCCACACCAGGGATGCATAAAAGTAGTTTTTTCTCAACCTTGGAATTAAACTCTACAAGGATTACAATTTTATTAGAATTACCCTGATGAAGTTCGGCTGTAGTTTTGTCTGCCACAATCACTCCTTTATTAATGATAATGGTTTTTGAGCATACCGCTTCCACTTCCTGCATGATATGCGTAGAAAGCATAACAGTTTTTTCTTTTCCCACTTTAATTATCAACTGCCGAATTTCAGCGAGTTGATTAGGATCAAGTCCTGAAGTAGGTTCATCTAAAATAAGCACTTTAGGATCGTGAATTAAAACCTGCGCCAAACCTACCCTTTGTCTGTAGCCTTTTGATAAGGCACCTATCTTTTTTTTCTGCTCAAGCTGCAGGCCTGTAATATCAATCATTTCAGAGATGCGATTTTTTGTCTGTTTTCCCAGTTTGTGAATCCCCGCTACGAATTCAAGATATTCCTTCACATACATATCCAGGTAAAGCGGATTATTCTCGGGGAGATAACCTACAAGCCTCCTTACCTCCATTGATTGTTCAAGGACATCAAATCCGCAAACAGATGCATCACCTGAAGTAGGAGGAATAAAACAAGTAAGAATTTTCATCAGGGTGGATTTTCCGGCACCATTAGGACCTACCAATCCTACTACTTCCCCTGCATTGATCTCAAATGAAACCTGATCAAGGGCTTTTTGCTTCCCGTATAACTTGGTTATGTTTTTTACTTTGATTGACATTATTATTAATTTTCAGCAATTGCGAAATTAATAAAAAATCCCACTGATATGTGAATATTAGTTATTTTTGAGAATTAATCAATATTGGTAAATTGAAAGGGATTGTAGTAAAATCAACAGGAAGTTGGTACATTGTCCGACAGGAAAACGGGGAAAGGATTGATTGTAAACTCAAAGGAATTTACCGTATCAAAGGGTTGAAAGCTACCAACCCTATTGCCGTTGGTGATCACGTGGATTTTGTTCTTTCCGATAAAGAAAAAACAGGGATGATTGTTTCCATTGCTCCACGCAGCAATTACATCATAAGAAAATCGATAAATCTTTCAAAACAGACCCATATTATTGCTTCAAATATTGATCAGGCTGTATTGATTGTTACCCTCGCTTTTCCGCGCACATCAACAGGTTTCATTGATCGTTTTTTAATTACGTCTGCGGCTTACCATATTCCTGTAAAAATAATTTTCAACAAATGTGATTTATTCACCAAGGAACTTAAAGAGCATTTTGAGGAATTACAGAATGTTTACATTCAAGCCGGTTATGATTGCATGGTTGTTTCTGCCACAAAAAAAACAAATACTGAAAAGTTCAAGGATTTATTAAAAGGCAAAACATCATTGATTTCGGGACACTCCGGTGTGGGAAAATCA
>Ga0182027_10008616_pt1 | contig 14807 bp, 8 predicted proteins | sample 712E1DmetaG_FD_121300 | JGI IMG/M metagenome (GOLD analysis project Ga0182027, IMG submission 121300) | Permafrost microbial communities from Stordalen Mire, Sweden - 712E1D metaG (Illumina Assembly) | ecosystem: Environmental > Terrestrial > Soil > Wetlands > Permafrost | place: Sweden... | reverse complement strand
GCTTGCCTGAAAAAGACCACTCATGTAGTTTGTTTTATCAACTTGCGGTTGGGAATATTTGTCAACATTTAAGCCTCCCACGTCATCTAAGAAATCATGAAATGTACTATTGTAGCTTTCCATAGCAGTATCGGCTGTAAAAAAATCTTCCATGCCTTTTCTATAAACCTTAAATGCTTCGTAATCCGCTTTGTCCGCTGCCAGCCTTTCTTTATAAAACTGTTTGAAGCTGCCCGGCAGATTTAGTTTCAAAGACTGATTATCAATGCTAATCATCTGATTAAAAAATGACTCTCTGTTATTAAAATAAACTAAGACCTGTTGCTCTGCGTTATAGAAAGTTTCTTTTCCGGATTGCATATCCGAAATCTCTTTATTTGATTTATCCAGAGTATCGGCTGCTGAATTAAAATTATTGATGTAGTCTTTTTCAAAAATAGCAGTTTGGGCTCTTGGGTTTATGTTGAAGTAATAAAAATGTTTAAGATTATTAGTGGTGCTTTGAATAACCGGCCGAAGAAGAGAAATTGCTACGATTCCAATAAGAATAATAAAAACAAATGCCAGATAGCGCTTATTTTTCTTAATAGCGTCTCTTGGAATTGGCGGCAATTTAATTCTTAATAAATCTAAAACTATTTTAAGAATTACAAAATCAATTACTAAATTAGTAACAAATGATGTAAATATATTATTCAAAATAGGACTTATGAGAATTAAAATAATTAGAGTGATGATGCTTTTTTTAGCCGGAGTAAGTTTAGATACTATTTGTTTGGAGATTGTTTGTTTTTTCTTTGCCATTAAGGTGATTATAACAGTTATTTATTAATACTTTATATCGCTTGAGCATCGTAAATGTTACGAAATAGATCTGTTTCATCTCGTCCGATTACTGGTTTTAATCTAATTAATTCCTTTTTATCAATGACTCTTGTTTCATTAATAATTTTTTCTATTTTTTTAGTTAACCATTGTGAATTCCAAATATTTTTATTTCCTGGATAGTTGTCAATACTAACTAATTTGCAAATTTTTTCATTATATTCTTTCGTTGGATCATTAACAAAAGTTACTCTTTGTAACCAGATATCGAGCAATCCAACATTCGGAACATGTTCAAATTTTTTTGTTACTTTTTCTGCAATATTCTTTCTATTTTCCTTTTGACAATACTCAAGAAGAATACTAATTATTGCTGCGCACCAATTATAATATTTAGGATTTTTAATCGCTAAGTTACTAATAATACTAATCATTACCACTGGATTTTCATATTTCTTAAGTTTATCCTTTTTTTTACGTCTTGCATTTAGTGCCTCGTGAAATACATTTAATTGTCTTGCAGCTTTACCAGAATTTGGGTGCTTATTTGTTGATGCATATATCTGCATTAACCATTTTGAATAATTATCATGTCTAACAGGAATAAATAATTCATCAATTTTATCCTCTTTTACAGATGCAATTATGGGATCGGAATTCTCACGAGTTTTAGAGCTATTTAATCTCATACCTAAATATGCTAATGTTTGCGATAAATCTCTTAATATTTCTTTCCCAATATCTGGTCTATTTGTAAAAATTTTATAATCGTCTCTATATCTTAGTATTTTAAATTCACTTTTATCTATATTTTCTATTCTTTTAGATAGAAGTTCATCAGAATATCCCAAAACAATTTCAGCAATAAAATCGGAAAGAGTACTGCCCTGAGGGATACCATTTGTTTGTCGGTATTGCATCGCCTGTATGCCTCTGTCTATTTTTGATCCCAATAATTCATTATTATTTCTATCTTTTCTAGCTTCCTCCATACCATGCAGCGCATGTGATATAAAATGTGTATATATTGAACCATAACAATCTGCTATATCAGCATCATATACATAACCGTATTCGAGTCCAAGTTCAAGCGCTTTTTGCTCAATATCTTCCCACCATTTTAATACTTGTTCCGCTTTATGGGATTTCTTATTACTCCTAACGATTGGGATACTTACACATGTCACAGCAGTATTTTTAAAATCATCAAATCTTTTTTGGATAATTTTCCAATTTTCTTTAGTAGTAATTAGGTTTACTAGATCTACATACAACGCAGGATGAATTAATTCATAGCGTCTCCAAGCTAATTCTCCATCTTTATTTCCAAATAATTTATAATTTACATTTTCAAAGTCATTGGGGAAAATACTCTTATGAGTTATAGTATCTATAGCATAAAAATTGTTAATTCTATCTGTTTTTAGCTCTTGTTCAATTCTTTTTAGCAAATGGTCAACTTTAAAGTATTTAGGCAAATCTATATTGCAATAATTGCATCCTTCCATAAAAAAAGCTTTTGCTTTAATATGACTAAATGAAACGATCTCTTTCTCTTTCATATATTAATAATTTATACTTACGTTAAATGTATTTAAGCGAGATTATATCACTATTCGAAGCTGAGTGGTTAATCTTCAAAAGTCATTCTCTTGTAAATTTTTCTTGTAACGTCTACGTCTTTTTCGCAATATTCACAAATCTCTTTTATTCGACCATCTTCGAATGCCTTGGCAACATTTTTACCCTCAACCTCGCCACCTTTTGATGAGGGTAAACCTAGTGCTTTAGCGAGCACATCTAAGGTTATAAAGGCTTGCATGTTCCACTTAACCCATTCACGCATCACATCATATATTGGAGTATTTCTATACCTTGCAAAAATTAATTCCTTAGTAGGCTTAACTCCTAAGACAATGGATCTTTGATAAATAAATCTTAAATCAAAATCCATTATGTTAAAACCAACAAAGATATCAATGTTTCTTGCAACTTCCCAAAATTTTTCTAAAATTTCTTTTTCATCACCGGAGAGGGATTGGGGTAGTTCGTTATTTACAGCATATGATATGCAAGCAATTCTTCCAAAAGCACCATCGAAAGTAGTTTGTGAAACAAAGTCTTCAAACTCTTTTACTTTTTTTCCATCTTCAGTTTTCTTCTGATGAATTTCTCTGAGAAGTTCATGTTTATCCTTGTCGGCCGGTAGAGTCTCAATATCTAGGAATAATTTATTCGTAGCATACATAAGCTTAAAAATACTCCGTTGTGGCTATAAAGTCAAACAAAGAACTTTTCTGATAAGAGTATTACAGTATTTGATACTTTTTCGTCAGTTGACGTTTTAAGACCCTCAGGAAAAATAATCGAATCAAAACCTTCCACAAGTAACTTTACTTTATAACTATCTGCGATATCTCTATAATATTCACCTAAATTTTGACCAGACGTTGGTAAGCCAAAAACCCTAATAATGTCATTTTTCAATGCGTCCAAACTCTTAATTCTTTTAGGCTTACTGAGAGTAACTTCTTTTTCGATAATGATTTTGCCATAAGATTCCGCCACTTCTTTATTGTCAGTGAATGATGGACCCAAAAACTCTACTGGACCAGCACCAGGATGATAGCCAAAACCATTCTTAACAGATTGTAATTTAAAACTGGGGTCGTTTGTTCCATGATAAAGTTTCATATTATATATAATAATTATATGCTCATTTGAGGCTAGAGTCAAGGCTATATGACAAGATAATTCATTCTTTGAAAAATCCTATTTCAGCAATATTAGGAGTACCCGCAACTAAAGCTCTGTCTAGAAATTTATTAAATTCTTCACAACTTGTTTCGGGTAATAATGCACATGCATAACATGCAGATAAGTTGAGGGATTCAAACCCCTGACCCTTACTTTCTATGCACAAGGGGTCATTAGCACACCAACGTGATATGTTCAACATGGAATCAAGTATCGCCGGTAGTCGTTCAGGCTTAGCTTGTCTCACCAGACCTCCCAATGTTCCATCAGCATCGCCTGCCGCGGTATAAATTAATATTCCCTGCATTTTATTTAGATTCTCAGGAGAATTACAATAAATTCTTTCACGCAATGACGCTTCTGAATAACCAGCCTCAAAACTTAACTGCCTAATGAGAAGATGACTAATGGTATGCAGTAAGACATATTTCGAACTGAGAGCTTTGTAAACCGTATGTCTTTTATCACAAGATGTTTTCAAATTCAAATTAATTATTTTTTCCCTCTCTATAACTTCGGGCGTTTGACTCCATTTGTCTAGTTTGCTTTGATCAAACGTAATGAATATCCCTTCGCCTCGAACTTCTATGGCTGGCAACCAGCTAGCATGGGTCCCTAAGCTATTGTTTAAAGAAACCATTTCAGAAACTTCAAAACCCTCATCCGCATGAGTAATCTGCATGTCATAGTCTCTTGGTTTTACTCTTGTAAAACCAACTAAAGCCCGAACTTCCCTTAAGGATTTAACTAAAAATATTTTTTCCAATCCGTATTTTGAGTAATCAAATTCTTTTGTAGTTAATTCCACGTCAAAATTTTTCTTATCTAGTATTGTGCCTTCATATTCACCATGGAAAGCTTGGTATTCATCAAAACGAAAGTTCTCATCAGCTTGATCAACAATTGAATTCGATAGTCTTTCCATACGACTTACACAGGTATTAACCTCTTCATATGACTTATCAATTTGCTCCGCTATTTTTGTTAATATTTGTTTTTTTAATTCGGGTGTAATTTCAAAATCTGAAGTTGAAAGTATTGTCCAATTATGGTTTTGTTTTATTCTTTCATAAAGCTTTTCTGTGTATGGAGGTATTGATATTGAGCTTACTACGTTGGAGAAGTAAACGTTGCTACCTCCCCTCTGTATAGTAACCATTTTCAATTTTTTATCGCACCCTACCTTCTTATTACCTTTTAACCAAGGCGTGGATCCATTGCATTCTAAGTTAAGAGTTTCGGGAGTAAATGCACCTTCAAGAGTACGGGTGGCCTTACAGACAGTACAAACTATCAAAGATCCACCTAAGCCTACTCCAGAAAGTGATGGATCATATCTTAACGTTGGTGCTTCACCGCATGTATTATTTGAACGATGAACCCACGATACCCAGGGAAATTCATCTAAGTGACCATTTAAACAAGCTACCAAAAGACTCATTGGTACTAATCCTTTATAGGCACATTTAACACCTGTGCATTTAGGAATTGTGGGAAATTTTCTGCTGTCATCTTTACTTACCCATTGATCATAGGTTTTTAAAAGTCTACATTTGGGACAAAATAGCCATCTAGGATACCTGCGATAAGGTATTCCTTTCTTCCAGTTCTCGGAGGATGGGGGCTGTCTAAAGTATTTAACTTTTAGTTTGCTTTTTAATCTTTCTTCATTGATGATATCTTGTCCTCCTGAATCGTCCCAAGAGTCAATACCCATAGCTATAAAAGAACCAATTTCTAAATTTACTAACGCACCAGGACCAAAGGTGGTAATTATTTGACTACGGCGTAACTTTGAATGATGGTCTTCGTTATAAAAGTTATTCATCTATTACATTAATATTGCATTCTGCGTCTACATTTCTCATGGAAGTAGGTAGTACCCAAAGGCCTTTACCTAAAGTTTCCGGCTTCTTTTTCATTGGAGCTCCTTGTTGTTCATTGGTATAAACAACCTTACTATTATTTTCTAATGTATATAATTCCCACTCTTTAAATAGAGCATCTAATTCCTCCATGGTAGCATCTGCCTCCTCTTTATCAACCATTTTAACCCTATCGTAAATAAAATCTTTTATAACTTTAAGCTCTGGTAATTTTAGATTGAATTTCGATGCGCCATCTTCTAAATCATATTCCCTTCCTAGCCCATGACGGAACATAGTTATCAATATTGCGCCTAAGGCTCTCGTTCTTGCTGGAGCGGAAAAGGGAGTAACGCTGGAAGGCTCAACATTTCTATAAACTGATTCATGGTAGGTTCTGAAGCGTTCGTAATGAGCCCTATCCCTGGTTCTAGCAGAATTATAAAGCACTATAGCCATCCCAGGATATTTTCTTCCAATACGACTTGATACCTGTATGTACTCAGATGTTAACTTAGGTTGTCCACGGATCACCATCAAGCTTAATCTATCTATGTCAACGCCTACGGAAATCATGTTAGTAGCTGCTAAGACGGGGATAGAGCCTCGTTCTTTAAAACTCAATAATAAGCGATCTAAGATATCGGGAATTTCTTCTGCTCGCATTCTACTTGTTAATTCTTGGGTATAAAAATGCCTTAATGATCCATGATATCTTTGTTTGAGTGTATTCTGATAAAAAGGGATGTCATCGTTTGCTAAAGAAATAAAACCTCCAAGCTCACGTATGCTATTAAAATACGTAACAAGAGTCCAATATTTATCCCTTATTTCATCGTCTGATTCTGAGTTATATTCAGAATATAATAATTTTGCAGATAATCGAACAGAGGCTGTAGTTTGTGTTTTTCCAGAAGGCATCAACCCGACATATAATCTTCCTGGAGCTTCTTCTGTTGGGGTGTCTTTTGCGAAAAATGAATCACTTATGTCAATGCCAAAAGCTGGAAACTGCCTCATTTCTCGACTAAACAAACTTTTGCATTGTTCAGAAGCTCTTCTTATAGTAGCAGTTGATGCTATAATCTTTGGCCTTACGCCTTTTTTGGAACACAAATAGTCTATCGCTGTTTCATATATCCCAACTAAAGTTCCTAACGCCCCAGAAATTAAATGCAACTCATCTTGAATAATTAATTCTGGCGGCATATTAGGGTTATCGGGATCTGCTGCAAAAATCTTTGCAATACCTTTCTTCATAGGCATTTGGGCAAATTTATCAACTGTACCAAACAATAAGCTCGGAGCATCTCTGTAAATTTCTTCGTCAACTATTAATATCGGCAATCTATACCTAAATTCGCACTCCTTTTCTAGACAGAATAGGTTAGCTTGCTTAGGATTTCCTTTTTGACAATAACCTAATTTTTTATTGTTTTCCGGTCCAGTAATCATTTGCGTACCACACCAAGGACACTTCAATATCGGAGATGGATTTTTACCTCTTCCTGTTTTAAAATTTTCAAATTTTTCTTCCGCTTTATCTAATTCATTTGGTGTTGAAGAGAGGCCTACCCACATGCCAATTGAAATTTCGTCTTTTCCTAGTAGAGAAGGATTTTCTCTTCTTATTTTCTCCATTGCGCAAATCAATGTACAGGCTCTTTGAAATTGTTGTGCTGTTAATAAACGCAACGTGTACCTCATCATTACTGTGGTTCCGTTGCTTGCATTTGGGTTACGTAATTTTCTTAAGAAAATTGTAAATGCCGTTAAGCCCAAGTATGCTTCAGTTTTACCTCCACCCGTTGGGAACCAGACTAAATCTACCAGACTGCGGTCAAAAGAATTTGTATCGGTTATGCCTTTTATTGACAGTAATAAAAAGGCAAGTTGAAAAGGCCTCCACATTCCTTTACCGATTTCTTCTTTACTATAGTCTGGAAATTCTAATAAACCCTCTCCTGGCAGTCTTTTTCGTTTTTGAAAATCTGAATGCAAAGATTGCATTAACATCGATTGATTAGCGAGTTTAAAAGCCTGCATAACTCTTTTATCATTTGATAATATTTCAATACCTCCCAACATTCTATTGTAGGATTCTTTGCATAATTCGATATGTTTTATAGCAGTATCCTTTAATTGATCTGGAATGCTATTGTCTGATTGAATGCTATTTATCCACGAATTATAATACTCGCAAAATATCTTAAGTTCTGAAATTATTTCATTTTCCTTTCGGTTGCCACTACCCGATAGGATTCTCATGCTCAGTATGGAAGTATTTAAACCTTTAATAGCAAAATCCGTCTTTGGAACTTCATATGTTGGTATCGCTTTGGTGAATATCGATTCCACTTTAGATTCTTCGTTGCATTTCCAGTCAGCAGCGCAACCGTGACCAACAGCATATGTCTTCCTGTTTCGATACAATAATCTAAGCGATAATTCTTCTTCATCTTTTTCAAATTGCGGAGGGATAATGTACTCAACGAAAATATCTTTTTTAGTACTTACGGAAGTTACATTTAAGGATACATTAAAAAATACATGCCCTTCATCCATGCCTTTATCACAAGCAGGTTGAGTATTTTTTAAAGCAAATGTGAAAAGTGTTAAACCAATTTTATCAATGTGCTTTCTGTTACACATTAAATCTAAACCTTCTGTAATTTTCGTTGATTTAAAATCAGGATTTATTACTATCTTAGCCGTGTCTCTTATGTTTTTCCATGTACCTTGTGCTTGCTCATATGCTTTATAGAATAGCGCTCTTAGCTCCTTATCCTCTAAGTCTTTTGTTAAGTTATAGACAACTTTTTTTTCAAAAGCTCCTTTTGGATAAAGCTTACCTTCTAAATACTCAAAGTTTTGCTTAAAGTCCTCGTGTTCCAGAATCGATGTAGGTAGTGATTCAATCTCAACATAAGTTTTTTCAGAATCCATTTTTTGATAAATAGTCCAAAATGCTTCAACCACCAACTCTGGGTTGTCTCCCGAACAAAAAAAGCTAAGTCCTAAAACGCTTGGGTAGAAGGAATTGGAAGATCCGGTTTCTGGGTTTTCAATGTTAACTTCCTCAATTACTACAGCTTCATTTTCACTATCTAGCGAATGGTCTGCAGTTTCTTGAATATTTCTTCTGTTTTCGTAATGATTGGGGAAAATCATTCCAGATGCATATCTCGTAACAGGATTCTCCGTAAGTTTTTCGTCTCCTTCAAGCGGACCAAGAAACTCTGACTGAATACTCTCAAGCAGCATTGACCGTTCAGATTGAAATAGATTCTTTTGTAGGTTATCGTTCATTATTGTATATTGGTAAAACTTTTAATTCTTTCTTGATATTCAAATTTCAATTTCTTATCTAAAAAAACGTATAATTTTTCTTTAGCTCTTGTCATTGCTACATAATTTATAGATTCAGAAAAGTCTCCCATAAACGAATCGACATCAGTATAAATAATAACATTATTTTCGAGACCTTTAAATGCTTGAGCTGAAGCACACAAAATTCTTCCCGGAGGAGGATTTATTATATTCATTTCATCAGCCTCTATTAAGCAGCGAGGAACCTTTATTCCTGTTGCGAATATTGACATAGAGCCTGTGTTTCGTCTGGAAAGTAGGGTTATGGAAGAAGAGGGTACTGACTCATCTAGTACAAGTTTATTTATAAGCTCTGCCACTTGTAATGCCATTTCGTCTTCATTGCTACATAATTTATATTCAACCTTTGGTCCTTCAACTCTAGTTTTTCCAGCAGGAAATCCTGAAACTATGGAAGCTTGCGTTGCAATTTGCAAGGTATTTCTAACATTTAAATCTAACCTATATTCAGATGCTCCTAAACTTTTAAGATAATCGTACGATTCAAGACTAAAACGATTAAAAAGTTTTGCTTGGCCGCCTTGATCAAGGAAAACTGTCCAGTACCCATCCTTTAATCCACCTTTCAAAACATAATCAAGCGCTAATAAGTAGTTCTCATTTAATAAATCCTGCCCTTCGTCGATAATTAAACAGTCAAATTTTTCTTTGAGTATTTTTTCCGCTGCGGTTGCAAATATAGAGGGTAACAACTCATTGTAAAACTCTTGCGATGTCTTACCTGCTGCTTGACGATTTAGATTATCTTTTAAACCCGCAGTATCAATTACCTGAGAAAAATACTTGTGTATTGAATTTGCTTTTAGGTAATCTCCCGAAGGATCAATTGCTGATATTTCTTTACACAATCTCACTCCTAAAAATTTATTGAAACATAAAATTAAGGTTTTTTGTTTACTGTAAAAAAGTCTTCTAGCTTTTTCGACAGCTAATAGCGTTTTGCCAGTGCCGGCGGCTCCAGTAAAGATTACTCTTGAATTTCCTTCCATTTGATCTAATGCACGATATTGTTCATTTGTAAAATATATTATTTCACCTTCTGCTTTTGCGATGTCACTCCATAATCGGGTTGCCATTTCAAAATCGCCTCTAAAATAATTAACTATTTCACTTTTAGATATTGCCGATTGCTTGGTGAAAGATGGTGTTCTTTGTTTCCAATAATGAGAAAGTTTTTCTATATACTTATGAATTGGATTCATAGAGTCATCCACGTCATACACTATATCTTTATCCCATTCCGGCGAGTCTTCATTAAATTGTATGTCTGGAAAAAGAACTCCATATCCAAAAAGATATCCATGATTTAAGCCAAATTTTGCTTCTAAATCTTTCTTCAAGGAGTACATTCCCGTTGAAGCTTGTTCGAATGGTCCCTCAATTTTTTTATTTTCCTGCCCATATCTGTCTTTAAAAAACCATGCTCCATCTTTGCGGATAACACGTCCTCCCTTAACCTCTAAGCAGAGAATAATACCGTTACCTACTAAAACAAAATCTATTTCTCCTTGTCGTTTGCGTACGTGCCTTGCTATTCCTAATGAATGCAAGCAGGTATAGTCATTTAGCTCTTTAGAATCACGAATAAGCTCAAAAAGTTTTCTTTCTGCTCCACTTTGGACGTCTGGATTTATATATGTTGGTATCATTTTTGCCATATTTTTATAAGCTTTCTTGAGTTAATAATTTATTTGTCATATCAATTGGAACAAGTACCTGTTCATCGCTTATCGTTGATACTCGTGCTATCTGAACATGAGAAGACACCTCATCGAGTTTGTTTCTTAATACTGGATCATCAATAATGCTGTCAGGAGATATATATGATTGGGTAATTTTCTTCGCAAGATATCTACCAATCTTAATTCTTAAGGCATGAATTTTCCTAGCTGAATCTTTTACATTATCTAGGTTTTCTTTCAAAAGAGCATTCTCTGTTACCCGAGCAATTATATCAAGGGGTGCGTAATTATCTTCGTCCGGACATATTATTGCACCAGCAAGCCAATTCTCAATTGTCGGAAGACCCCTTACTAACCCTGCATTATCTAATAATCTTTTTATCTTTATTGGGTGAAGTGAATATTTCTTTTGATAATCAATAAGCGCAGTTCTCCATAGCTCTAAAAATTTTATTAGCTTTATAATCTCTGGTTTATGTTCATAGAAATCTACAAGCTCTTCAAACACAGTATGTTTTGAATCTTTTAAGAAAGCTATCTCGTCTCCTTCTGATAATGTAGATACAGTCTCCGTTTCAATTGTCTGATCATCTAAATTAACAACTTTTATTTTATTGCCCTGTTGAAATAGCGCATGAGTACCATCTGTGAATAAAACCATTGTTGCATTAACCATGTCAGATTGACTACTTGCCTGATAAGATTGCAAAATCTTTGACATAGTTGAAGAAAGTAATTTTTCAAGATCAAATGGCTCCGTCTCAATTGACACTTGTGGCAATATATTTGCTTCATTTTGAAGGATGCCCACGAGTATTTTTAAGATTTCAGATCTATACATTGTATCGGAAAATCTTCTAAAATGATTATTAGTATATATTGCCGCACGCTCTAACTCTCTTTTTTGTAATGGGTAACAAAGTATAATATTTCTTTCTACTCCGGGTTCGAACATTATTACATCTCTTGATTGTGGCTTAAAAGTCCAAATAATTATGTCACAACCATTTATAACCTGCGTTATATTGCTGGTTACATTAACATTAGGAGCAAATATCTTTTCCTCTAAAGCTTTTTGCATTGATGGATATTTAGGATTAATATAAACACTAATTTTTTTATCTTTATATTGATTTATTAATGTTTTTATTTGATCGCATTTCCCATAGTAGCTATTGAAGTGCTCAATAACACTTTCTAGCTCTGACAATAATTCGCGTACCTTACTCTTGAATTCTTCAGGAAGAGAATAGGTGTTTACTATTTGTTCTCTGATGAATTTAATATCCTCTCCAAAAGTTCTTCTACTCACACTTAGAGATATTTCATCCGAGTCTTTTGTTGGAAGGGGCGATTGGAATATTCTATTTACAATTCCTGCCATACGAATTGAAATATTTTTTATTTCAACATTGCCATAGTCATTGCTCAAGGAAAATAATTCACGGATGTGAATTTGGATCAGCTCATGCTGCTCCAGGTCCATATTATCGGGATAAGGCACCTCAATAAAAATGTCTTCGTAGTTTGAAAGGCGCTCGAGAGTATTGTTATGCTCAGTAGCCATGATAGAAAAGTCGTTTTCAACACTTTGATTGTCTTCCGTGGATAATCTTTGGTATGGAGCTAGTTCGACAAAGTCTGTTTGATTCCAAATCCATATTTTAAATTCAAGTCCTTCTTCAAGTTTTTCTATTGATTCTAATCTGTCATATGTTTGCAGCCAATAAATATCTTCAAGGTGATATTGAGTCCTTATTGAAGCAAGCAAGCTTCCATTGCTTAAGGCTTTTCTCCTTGCATCAACAAACAAGGTTCTAATTGAAGGTTCTATTCTTAATACATCGTCCGCCGTTGAAAGACTAGATACGAAATAGAACATAAAAGCTCTTTGATTATTATCTCTTCCAAGCCTTTGTCTCTTTTCACTCGTACATTTAACAGATGGGAAGAGCTCGAAAAAAGGTATTCCATTGACTACAACTTCTTTTAATAGTTCTATTAAATGTGGTCTTTCACTTGATACTAAAAACGTTGGATACCCGGATAGCCCAATTTGCTGCTCTTGGTTGCCCAATAATTTTTGCAAAGAATCTCTAACATCTATTTTCTTCTTTTTACTTGTGCTTGCATCAGGAATTGTTTTAGTACCATGATATTTTGAAATTTGGGAAAAATATTCAATAGGAAACTCTCTCGCAGTTGGGAAGAACGCGTACTTATCACCGTAACTTACTCTAATTCTCTTGAGATTACTTTTAGGATCAACACAAACGCCTTCATATTTTACGATCAACCCTTCATATTCTATTAATTCGCCGGCCTTGAAGTCATTCAGTATTAATTTTGAGTTTTTGATAATAGAATCCTTGTAGGCTGCAATACCCATTACCACCAAAATGAGTATATCAAGCAAATCGGTTGCGGGGTGAAATATAGCAATGTTTTTTTCTGTCTCATCTAAAACGTTGTTTTGAATAAGCAGAGCGTTTATTGATTCGTAACCGCCTAGATTTAACGCACGTCCACCAACCAGTATTTGCAAATCCTGCAATTCTGGCATAGCCTGTTTAATATGGTTTATTAACCGAGCATCAAACATTAACTTGTTAAACTAGATTTTAATCTACTCTTGCATTATAATCCCGTATGTTCCAAAAGTCTTCCTTAAGAAAATATTATATATGAGGCGTTGCTCAAGGATAAATTATAAAGTATTTAAGAATTGATCTATGGTGTTAGCAACTGCTTTAGCTGCAACATAGGGGACACCATTGCCAATAGCTTTAAACATGTCTGTCAGCGACATGGTATCAGGAAAAGCAAATTTCTTAGGCAAAGATTGAAGCGAAAGAGCTTCTGCAACCGAAAGCCTTCGTGGTTCAAGCGGATGCAAATGGACTTCATTATTTCCGTATGCTACCGTAGGTGAGTATCTCCACCGATGTAATCTTTTAAAGGACTTTTTGGAAACATCACCTTCCTTTGTCTCTTGAAAACGAAAAAGAGCTCTAGGCTTAAAGAAATGTTTTGCATTCGGATGCTTATCAACGGAATTTTTTTTGAACCAATATTCAACTACTGTATCCTCCGGAATTCCCCTAGGTTTCTTGTTAAGAGGCTTTTTGTAAAGATCTTTCACTTTTTTATACTTTCCAAAAATTTCAGCCCTTGGATACTTGATGTAATCATTCCAGGGAAATATATTTTCTGCTAAAATATGTTTATCATGAGAATCAATAAGCTTGGCTGGTATTAGCTTTTTTTTAAATCCGACAAGAATTATCCTATCTCTATCTTGAGGCACACCATATTCCAAAGCATTAATCAATCTTTCAGTAAGAATATACCCCTGTCCTTGCAGATGTTTTTTTAATTCTTCGTAAAATTCCCTATGGCTTTTTGTTTTCCAAAGCCCCTTTACATTTTCAAACAAAAAAAAGTCAGGTTTTTGCTGACTTATAAGAGTAATGTATGTTGAAGACAACTTTCCGTGCACTCCTTCGCGCCCTTTATTTTTACCAGCAATAGAAAAATCTGGGCAAGGCGGCCCACCTATAAAACCTACTAATGATCCTTGTTTACGGGCTTTATTTACCAAACTGGTTAACATCTTCTTGCCATCATTTTTAATAAGATCTTCCATATCTCCTTGATGGTATTCGCTAGATTCCCGTGGTAGGTTCATATTAGTCCTAGCAAATTTATATGCGTCTAAAAAAGATTTATTGATTTCGTTAACAAAGGATATGGTGTAACCACTTGTCTCAAAACCTAGATCTAGAAATCCTACACCAGCGAAAAAAGAGAAAATAGTTTTTTTATTATCTGTACCAGCAATTTTTTTCATAGATTTATGTGGTAAGATTTAGGCTTCATAACCTGTGATAATGTCATTATGTGAAAATATCTTATTTAATAGTACCGGTTTAAAAGGGAGTAGTCAATTAGCGATACCTCAGTTTTAAAATTTCCCATACTTTCTCCTCCTTGACTTATTCGTATTTGTTTCGTATATTGTTCTTAATTAATTTGAACTTGTAAACGACTGCTCCGAAAGAGCAGTTTTTTGTGCGAAAGGAGGTGTGAGTATGAAAAAAGTAATAACGTTGTCGATAATTCTTTTAACCTCGCTTCTGGCGGTGTCACCCGCTTTTGCCCAAACCACTTCTTCAATCGGCGGAGTTTCCCAAATAGAATCTTTTATCCAAAGTGTAATTCAGGTAATGATCGCTTTGGCCGGAGCCGTATCGGTTGGATTTTTTGTCTGGGGAGGATTTGGATATAT
>Ga0182027_10008615_pt1 | contig 14807 bp, 13 predicted proteins | sample 712E1DmetaG_FD_121300 | JGI IMG/M metagenome (GOLD analysis project Ga0182027, IMG submission 121300) | Permafrost microbial communities from Stordalen Mire, Sweden - 712E1D metaG (Illumina Assembly) | ecosystem: Environmental > Terrestrial > Soil > Wetlands > Permafrost | place: Sweden... | reverse complement strand
GCGGGCGCTTTCCCTCGTGCCATATCCAAGATCATTAAGTATCTTCACGTCTTTTACGTGCCCGTCAACATCGATGGTAAGCACGGCTTTGATGACCCCTTGGACTTTTGCATCAAGCATTTCCTTGGTATACACCGGCTTCACGTCGGATTTAAGGCGGGGCGCGGCCGTAACGGTCGTGATGGAAACAAGTTTGCCTTTCAGGTCCGCTTGCGTTGCGGTCACGGTGTCGACGTCCGTGTTGATTGTGTTTCCCCGCTTGCCGATCACCGCATCGGCCATTTCGCCGCCGGCGCCAAGTCCGGTTGAATACACTCTTCTCAGGCCGTAGACGCGGCGCACGACCTGCTGGTCCTTGGGAGGCGGAGCATCTTTAATTACTTCATCTGCCTTTTGCGCCAGGACCGGCGCATGGGTCAGATCGATGGGTTCCTTGGATTTCTCGTCCTCAACCTTGGGCTTCGGTTTCGGGGGCTTTGGCTTTTCCTTTTTTTCCTCCATGACGAACTGAGTCTGAACAATCTTCGTCGATGGCTCGGAAAGCACCCGCTCACGGGGCTTGATGGTCTTGAAATAGAGTCCCGCACAGATAAAAAGCGCAAGCGTTAGGAGTACGACAAACCCGAAGCCGTTATTGCCGGACTGCGTATATGTCGGCGCGACATAATCTTCAAGGGTCGCGTTCCGGTCTTGGGATGCTCCCAACACGGCTCACTCCTCCACTACAAGAACGGAAAAATCGCTGTATCCGGCCTTGCTGCAGGTAAACAGGACACGCTTGACAATATTAAACTCAAGTTCCTTGTCGCATTGAATGATGATCGGTTTATGCGATGAGGTATCGGAAACGCGGGACTTTTCACGTAAAAGCCATTTAAAAACATTGCCGATGAGCATGTCTTTCGACGATTTAAAGGAGTCGATGACGGCCAGTTTTTGCCCCTCCGCTTCCACGTCGCTGCGAGTGACTTCGATGGTGAGCGACGGGGCGGGCGATTTGTTCGACGAAGAAACCGGGAGCTCAAGGTCGGGTGATTGAGTGACCAAGGTGCCTTCGGCATTAAAACTCTGGATGAGAAACACAAGGAGCAGCGTCAGTATATCGATAAGCGATGTCATCTGCGGCTTGAATGTGTCGGTGAGGTTGTCGATGCCTTCGGACAGGGTCTTTGTTTGGCGGTAGGAGGACATATAATGGTTACCAGTTTCCGGTTGCCGGTTTCAATTCTTCATAAGTCAACCCATCACCCATTACCTATTACCTTTTTATCAATTCGGACTTTCCGTCGCGCTTGCCAAGCTGACCTTCGCAAACCCGGCTTTTTTGCAGGTGTCCATGATGCGAACCACATACTTGAATGAAACGCTGTCGCGCGCGGCCACAACCACTTCGCCTCTTTCGTCAACCGCGTCCCTGCGGGCCTCAAGGCGCGCCAGGAGTTGCTCGTAGGCGTAGTCACCCTTCGCTCCCATTGAAACGCCGTGGCTTCCAATGAGGGTCTTGTCGAATGTCGTGGCCAGGGAATCGAGCATTTTTTCGCCGAAGGTAATGAAAACAGACGACGTCCCAACCACCACCGTAAGCTTTAATTTCGGTTTTCCGCCTTGCGAGGAAGAAGCGCCGGTGACATTGGGCGGCAGCGACATCTCAACGATGGAAAGGCGTGTGTACACCGCTACGGAAACCAGAAACGGGATCAAAATAAGCAGGACGTTCATCATCGGCTTCACGTCGATGTCGATTTCCGACTCCAGGGCGTCGGAGGGGACAAAGCTCTTTTTAGCTATGGAAAGGGATTTCATGCCTTTGGTTTCTTCATGAAGTTAACGATCCTCACGACGGATTCGTCAAGCGCTTTTGTCAATTGTTGTTGTTTATTGTAAAGTACCGTATACATGACCATGCAGGGAACGGCGACGATCAGGCCGAAGGCCGTGCAGTTCATGGCTTCGGCAATGCCGGCAGCAAGCATGGTGGCTTTTTTGGAGGCCTCGACAGCAGCAAGGGAGCTGAATGATGCCTGCAACCCCGAAATGGTACCCAAAAGGCCTAACAGTGTGGCGATGTTCGAAAAGAGCGAAAGGTAATTGAGCCGGGCCGTCATCCGCGGCATTTGCGTTATCGCGGCCTCCTGGATCCCTTCTTCAACATCGCCCACGCTCATCTGCGCGCCGAAACGGTCGATGGCCACCCGCAAGAGCACCTTGAGCGGAGAGCCACCCTTATGCAGTACCTTAAGGGCCGCCTCCGTCCCGCCTGTTTTAAGCGCTTTTGCCAGATCGGAAACAAGTTTGACGGCATTTACCCTGCATACGATAAAATAAAAAATCATACGCTCGATGACGATGGCGGTTGACAAAGCCATAACAATGAGGATCACCCACATGAAGCGGCCGCCCGAATTAAAAAACGTCGCAATGGTCTGGATCATGGTCTGCCCGCTCCTGACTAGTGAAAAATAGAATAGGTCGTAACCGTCGTACTGATTGCCGTTAAAACTATCATGATTATCGGATATATTATCGTTGAAAAATATTTATACTGGGTCGATTCGGGGACCACGACGATGTCACCCTCCTGGACCCGGTTGTTTTCCCTTATTTGCGATACGTCGGCATAACGCATCATGACAAAAACATTGTCGCGGTCCGCCTTGGAGGTATATCCGCCCGCCTTATTGACATAGTAATCCGGCCCTTTTCCCGCCGCAAAGGGATACGCCCCGGGCATGCGCACGGTGCCGCTGACATACACCATGGTTTCGGTTTTGGGAACCACGATTTCATCGCCCGGATCAAGCATGGTCTCCTGCCCGTCGCTTTCAAGGGGGAATATGGCGTAATCGCTCGAATTCGCCATTTGCGAAAGAGCGGAACTCACTTCAGGGCGCACGGAACTTGTGATATTACGGGCGGCATTCATGGATAATTGTCCGGACGAAGCATTTTCGCTCCCGGCAATTTTACCCCGCCTGATGATGAAGGCGCGGGCCAAGGCCCCGAACTGCGTGACGCCGCCGGCCTGTTCAATGATGTTTCGCGCGGTGGTTTTTTTCCAAACAATCGGATAGAAGCCGGGGCGGGCGATCTCGCCCGATACCTTTACCGTGTCGATGCGCGGATAGTTGCTTTTCTGCGGTACAATGACAATATCGTGGTCCGACAAGGTGAGCAAAGCGGGGTTTTTAAGTGAAAAAACAACGGAAGCTTCCCTGCCGCGCCCATTTGATTTTGAAACAATAATGTTTTCCGAATCCGCCGAGGCGTCAAGCGTCAGCAGCGACAGCAAATCGGCAACGGGTTCACTCTGCTTGATGGGGATCATTCCCAACGCGTTTTTGACCGCGCCGGAAATAAAAACGTTGCGAGTGGAAACTTTAAGCATGATATTGTCGCCGGGATACACATAGGGATTTTGCGTCAGGTCATTGACCATGAGAAACCTGAACAGATCGTAGGATTGCGCTACGCCCTTGTTTACACAAACGACTTCACGGAAATCAAAGTAATTAAAGGGCGGCAGCTGGAAATTGTTTGCGATGCGCAAAGCGTCAAGCAGCCTGGTGGTGCCTTCAACCTGGAACGTTCCCGGGTTCGAAACGCCCCCGGTAACGGTAATCACCGCGGTTTTACCTTTGGTAAGCGACACATAAATTTCATATTGTTTTTTAAGTTTCGACTTGACGAAATCGGCAATCGCCGATTGAGCGTTTGTTAATGATTTTCTGCCAAGTTTTATAAGGCCCAAATCGGGGATCGTCACATTACAATTCTGATCGACAACCGCCGTATATTCGATTGACGGTAATTCTACGATGCGGACCGAAAACACATCCCCGCCCCCTATGAAATAGGCATCGGGGTCGATCGAATTGTCGATAAGAACGCTTGCGGACAAAACGGGCATGTTTTTGCCTTGATTAATTCCAAGGGATTGTGAGGCCAGGTCTTTTAATTTGAGCGTCGACGGGTCCAGGCCCTGGCCGAAGCCCATGTTTGCCGCCTCCATGCCATGATTCCCCGCAATGATAAATACACAGGTCAACGGCAAAATCGCCTTAAAAACCATGCTTTTTTGTTTCAAGGTTTGTTTTCTCCTTTGAAAGTAAAGATACAGCAAAATAGTACCGGAAATTGCTCATTTGCAATAAAAACCAACTATATTTATAGATTGCATGAAACAATTTAAGACAAAAGTTATTTTAAATTCACCGTGCTGCGAAAACATGTATGAAATGCAATTTGTCATGGAAGGCGCGGCAAGCCAACCTCTGCCCGGCCAATTCTGCACTATTCGGGTATCCGAGGAAACGTCGCCCTTGCTGCGACGGCCTTTTGCATTTTCAAATTTCGATTTTAAAAACAGGATTACGTCCATAATTTATAAAAAGTGCGGCCCAGCCACCGAAATCCTTGCGGGAAAAACTTCCGGTGACCTGATAGACGTCATTGGCCCTCTTGGTAACTCATTTGTCGGCTTTAAAAAAGGCAAGAAAAACGTTCTCGTTGGCGGCGGAACCGGCTTCGGCCCTATTTTCTTCTGGGAGCAGTATCTTAATACACAGAATTCGCCGACCCTGATGGTTCTTGGTTGCCGTTCAAAAGCACAGCTTCCCGCCAATGCCGTGGCCGGTTCGTCAGGCTCCGTTCTCTGTACCGAAGACGGAAGCGCGGGATTTAAAGGCACTGTGGTCGATTATTTATTCAGCCTGAAAAAGGACCGCCTCGACGATGCGGTGCTTTTCTGCTGCGGCCCTATACCTATGCTGAAAGCCTGCCACGAATTCGCGCTTGAAAATGGGGTCGAATGTTATGTTTCCATTGAGCAGGTGATGGCATGCGGAGTGGGGGCCTGCATGGGCTGCGTAATAAAAATCAAGGGTGAAACGCCGTATGCCCGGGTCTGCACGGAAGGTCCGGTTTTTAACAGTGCGGCGATCTTATGGACTTGACAATACCGATTGGAACAAAAAATCTTTTAAATCCCATAGGGGTCGCCTCCGGCACCTTTGGCTATGGAAGCGAATACGAAAAACTCCTTGATTTTTCGTGTATCGGCGCCATTTACACCAAGGCAGTAACTTTGTCGCCAAGGCCGGGCAACGATATTCCCCGTATGGTCGAGACCCCTTCGGGCATGCTCAACTCCATCGGTCTGGCCAACGTAGGGGTCGAACGGTTTATTGCTGAAAAAATACCCTACCTCTCAGAATTACCCTGCGCCATCATACCGAACGTGGCGGGATCGACACGCGATGAATACGTCGCGGTGCTTGACAGGATGGAAGAATGTCCTGACATCTGGGGATATGAAATCAATATTTCATGTCCAAATGTGAAACATGGAGGAATGGCCTTCGGCACTGACCCCATCCTGGTTGAACAGCTCGTGCTTTCCTTGAGGGAAAGAACGCGGAGGCCGCTCATTATAAAACTGACGCCTAATGTTACCGATATCGCCGACATCGCCCGCGCGGCCGAAAGCGGCGGGGCAAACGCGGTGTCCTGCATCAATACGCTGATAGGAATGGTCATCGACGTGCAAAAAAAATGCACGGTGCTTCCCGGAAAAACGGGCGGCCTTTCGGGTCCGGCAATCCGTCCGATCGGCCTTGCAATGGTTTACAGCGTCAGCCGGGCCGTATCCATTCCGGTCATCGGCATCGGCGGTATCATGTGCGGCAACGACGCGCTGCAATATCTGCTCGCCGGAGCCTGGGCAATCCAGGTGGGAACGGGAAATTTTGTCGACCCTGCAATCACCGGTAAAGTGCTCAAGGGCATCCTTTCATTCTGCGAACGGGAGAAATGCACGTGCATAAAAGATCTGCACCGGTTTATCCCTTAAACGTTTCGTACGCCTGGGTTTTCCTTCCGCTTTTTTCCCTGGCCGGCTATGGCGCCGTTCCGCTTCATTCCTCCGCCCATGTCAAGCCTTCGATCATGCATAAAAACCACCGGGGTTTTGTCCAGCGAGGGACCGCGGCGTGGTATGGAGCAAAATTTCATGGCAGAAAAACGTCCAGCGGCGAGCGTTTCGACATGAATAAACTTACCGCCGCGCACCGGACGCTGCCCTTTAACACCGCGGTAAAGGTGACCAACCTAAATAACAAGGCCTCCGTGGTCGTTCGTATCAATGACCGCGGACCCTACGCTAAAAACCGGATCATCGATTTGTCTCGGGCGGCCGCGCATAAGATTGGTCTTGACAGATCAGGAACAGCCCCCGTCCGTATCGAACTGGCCGAGGAAAGCCACCGATGAGACTGCTTCCCTTTTGTCATTACGGGCCGACATGCGGCGGGCTGGTGCGTAATTTTGTCAAACACGAGGCCGTCTTTCCGTTTTACGCGTCGTTTAAGGTAACCTCGCGATGCCATTTCGGGTGCCCGTTCTGCAACATGCGCGACAACAGGGTTCCCGATTTATCAACCGCCGATGTCAAGGCCATCCTCGACAACCTCTCGCGCTCGCCGGTGCTCATGACGAGTTTCGAAGGCGGAGAGCCCCTGCTGCGCGACGATATTGAGGAACTGCTTGTTTACGCGCGGGAAAAATGCGGGTTTTACCTGCTCTTTACGACCAGCGTCAAAAACATCGCCGATTATCCACTCGAACGCTTCGCCAGATATATCGACTTCCTCCATATATCGATTGACGAAGGGCATAACAACCTCGCGTTGTTCGACGCGCTTCCTGATATAACGCGGCTGCCCACCCAGGTCTCAGTGCAAACCGTGGTCACGGCCGATACCGTTGAATGCCTTGAGGACAAAGTCAGGCGCTGCCATGAATCGGGGGCCAACATCGTCATCATCCCCGCCACGCACATGGACAAAACCGATGATATGTTCCCCGACATCGGCGCGCTTGAAAAAACGGTGTTTTCGTTAAGGAAAAAATATCCGTTTACCATACATACTCCGCAGGGTTACTTTGCGGCGCTCAGAAAAGGCAGGTGTTCTTCCGCGTCAATTATCATTGCCCCGGACGGCCGCCTGTTTTATCCCTGCCATATCCTCGGCAAAAAAGGCCCTGACTTGCGCACGACCGACCTGACCCCGTGGCTCATGGGGGAAGAGGCCCGGCTGCTGCGCCGAGAAATGAAAGCCTGCACGCGCAATTGCGGCTGGTATCAATACTATTCCATCGATTCCTATACGTCGGCGTTTTCGGTGATGGAAGCGTTGGGCCCGATGCTTTTTCAGGGAAAGAAAAAAAAATCACGCCTTTAAAACTTGTAGAATTTCGCGCAGTTCCCGCGCAATGGCCGTGGTGCCGCCGTTTTTTACCGGAATAGCCAGGGCGAGTTGCGTTTGATGCAGATCGTCTTTTGTTTCCAGCAGTTTTTTCTTGGCGCCGGGGATGGTGTATTGCTCTTCGTAAAGAAGATATTTGATATATTGTATTATTCCGATGTCCTTGTCGCGGTAGGCGCGGTTGCCCGCGCGGTTTTTTTTGGGCCGCAGCTGCTGGAATTCGGTCTCCCAATACCGAAGCACGTGGGGTTCAAGTCCCGTTTTGCCGCACACTTCGCTGATGGAATAGTAGGTTTTTTTATAATCGAACATAAGCGTTAATGTAATATAATATAATGTTTTATATCAGTATATCACACAAACCGCTGGAAGTGCAATAAAATACTTTTTAGGCCTGCCGGAAAAAGCTAGTACATTCGTTCCGGTCTCAACTGCCTGAGCATAAGGTCCTTGACCGCTTCACGAGGCGATTTGTCTTCAAACAGCGCTTTATACACCTCAGCGGTTATGGGCATTTCAATGCCATGTTTTTTCGCGAGCTGGTATACCGATTTCGTGGTCTCAACGCCCTCAGCGACCATGACCATTTTTCCAAGCGCCGCCTTAAGGCCGATGCCGGAGGCTATGAGTTCGCCCATTCTTCGGTTCCGGCTGTGCCGGCTCGTGCAGGTGGTGATCAGGTCGCCGATTCCCGGAAGGCCGAAAAAGGTCTGCTCTTGAGCGCCCATTTTCCTGCCCAGCCTCACCATTTCCACCATGCCGCGGGTCAAAAGCGCGCCCTTGGTGTTGTCGCCGAAGCCCAGCCCGTCGGAAATCCCGGCGGCGAGCGCGATGACGTTCTTGACGCTTGCGGCAAGCTCCACGCCCGCCACGTCGTCGTTGGTATAAATGCGGAACGTCTCCGTGGAAAATTCCTTCTGAACGTTCTCCGCGATTTTAAAGCTCTTGGACGCCGCCACCACGGTCGTTGGGATGTTGCGCGAGACCTCCTCGGCATGCGAAGGCCCCGACAGCACCACCACTTTATCTTCCGTCAAGCCAGGGACCTCCTCCATGAGCACTTCGGACATGAGCTTGAGCGTTGCGCATTCTATCCCCTTCGATGCGATGATCCAGGCCTTTACCGATGAAATTGAGGCACGGTCGGTTGACCCAGCCATGAGTTTAAGCGTGCTGCGCATGGTTTGCGAAGGAACAACGCACACGACATAGTCGGCTCCGATAATCGCCTCTCCGATTTCATTGGTTATCACGACTTCGTCCGGTATGATGATGCCTGGCAGCTTTAATGGATGTTCCCTTTTTACGGCGAGCATTTCAGCGTCGGCCTTGTTGAATTCCCACATCCTGACGACATGGCCGCGGTTTTTTAAAAGGACCGAAAGGGCAATTGCCCAGCTTCCAGCTCCCAGAATACCGATGTGCACAATCTGTTTTCTCCTTTTTAGAGTAATTCAGCCGCCTTCACCTCTAATGGTTCCGTGGGTTATGGAACTCAATGACTACCGGACAGCCATCGAACTCATAATTTTCGTAAATCTTATTTTCAAGATACCGCTTGTACGACACCCGGGCATTCCGGGCGTTTTTCGCAAAAAACCGGAAAACCGGGTACTGCGCGACAAACTGGTCGCATGACACGATCCGCACGGCTTCGTTGGCCGTGACAGGATGCGGATGGATCGTGGTCCATTCCTTTACTTTTTCGCGAAGCCCTTCGAGCGGCACCTGGGCGGTCATCCGCGTGTAAACTTCCACCGCAAGGCCCAGCACGTGGGACGTTCTCTGGCCGGTGAGCGCCGAAATCGACACCATAGGCACATGCCTGAGTTCCCGGTATGTTTTCCGCGTTTGCGCCACGAGATGGTCAAAGGTCATATGGTCTTTTCCAACAAGGTCCCATTTGTTCCAGCACAGGATAAAACCCTTGTGGTTCGACTGGATATGCTTTGCAATACGAAGGTCCTGTTCCTGAATGCCATCGGCCGCGTCGATCATGAGCAGGCACAGGTCGCTCCTTTTGATGCTTTCCAGCGCCCGTATGTTGCAGTAGTACTCGACGTCGTCGTCCACCCGCGACTTCTTGCGCAGTCCCGCGGTATCGACAAGGACTACCGGCGTCCCCTGGTACATGATTTCGGTGTCGATGGAATCTCGCGTCGTGCCGGGGGCGGCAGACACGATCATCCGTTCTTTTTTGACAAGCCTGTTGAGGAGCGACGATTTGCCCGAGTTCGGCCTGCCCACGATAGCGATCCTCAGGCAGCCTTCCTTGTCGATCATGGTGACAAGGGGCTTTTTCACCTGCCGCAGCATGCCGCACACATGGTCCAGCAGGTCGCCTACGCCCTTGCCGTGAAGCGAGGAAACGGGAAACACCGGGCCGAAACCCAATGCGTAAAACGCGTCCAGTTCAAAGACAGCCTGTTTCGATTCGGCCTTGTTGATGACCAGGACGACCTTGTTTTTATCATGCTTTCGCAACCCTTTGGCGATGAGCACATCCAGGTTCGTCGGACCGACCATTGCCTCCACGAGAAAAAGAATGACGTCGGATTCTTCGCACGCGATCATTACCTGCTTGTCGATTTCACGCGCCATACCCTCTTCCGTTGCGTGCTCCAAACCGCCCGTGTCAACCAATACAAAGCTGCAGCCGTTCCATGAGGCGTCGTGGTAGTGCCGGTCGCGCGTGACGCCCGGCATACCGTCAACCACCGCGACACGCTTGCCGATGATACGGTTAAACAGGCTTGACTTGCCCACATTCGGCCTGCCGATAATCGAGACTATAAACATACTATAAATATATGAGACGACATGGGCATTGGGGCAGGTTTCTTTTTTAGAGGCGTGAGGATTATTTATCAATATCTTTCAGCGCGTCATCCGTTTTCTTCTTAATAAATAATATATATTTTAGAAATAAAAGGAGCCTTCATGAACGCGGAAAAATTCACCAGCAAATCACAGGAAGCGATCAACGGCTGTAACAAGATCGCCGTTGAAATGAACCATCAGGAGATTCTCCCTTTGCACCTGCTGCTCGCGCTCTGCATGCAGCAGGGCGGGCTTGTCCAGACTGTCCTTGAAAAACTGGGGGTCGCCGCAGAAACCATGCAGCAGACTATCATGGACAAGCTCCGCACGCTTCCCGCGGTCACGGGCAGCGGCGCTACCCAGACGTACATGTCCCGCGGTCTTACTCAGGTCCTGAGTGAAGCGGAAAAAATAGCGTCCCGCATGAAGGACGATTTCGTGAGCGTGGAGCACCTGTTCCTTGCCGCCATCGACAAAGACCAGGACTGCCGCGGCATTATTTCCTCGGCGGGTGTCTCTCCCGCGAAGGTGCTCGACGTCTTGAAGTCCGTGCGCGGCAACCAGCGCGTGACGTCCCCCGAACCGGAGGCCACGTTCAACGCGCTTGAAAAGTATTCGCGCAACCTCACCGAGATGGCCCAGAAAGGCAAGCTCGACCCCGTCATCGGCAGGGACGAAGAGATACGGCGCGTCATTCAGATATTGTCCCGCCGCACGAAAAACAATCCCGTGCTCATCGGTGATCCGGGGGTGGGGAAAACCGCGATCGTTGAAGGCCTGGCGATACGCATAATCCGCGGCGACGTGCCCGAAGGTCTTAAGAACAAACGGCTCGTGTCCCTTGACATGGGCGCGCTTATTGCCGGCGCGAAGTTCCGCGGTGAATTCGAAGAACGGCTCAAGGCCGTTTTAAAGGAAGTCGCCGATGCCCAGGGAAGCGTCATACTGTTTATTGATGAGCTCCATACGGTCGTGGGCGCGGGCGCCGCGGAAGGCGCGATGGACGCGGGCAACTTGCTCAAACCGATGCTTGCGCGAGGCGAATTGCACTGCATCGGCGCGACAACGCTTGACGAATACAGGAAACACATAGAAAAGGACAAGGCGCTCGAACGAAGGTTTCAGACCGTGCTCGTGGACCAGCCGAGCGTCGAAGACACCATTTCCATCCTGCGCGGACTCAGGGAACGGTACGAAAACCATCACGGCGTCAAGATCCGCGACAGCGCGATCGTCGCCGCCGCAGTGCTATCGGACCGCTATATCCCCGACCGTTTTCTTCCGGACAAGGCCATCGACCTGATCGACGAGGCAGCCGCCGTGCTGCGCACGGAAATGGACAGCAGCCCTCTCGAACTCGACGAGGCGGCCCGGCGCCAGATGCAGCTTGAGATAGAAATGACCGGGCTGAAAAAAGAAAAGGACCCCGCCTCAAAGGAGCGTCTGGCGAAAATCGAGCAGGAGCTATCCGACGTCAAGGAAAAGGCAAAGGCGCTGCGTCTCCGCTGGGACGGCGAAAAACAGCAGATCGCGTCGCTCCAGCAGTTGCGGAAGAAAATCGAGCAGGCGAAATACGAACTCGAGAAAGCGCAGCGGGGCTACGACCTTAATACCGCCGCCCAGCTCCAGCACGGGACGATACCCCACCTCGAAAAGCAGCTCGCCGACGCCGAGAAGTCGCTCAAAGACAAAGGCGGCCAGAACCGCCTTCTTAAGGAGGAGGTCGACGAGGAAGACGTCGCGGCGATCGTGGCCCGATGGACGCACATTCCCGTAAGCAAACTCGTGGAAGGCGAAAAGGAAAAGGTGTTGTCGCTTGCTTCACATTTGCATGAACGCGTCGTCGGACAGAATGAGGCGGTCGACGCCGTAGCGGACGCCGTGCTTCGGGGAAGGGCGGGACTCAAAGACCCGCGCCGTCCGATCGGCAGCTTTATTTTTCTCGGGCCCACGGGCGTCGGGAAAACCGAGCTTGCGCGCGCGCTCGCCTTCAACCTGTTCGACGACGAGCACGCCATGATCAGAATTGACATGTCGGAATACATGGAAAAGCACACCGTATCGCGACTCATCGGCGCGCCGCCCGGTTACGTGGGCTACGACGAAGGCGGCCAGCTCACCGAAGCGGTTCGCAGAAGGCCTTACAGCGTTATTTTGTTTGACGAAATCGAAAAAGCGCACGCGGACATTTTCAACGTGCTTTTGCAGATCCTCGACGACGGCCGCGTGACCGATTCCCAGGGCCATACGGTGAATTTCAAGAACACGATTATCATCATGACTTCCAACATCGGTTCGCAGCACATCGTCGACGCAGCGGGCAAGGATTACGAATCCATTAAAAACACCGTGCTCGGCGAACTGAAGAATTATTTCAGGCCCGAGTTCATCAACCGGGTCGACGAGATCGTGGTGTTCCATGGCTTGACGCAGGAGAACCTGCTCAGTATCGTCGACCTCCAGCTCGCGCGGTTTGCCGCATTGCTTGAGCAAAAGAGCATTTCATTTTCCAGCGACGCTTCCGCAAAAAAACTATTGGTGGCCACCGGTTACGATCCGGTCTATGGCGCGCGGCCGCTCAAACGCGCGATCCAAAGGCTGCTCGAAACGCCCATATCGCGGATGCTCGTGTCGGGAGAATTAAAGGAAGGCCAGGTTATAAAAGTGTCCGCGAGCGGAGAGGATTTGAAGTTTACGGTGAAGAGCAAACCTTGACCTTGCATGCCGGGAATACGTAACTGCCGGTCCCAAATTATTTTAATACCATGAAATCCATCACGGCACTGGCCAACACGATGATCGGGCTGTTTTTTATTGTAACAAGCGGCCTATTGCTCTTTTCCTGCGCGCCTCCGCACACGGGAACGGACAATAAAACGCCGGTCCCTCCCGAAAAACAGCCGCTTACGGACACCGTAGCCCCCGAGCCATCGGTCATCAATATCCCGGTGCGGATGCGAACCCGCGTCATCGAGCAGATGCTCAATCAACAGCTTTCCGGTCTTTTGTATAGCTGCGATACGCTTTCGCTCGGCGCGCTCAAGCCCGTCAAGATCAAGGTGTGGAAAGGCGATTCGATCAGGATTGGCCTGGAAGGCAACGAATTGCACTACACGGTGCCCCTGCGCCTGTGGCTCCAGTTTTCATTTACCATCGCCGCATTGGGACTGTCGCATACCGAGTATCAGGACGTCGAGGCCTCGCTCGCCCTGGAGTTCCATTCCCGGTTTTTAGTGGACACGGCCTGGAAGCTGTCGACGATCACCCGCTCCGACGGCTATACCTGGCTTTCCGATCCGGTTGTCAAGGTCCGGTTCCTTACCATTCCCATAAAGCCCCTCGCCGATATGCTGCTGGCCAGCCAGCAAAAAACCATTTCGTCCATCATCGACAAGCAGGTAAGCGAAGCTTGCAATGTCAAGGCCATGCTTCTGCCCTTGTGGTCGAAGATCCAGGAACCAACCCTTATTTCGAAGGACCCGGCCATATGGCTCAGGCTGTCGCCCCGGGAAGTTTACCTGACGCCGTTTATCGGCATCGACAGCATGATTATCAGCTCCGTGGGCGTCAAATCGGTCGTGGAGACTTTTTTCGCCGACAGCCCCTCGTGCCATAAATGCGATTCCCTGCCCGCCTTCAAAATACCGACGTCGCTCGATTCCTCCTTCGTGCTCAACCTCTACAGCGAAATAAGCTACGAGTCAGCCACTCAGATGCTGCGCGGACTGCTTGTGGGTCAGGAATTCAAAAGCAAGGGCAGGGAGGTGATTGTCAAGGACGTCACCATGACCGGGATCAAAGGCTACGCCCTCATCTGCTTGGATTTCATCGGATCGTATGAGGGTCGGGTGTTCGTGTACGGCAGGCCTGAGTACGATCCGTCAACGACCACGGTCTCCATCGAAGACCTTGATTTCGACCTTTCAACCAAAAACTTCATGCACAAAGCGGCTAACTGGCTGTTGCACGGCGTCATCATAAGCAGCGTCAAACCATATCTCAAGTTCCCGCTCAAGGACAAATTGCTCGAAACGAAACTTATGGCGCAGAAAATGCTCAATAATTCCGAGCTGTCAAAAAACATTTTCCTAAGCGGGTCAATCGACTCGCTGACCGTGGGTGGCGTGAGGCTTACCGACAAGGCCATCCAGGCCACCGTTTTCGCCCGCGGATCGTTGCAGCTCAGCGTGCACGATTAGAGTGTCTATTTGCCTTTACTTCGCTTCCTGCGTAGTAAAGGCAAATTTAGAGACTCTTACCTGCCCTCAGGCAGGTTAATAGGAGGTCTTTCTACGAAGCATGGCCCGTCTGGAGCCGTCTGATGTGCTCCGTGGCAACGGAGGCCCACCAGCTCTGTGGATTGCGCTTGTAATACTCGTTGAAATAATCGATGGCTTCCTGTTTGCGCATGAGCTTGACACATGCTTGGCCGGCATTATACAGCGCGGTCAAATGTCCCGGGTTTTTGGCGATCACCGCCTGGAGCAGCTCAAGGCAGTGGTCGAATTTGCCTTTCTGATAGCTCAAAATGCTCCCAGTCCAAAGCGCTCTTTCGGGACATGAAGCAAGATCTTCCTTTAAAAGCGCGTCGACTTCCCTGGATTTTTTATTGAACTCCTCGCCTGCAAGCATGAAAGGCCGGTACTCAAGGGGGACGGCGATCTCATTTTTATTCGGGGCCACTTCATGCTCGAACCATTTCCGCACTTCTTTAGGCAGGATTTT
>Ga0182027_10008613_pt1 | contig 14808 bp, 14 predicted proteins | sample 712E1DmetaG_FD_121300 | JGI IMG/M metagenome (GOLD analysis project Ga0182027, IMG submission 121300) | Permafrost microbial communities from Stordalen Mire, Sweden - 712E1D metaG (Illumina Assembly) | ecosystem: Environmental > Terrestrial > Soil > Wetlands > Permafrost | place: Sweden... | reverse complement strand
GATCCGCTGTGCGGCTCTCAACCAAATGACTCACCTCGGCATGCCCCAAAGCGATCCAGTCGCCTGACCGCTTCTATCGGATACCCGGATTCCACCCCCTTTCCGATTTATGCACCAATGCCACCCAGATCATAAAAACGCTGACCCAGCTGCAGGAACTGCGCCGGGCAATTAGTGTATCCATGAACCATCACGATCACGTGTTGGACTTTTTGTCCATGCGTCATGAATTGGGTGAGACAATCCGGGTTCATATCCGATGCCTGGCCGGCGCGCAAAACCGCAACGCGCTGCGCCGCTTCATCATAACTTTGGGCGGGGTGCGGATGGGATGATAAGCCGAACGCGCTCCAGGGCATGAACAGGCTGAGCACAACACCCAGTACGACAATGATCAATATCACGAACCAACTGCGCCATAGCTTTTGCTTCTTCATTTGAGCCACTCCTTTTTTAGCATAGCTTCTTTCCTGCTCCACCATTATAAACCAAGCAAAACCATTCAAAAAGCTTAAGAATGGTAAATAGTGAATTGGGAAATAGGTCATGGATCATGGTTAATGGAGGATGGATTTCTTAAAGCCAGGGGGCGAATCGCAAAGGCCGCAAAGATATTTCAAATAGAACGCGGATGACACGGATTGGCATGGATGAACATAAAGATGCAAAGAGGAGGGTTTAACTCAGCCCCACCCTCTGTCCCTCCCCAAATGCGGAAGGGAACCGCATTTAGGGAGGAAAGCAAGCCTCTTGCGGAAGTGCTACGCGACCCTCACCAAATCCGACAATGGAAATTTTGGATGATGATATTATGCTTGGAGCGTCGGATTTAGGGAGGGGAAATGAGTGGTGTTCTTGAAGACTCTTTTTGAACGCGGATGAGATGGATTGGACCCTCTCTCCAGACTTAGGGTTTGGGCGTCCGCAGGGGATAGGGTGTTATGACCGGGTATGGGGATAGATCCATGCCTGGATCAATATTGAGGTCGGCAGCCTGTATCCAGCAGGGCTGCAAGAAATATGGGTTGCGGATGATGTACCAGCCCGGCAGACTTCCAACCCCGAGCAATTGCACTTTCTCGCCTTTCGTGATGTTACTTTCCAGGTTGTAATCGGAACCCGGACCAAACCAGCAAGCCGCATGATGCCGGACGGTGGGCGGCTGAGGGACACTGGTTGGCGTGACGGTCGCGGTTGGCAGCAGAGTGGCAGACGGTACGGGTGTGGGGGCCCCGGCAGTGAGAGTCAGGACAGAAGACACGCCCAAGGCGACGTTCGTCGCTATATTATCCACCGGCGGCGGAGTGGCTTTGGGGGCACACGCCGCGCTTATGAGAATCGCTACAAGCCCAATGATGATCAGGCGCAAAACTCGCAAGTTCATTTCACCTCCAAAGGTTGAAAAGGTCTGAAAGGTCGAGAGGTCTGAGAGGTCGAAAGGTTTGAGAGGTCTGAAAGGTTAAAGGTTGGGAGGTTCGCTTTGGCATCCTGTTCTTCCTGCTTTAAATGCTGACTTCCGTCCAATTCAATGATGAGCTTGTCCTGCGGTGCGCAAAAGTCTGTAATAAAAGAGCCAACCCTGAAAGGGCGCAGGGCGTTGGCATGTTGACGGCGAAAGGGTGTTCCCAGTTGATCGGTTCGCAGGTACGCCCATAGCCGGCTTTCAGCAGGAGTTGGTTCTTTTCGGAGTGCAATGGCTCGGTGCTTTATTTTGGGATTACTTCTATTCAAGCGCGGCATAAGACCCCCTTCTAACTTCCCCCATTTGCAGCCCGCAAACCCTGAAAGAACACAGGGCTTAAAACAACGGCTGAAAATGGGGGAAGAACAATGTCATTTTGGATACAAACAACTCTGTTCATTCCTACGCACCCAACGCATCCGCTGCTACACGGCGTACATGGCTGTTAGCATCCTTGAGTACGGCGATGAGGGGCTCAACAGCGTGTGCCATGTCAATCTCGCATAGTGCCTCGAGTGCTTTCTCCCTGATGACAACATCATTCTTGTAGCCCATTGCCTTGACCAGACCGTTCACATCGTGCTTGGCCTTCATTTTCTCAACATCAGGCGGTCCAAAAAGTCCCATGGCAAATCACCTATTGATTTTCGTCTATTCGGCAGGTAGCCCCTGTGCTGGCTGGTTTATCCATTGTGAAGTAGAAGGGTATCTTGCTACTCCTGTCCTGGCTGGTTCATCCGTGCCAAATTTACAACCTAAAAAAGCAAACTACTCGCCTTCATTATAAACCTCACCGGGAGCAGCATGATCGGCGTTATTCTTCACTGTCTTCAAAAACCATCAAATTCCATAATAAACGCTGATTTGCCGTCGTGTCACTTGTTTGAACCATAAGGCATCCACAAAAATAAGGCGATCACACCGACTTGGATGTACTGTAGTTGTGAACTGTGGTTGAACATGGGAAAGTAGTTTGAAACCCAGCGCTGTGGCATCCCTCCTCAAGTAAGAAGGCAGGAAGTACACCTGCACCTTCGGGAAGCCACAGCGCGCCACGAAAGCCATCCGATTGGATGGCTTTCTGGTTTAACCTGCCTGGAAATATTTCTCAAGAACGATGAGAATGGCTGAGATTAGACCAAGCATTCCGCCTGCCCACTGGATGATTAGGGCAGTATGCTCGCCAAGGACAGGCCCTCGTTCGCGAACTTTGGTTGGAACCACAAAGCCCCCACAACGTTGATTCTGCTCATCAAAGAAATCAAAAGCAATCGAATGGTTTCCTGTTTGTTTGGGCAGGATAGGAATACTTGGCGGGGTTGTCTTCAGAGTATCAATGATGGCCTGCTACTCGGTTCCAGGAGATTCTGAAACCCCACTTCATGAGAGGATTTTCCTTATCCTGAACTCAGAAAACATTCGACATATCGTTTACAATTTTTCCCGGCTTTCTACATTGGAATACTTCATGATGTGAATTCCAAATCAAAGCATATGTTGAGGTGACTATTATGGGAATGGGCATGGGAATGGGGATGCGCGGCACGGGCTGGAGGGAATATCTAAAATCGTCCGATGAAAAACCGGAATTAACCCGGGAACTGATGAGGCGTGTTATCGGCTATGCCCGCCCCTATCGGATCCAGATCCTTGAAATGTTCGTCTTGATTTTGGGGACAACCGCCCTGGGGCTATTGCCCCCCTTGATCTTGCGCGACCTGATCGATGACATTATTCCCTCGGGCAATCTCGAAGGACTAGTCCTTCTCGCAATCGGCCTGCTACTGATACCTTCCCTGAGTGGGTTGTTCCGGGTCTGGCAAAGGAAACTCAGCGCCCAGATTGGAGAGGGCGTAACCTATGATTTGCGCATGGCCCTCTATACCCACCTCCAGCGCATGTCCCTGCAATTTTTCACGAATACCAAGATGGGTGAATTAATCAGCCGCCTGAATAACGATGTTGTCGGTGCACAGGATGCCATCAGCACAACCATCGTTGATATTGCCACCAATGTGATTCAGAGTATTGCCGTCCTGTTGGTCATGCTCTCTTTGGAGTGGCATCTGACCGTCGTCAGCGTCATTATCCTGCCACTCTTCATTATGGCCTCCCGCCGCCTGGCCTGGCGGCTCCGCGATTTGTCCCGCAAGCAGTTGGAAGCCAACGCGGCCATGAATGCCACGATGCAGGAGACTCTCAATATCGGCGGTGCGCTATTGGTAAAGCTGTTTGGCCGGATCAGGGATGAGGTCAAACGCTTCGATCAACGCGTATCGGTCTTGCGTGATATTGATGTGGATCGCTCTGTCATGGGAGCCTCCTTCATTGTGATTATTGGCCTGGTCAGTGCAGTGGGCACCTCCCTGGTTTACGGCATTGGTGGATTTCTGGTCATCCGCCATGTTTTCACGATCGGTACCATCGTCGCCTTTGGAGCTTACCTCACCAACCTTTACACCTCACTGCAGGGTTTGGCAAATGACCCTGTCCAGTTTGCCACCTCGGTGGTCAGCTTCGAGCGCGTCTTTGAAGTGGTCGACCTGCCCTTGGATATTAAAGAAATCGAAAACCCCACCCCATTAACAAGAGTGCACGGCGAACTCGTTTTTGAAGATGTGTCCTTCCGTTATGATGCACACCCCATCCATCTACTGGGCGAGGTGCGGCGCTTTGGTCAGATAGATGATGTACCCGCGGCATTATCCGGCGCCGGCCCGCAGAAGCCGGAAGAAAAAGAGTTATCAAAAGATCTGGATGAAAGCGATGAGCGCAAAAAGGCGGAAGGCAACAACTGGCACAGCCAGGCCCGTCAGCAGGCTTTGGAGCACATCAGTTTCAGCGTTAAGCCGGGGGAGTTGACGGCCCTGGTCGGCCCAAGCGGCGCCGGGAAAACAACCATCACCTATTTAATTCCGCGTCTGTATGACCCGGATGCCGGACGCATCTTGATTGATGGGCATGACCTAAAGCAAGTCAGTCTTCCATCGCTGATCGCCCAAATCGGCATGGTGACGCAGGAAACCCACCTGTTCCACGATACTATACGCACCAATCTACTCTACGCCAGGCTGGATGCCAGCCAAGCGGAAATCGAAGAAGCTGCGAAAGCCGCCAACATCCACAATTTCATTATGGATCTCCCCAATCAGTACCAGACCATTGTCGGGGAACGCGGCTATCGCTTGAGCGGTGGCGAAAAACAGCGCATCGCCCTGGCACGTGTCATTCTGAAGGATCCTCGCATCCTCGTGCTTGACGAGGCAACCAGTAGTTTGGATAGCGAATCTGAATCATTGATCCAGGATGCCCTCAAACGGTTGATGGCTGGACGTACCAGCATTGTGATCGCCCACCGGCTCAGCACCATTCTGGCGGCAGACCAGATCCTCGTTCTTGATCGGGGGCGGGTCGTTGAGCGCGGCACACATACGGATTTGCTTTCACAGAACGGCCTTTACGCCCACCTCTATGAAACGCAATTTCGTGGAGACCAGGATGCATGAAATTCAATTCTTTTTTAGTACGCCAAAAAAGTTGGAGAGACTTTTTGTGGATTCTGGAGGGCAGGAGACACCACTTGAGAGAGTCTGGCAGGAAGTACACCTGCACTTACGGGAAGCCACAGCGCGCCACGAAAGCCAAATTGGATGGCTTTCCGGTTTAAAGCCGGGATAAGCGCAATTCTCTTATGGTAAGATAAGCAGGGTTTTACCCGGAGGTGTCAATGCGCAGGTGGTTTATACTTTTGTTTATTTTTGGGGTGGCAGCGCTGCCGTTTTCGGTCCACGCACAAGGCGTTATTAAATTTTCGACTCTGCAAGTTCAATTATGGCCTGAATATGACCAGCCCGGCATGCGGGTCATTTGTGAATTCAAGCTGGCGGACGGAACCAGCCTGCCGGCGGATATCACCGTCAACATTCCGAAAAACGGAAAACTGACGGCGGTTGCATCCCTTTCCAACGGCCAACTGATGCTCGCCGGATACGACGGTCCAACCGCCAACGGCAACTGGCAAACGATCCAGGTGAAAGTGGACACGGCGACCACCTATCACATCGTATATTACATACCGATCTCCAAAACCGGCACAGAGCGCCAGTACAACTATCTATGGCCGGGAGGGGATTATCCAGTAAACGATTTCAGCATCGTCGTCTGGCCTGCGGTGGACACGACCCATATCACAACCGATCCGCAATTAAACCTTGTCACCAATTCAGACGGCAGCACTTCATGGAAAAAGGATATCGGCGCCCTTACGGCAAACCAGCCGTTCACTTTAAAACTCAATTACACCAAGACTTCCGATACATTGACCAAGACGGGCGTACAATCTTCACAACCCATCGGTTCCAATACACTGGGAAGCGCCATGTCCACGTTCGGAAACGGTCTACCCTACTTTCTCGGCGGATTGGGCCTGTTGGCGCTGGGCGGCGCCATCGTTTATGCCTGGCAATTGGTAAGGGGCGGCGGAAACAAACCGAGAAGGCGGAACTCGCCGCGCGGCGAAACAGAAGGCGATAGCGAAGTGTACTGCCACCAATGCGGAACACGCGCCCATAAAGGCGACTCGTTCTGCCGGATATGCGGCACCAAGCTCAGGCGCGAGGCCTAATGCGCACGCGGCTTGCACGGAAGATATAATACAGCCAGGAATAAAAAGCCGTGCAATTCTCATCCATCATCATCTACTTCACCTACGGCCTGGCCTTTTTCAGCATGGGGCTGCTGGGCGGAACGGTATCCATTCAATCAAGACCCGGAAATGGCACGCTCGTCGAGGCGTTGATCCCATATCATTATAGAAACGAGGAACAGAATGACCATACGTCTGTTACTGGTGGATGATCACGCGGTCGTGCGTTCGGGATTGAAGATGCTACTCGATTCAGAAGATGATGTGGAAATCGTGGGCGAGGCAGGCACGGCGGCAGAAGCGTTAGAAGTCGCGGCGCAAGTGAAACCCGATGTGATCCTGATGGATATCGGTCTGCCGGATAAATCCGGCATCGAGGCGACGCGCGAGATCAAGAAACGCTTCGAGAAAATGTCGGTGGTGGCATTGACGATCCATGAGGATGAGGAATATTTTTTCAAGATGCTGGAAGCGGGCATATCGGGTTATGTGCCGAAGCGCGCCGCGCCGGAAGAATTGTTTTACGCCATCCGCGCGGCGGCGACCGGAGAAGTGTATTTATATCCATCGCTGGCAAAATTATTGGTGAAGGATTATCTGAGCCAGGAACGCCCGGCGGATGAAAAGTCGAACCTGGACGGGCTGACAGAACGCGAACACGAAATCCTAACATACCTGGCCGAAGGACAAAGCAACGAAGAGATCAGCAAGTCGCTGGTGATCAGTCCCAAGACGGTGGAAAGACATCGCGATAACATCATGCACAAGTTGAACTTGCATTCGAGGTCGGAATTGGTGAGGTACGCGATACGAAAGGGAATTATCAAAGCTTGATGGTTGAGTTTGCATAGCAGGCGACTTATAATCGCTTAACTGAGAGTCTCTTAGATAGATTAACACTTTCAAAATGTCATCAACAACACAGAAGGGTTTCCTTGTAAGGTGGCTTTTCTTCAATCTGATCGGTTGGATTGCAGCCGATATCATTATTGTCAGAATCTCTCAATCTCCAGAAGAACAGTCTATAACATCGATTGCCTTATGGTTACCCCTTGGAGCAGGAATTGGGATTATGAATTGGCTACTCCTAAGAAAAGCAAAGTTTTATGCAGTTCCGTGGGTTATTGCTACAGCATTTTCCATCGGAATTTCAGGCGCCACACTTTCAGCTGGTGTATTGAATAACGATTTATATGCCCATGCTCCGTGGATGATTGTGCTTTATAGTATTGTAGGCATTTTGCTTTCTCCAACAGCTCTGGGAATATTTGAAGCTAAATGGCTAAGAAAAGCAATTTCAAAACCAAAATTATGGATCACGTGCCGCATCTTAGGATTCCCGATACTTGCATTCCTATTGATTGTTGTTGGGAGCGCAGGAGCCTATCTAGGTAAGCATCTTGTATATTATGTTTATGATTATTCGCCCGACCTTTGGTTTGAAATACTATCCGGCCGCGATTATTATTTTATGCTTTTCTTATTAGTAATATTACCCATCTTGGGTACCCTATCTACAGCTTTACCTACTGGGTTATTGTTATCAATTCGTGATGAAGAACCTACCACACCTTAGCTTACTCATACCTTTCATCTTATGCTAAAAGAGGTAATTAGCCCTGATAGTCTTTATAAAGCTACTATTACTCAACATAGCGATGGACTATTCGAAATCGAATATTTCAAACGAACAAAAAGATGAAATTAGAATAGGCAGCTATCCAAGCAAATCATGTTGCAAGGCGAAAGCGGTATACCAAGAGTTCTTGTGCAAAACAACAAATCGGTTTTTATCTTTTTTGCGCTCGTATTTATCCTTTCAATTCCTTTTTGGGTTTTGGACTTCATCAATCCAGTAGAATTACTTCCCAGGCTTCCGATCAGCGCGCTCGCGGCGTTTGTCCCGGCATTGGCGGCATGTATTCTTGTTTACAAAAATAACCGGTTTGGGGGTGTGCTGCAACTCCTGCAAAAATCATTCGACCTCAAGCGAATAAGCAACAAGAAGTGGTATCTTGCAATTATTCTCATCAATCCGGCCATCGCCATCCTTGCTTATTGGCTGATGCGAGCGAGCGGCAAGTTCCTTCCAAATCCTGCGTCGCTGAAGCTCGCGGTAGTCCCAATGTTCATTGTATTCGTCATCGCGGCGCTGGGAGAGGAGATAGGCTGGTTTGGTTATGCCACAGAACAACTCCAATCCACCTGGAAAATCCTCCCGATTGGAATTTTGATAGGCGTGGTCTGGGCGATCTGGCACTTTATTTCACTTTTGCAAGCACACCGTTCAATGGAATGGATCGCAGGGTGGTCTTTGGGAACGATTTCATTAAGGGTCATCATGGTTTGGATATACGCGCAGTCCGGTAGAAGCGTTTTTGGGATAGCGCTATTCCATGCCATGATCAATTTATGCTGGCAGCTTTTTCCGATCAATGGTTCTTACTACGATCCGTTTGTTTTCGGTTTAATCACTTTAGGAGTTGCTGTCATCATCGTTGCTATACAACAATTCCAAAATAAAAGAATGGTGCAAGCCACATAGACGCAACAAACGATTACCCTAAATCCAAGGCTTTATCCAAGTCAGCAAATATCTGAAGAAAAGGGGTTGCATATTAAGAAGGAATCATTGGTTGCAAGAGGTTTATGTATGTTAATTGGAGATTGCCACGCTTCGCTCGCAATGACATTATGCTAACAGGAGTTTGTCAGATTCATAGTATTCGCAATGACATAGCCTAAATTTGCCAAACAACTTTTGTAAAACCATAATCTTGAAACCATAATCCCAATCTTCCGCAGAACCAGCCCCGCGGGAGATTTTGGTTTACGAGATAGAACTCCAGTAACTCTCCCGTAAAATCACACCATTAGCAGGGTATTTTGCCAGGCGATAAAAATTCCTCAAGCGTGATAATAGATCTTCTGTAACTGCTCAGTCAAAAGAGAAAAAGGGGTTGCGGAAAAGAGAAAGGTTGGGAAAATAGGAGGGATGAGCGCAATCCAACTGCCGAGTGAAAAAGAAATTCGAGAGGCCTATCAACAAGGTGAGGAGGCAGTGATTACGCTGTAGCAAGCGACCATCACAGTTTTGGTAGAACGCATCCAACAACTGGAAGACCAGGTATCAAAAAACAGCAGGAATAGTGGAAAGCCGCCGTCCAGCGATGGATACGACCAACCGGGATTACGCACGAGAAGTTTGCGGAAGCATTCGGGGCGAAAAAGCGGTGGGCAACCTGGACATTGTGGGGAGACGTTGAAAATAGTGGAAAAGCCGGATGAAGTCAAAGTACATCGGGTTCAGAAGTGTCTGCATTGTGGGCAAACGTTGAAAGGGCAAAAAGCCATCCGATACGAAAAACGGCAGGTATTCGATTTGCCGAAAGTTGAAATTCGAGTCACAGAACATCGTGCAGAGATTAAGGGATGTCCGTGTTGCGGAAAAGAAACCCGTGCAGCCTTTCCGAGTGAAGTGAGCCGGGCAGTGCAGTATGGGACCGAGATGAAGGCGCAGATGATCTATCTGAACACGGAGCAACATATGCCGCTGGAAAGAACCTGCGACCTGTTGGAAGAGTTCTACAACCATCGTCCATCCGAAGGAACGGCGGTAGCGGCTTGTGCAGAAGCGGCGCAAAAGGTGGAAACTTCCAATCAAGCCGTCAAGGAACATCTGGTGGAACATGAAAAGATCGGGCATTTCGACGAGACGGGCCTGATGATCAATGGTATTCTGAATTGGTTGCACACCGCCAGCACGTCGCGCTTGACTTGTTATGCCGTGCACGCCAAACGGGGCAGCATTGCCATGAATGAAATCAACATCCTGCCCCGTTTCAAAGGATGGGCGGTGCATGACGATCTGGCTTCCTACTTCCAGTACAACCTGGAACACGCTTTGTGTAATGCCCATCACCTGCGCACCTTGCTCTTCCTGCTGGAACGCTATCCCCAAAAGTGGGTGCAGGAATTGAATGACCTGTTATTGGCAATCAAATCAAAAGTGGAAACCGCCAAAAAGAAAACGCAAACCGCCTTGAGCGTGAGACAAAGCCACAACTTCAGCAAAACCTACGACGGGTTGATCGCACAAGGCTTACGAGCCAATCCACCACCCAATGAAAAGCAGCGCAAGCCGGGACAACGCGGACGATTAAAACAAAGCCCGGCTCGCAATTTCCTTTTGAGATTACGGGAACACAAACAGGCCGTACTTGCCTTTATGTATGATTTTGATGTGCCGTTTGACAATAATCAGGCTGAACGAGATTTGCGCATGATGAAAGTTAAGCAAAAAGTCTCTGGCGGTTTTCGATCCACTTCAGGCGCACAGAACTTCTGTCAGATTCGCAGTTACCTTTCCACTGCCCGAAAAAATGGCGTAATGGCTCTTACGGCTTTGCGTCTCGCTTTATCCAACACCCCCTTCTTACCCGATTTTGTCGCACCCCTCGCCTGAGCAGTTATCCTTTTTCACAACAAGCGTCACCCTAGGAAAATGGGCACGCCTGAGATCAATCAATTCCTCGCTCATCTTGCCACCGAGAAAAAGATATCCGCTTCCGCTCAAAATCAAGCATTAAGAGAAGGTTGAAGGTCAGGATAAATTATCGATAATGCGCTGGGCAGCCTGCCGTCCCGAGACCATGGCCGTTGGCATACCGGTTCCGGGGCGCGTGCTGGCGCCCGTGAAATACAGGTTGCGATAACGCCGATGTTGAAGGTCGGGCCGGAAATAGCCCAACTGCATCAGGTTATGACACAGGCCATGCGTGGAACCTTTCATCAGGTTGTAACGTTTGCGCCATGAGGGGGGCGTGAAATTGATCTCAAACTTGATGTGCGATTCAAGGTCGCTAATCCCCAAGGCCGATAAACGACGAAAAACATGTTTGCGCGCCTGGTCGCGAAGGGCGCCCCAATCCTGCTCCCCATCCCCGCTCATGTGACCCACGGGAACAATTGCAATCAGTGTGTCCTGTTCATGGGGAGCCATGGATGGATCAAGACGGGCCGGGGCGTGGATGTAAAGACTGGGATTGGCGGGCAGACCCAAATCACGAATGATGCTGGTAAAGTTCTCGCGATAGTCGGAGGCGAGGAAAAGAGTGTGAGGGCCAAGAGTCTCAAAAGTTTTATCCAAACCCCAAAAGAAACTGACCACCGAACAAGAATAGCGTTTATGGGCGAGAGTTTCTGCCTGTCCATCCTGCGGGAGCAAATGTTGATACACGTAGGGTAGATCGGCATTGGCAAGCACTGCATCTGCCTCCATGAGCTGGCCGTTGACCAGCACGCCGCGAGCAGACCCGCCGTCAACATCAATTCGATCCACCGCCGTATCAAAGACAAATTCCACACCCGCGTCGCGAGCAAGTTTCGCAAGCACCTCCACAATGCTGTACATGCCGCCTTTGGGATACCAAACGCCATGCGCCAATTCAGTATAGGGCATCATCGAAAAAGTGGCGGGCGCTTCAAAAGGGCTTAATCCCATATACACATCCTGAAAGGTAAAAGCCGCCTTGAGACGCGGATCATCAAAATAGGAGGACATGTTTCGATAATGATGGATGAGGGGTTTGACCTGATATAGAAGCGGCAGGTTCGCGAGGGTGAAAAAGTCGGAGGCTTTGCGAAAATCGGGCTTGACAAGCCTTTCAATGCCGAGGTGATAGTGACGATGGCCTTCATTCATATAACGGAGGAGTCCTTGAAAACCACCGTGTTCAAAAGTCTCAAGTTGTTCCTGCAAGGATTTCATGTCGGAAGTGAGCGCAAGCTGGCTGCCATCGTCGAAGACCAGACGATAAGTAGGATCCACGCGCTGCAGGTCCAACACATCACGCATGGAGACGCCGAGGGCGGCGAATTCAGATTCGTACAAGAGCGGCATGACCATCAGCGTGGGCCCGGTATCGAAGTGATGCCCGTCGCGGCTGATGCGATCACAGCGCCCGCCGGGATTGTCATTCTTTTCGAGGATGGTGATCTGCAGTCCGCTCCTGGCGAGATGGGTCGCGGCGGTCAATCCGCCAACCCCCGCGCCGATAACGATGATCTTCTTGGCCTTCATGATTTTCCAATCCGAACAGGCTGTGCTGCCAATTTCTGTGGAACGGTTTTCAAGACAGGAGCAGAAAATAGCGCTGTCAACGCAGACCAAGCCATCCACAAGCCGGCCTGCAAACTTTTTCGTTCGGGGTATTCCGCGCGCAGGCAATAATTATCCTTTTCGATAGTATCCAGCATCCACTCGAAGCGCGCGGTGTACGCAAATCCCGCCAAGCGACAGCGCCAATTCCGCACCTGCGCCGTACATTCACGCGCCGCTTTGAAATATCCGCGCGCCAGTTGGATACGCCCGCAAACCCATTCACGGTACGCGTCGCTCGTAACTTCCCGTGGCGACATTCCGCGCAGAGCAAGAAGTTCGCGCGGGATATTGAAATAGCCCGCATCCACATCTTCCAGCGCGTCGCGCAGCATGTGGACAATATGCGCGGCGCTGACTGCCAAATAGCGCGCTGCATGTCTCGGCGATGGATCAGCATGTCCAATAAAATAGTAAATTGCCTCGGTAACTGCCATCGCCAATTTACGCGTATATTCGGATAACTCGGCCTGCGAGATGAGGCTCCCGCGCCGCCCGGCATCGAACACCATCACATCCATCATGCCGCGCAGGTAGGTCTGCAGGCCGCTGTTCCTTTCATGTTCGTTCCGGATCAAATCAACCAGCATCCATTCTTCCGGGCAAAGAACCGGCAGTACATCCCCACGATAGCAAGACTCCAAAATGGATTGCTGGCGCCGGGCGAAGGCGATCCTTTCCGAACTCGAAGCGGCTTCGAGATCGATACGATCATCCACCCACCGAAAATAGCCATAGGCCCGATATGCATCGAACAGCCGGTCACGATCGGCCAGGAAGAGGATCGTATAATACGTTTGTTTGCTGGCCGATTTTGTGATGGCAGCCGCCAACCTTTCACTGGATTGAATCTTCTTATCCATTGTCGCCTCGAGATTTATGACCATCATTCATGCTGAATTACACATTCCATTCAATCTACGAGGAAGGAACTTGCAAGTTGCGCTATTTATGAAAATTCACCCAATCGCAAAATGGAAACCAATAAGCCTCCTGATGACCCGTATCGTGGAATCAGACATAACAAACGCGAATGCGCCGTCCGTTCGGAGTTCGAGATATATGACGTGCCAGGTTTGAGATAACCCCGCCTGCATCACTTTGGATCAGATAGCTTTGATGATCTTTTCCCTTTGCTAAAATATAATCACATTTTGGCAAATTTATCTTTGAGCCATCGCTTAATAAAAATACCCATCCCTAAAAGAAATATGGCCCCCATTTCCAACCGCCCTAAAGTAATTCCTTAAGATCCTCAGGAATGAAACTGGCATTCAAGCCTTCCTGCAGTTCCCAAGTTTCAACCAAGTGCGAGGCTGCTCCGGGTGCCAATATCTCCAACGGTCCCAAAGTTTCCAATTCCACGATACGTTCATCACAGTAGGATTCCGTATTGCAACCGCGATCCGGGTAGGTTGCATCCGTGAGCAAGTCAAAACTTATACGAAACAAAAGACCGCCCCACCAGTAGGCCAGCCAGTTAGCCGTATTGGAGTAACCAATTTTCAGGCGCGGCAAACCAGGTGTGGCGCGAATTAATATGAAGTCATCCCGCAAGATCAGGCGCGGGTCGCCGATGCGGGTATAAGACCATAAGGCAATCAACCGAATGTCCGTCAGGCTGTTCACATCGGCGTCAACGATCGGCTGGGGTAGGATGACGGTCCCGCCCAAGTTAAACATGGTAATTGCCCAAGGCGCTATCGTGATGGCTCCCGGGTTCTCGTTCAAAACTGTATGAGTGAGTCTTACGATTGGTTTTGCAGCATCCAGTTCAACCCGCAGGGTCTTCCGGACCCCAGAACCCGGTTCATGTTCACCAATCAACTCCACTCCGCCAGGGAATTCCAAGGATTGCAGGCCGGATTTATCCGGGATGTCTGTTATTTCGGGAATCTCGGGGGCGACCCACAGACGATGCCCCCCGAGGATAAAATATTTCCCGTAGGGCGTTTCCCACGATATATCATGAATATCTGCCAACAAGTTAGGCGAACCGCGAAAGGAAAGCCCAACGATACGCGGACCGGCTGTCGTGAGGTATTCAAGCTGGAGCTGGTTATTTTTGAGGATGGCAGTTGGAAGACCGTGAAAATCACTCATAAGGCCATTTCATTAATGGAGACCGGTTATCCAGAAGAAGCCAATGAAATCCTTAAGTGATTTGTTTCAAGGTTCGGCGTCACAAGCGCGCCGATCGGCGTGCTTTCAGCCATGCCGCTCTCTACAGATTTCACCGTTTTGATCCCCACCAGCAGGAGCTTCCATGGCTTAGAGGCTCCCTGCCGCTCCACGGTCAATGTTCCACTTTCACGCTTGATCTCAAATTTCATGTCAATGTCACCTTTTACAGAAGGAATAACCAATGAGACCTGTTTTCCTTCCTCTAATTCATACACCCGTAAAGTGACATCCTGGCCGTAATCATAGTCAGGGCGATCCTCATGGTTCCCCACGGCAATTACGGAATTGGGCCGAACCATCAATGGAAGGCTCATAAAGTCATGCGTCTCACGCTGCCAGCCCGGTCCCGTAATGATT
>Ga0182027_10008612_pt1 | contig 14808 bp, 14 predicted proteins | sample 712E1DmetaG_FD_121300 | JGI IMG/M metagenome (GOLD analysis project Ga0182027, IMG submission 121300) | Permafrost microbial communities from Stordalen Mire, Sweden - 712E1D metaG (Illumina Assembly) | ecosystem: Environmental > Terrestrial > Soil > Wetlands > Permafrost | place: Sweden... | reverse complement strand
GAGCAGTTGTCGTCGGCGCCGGCAGCGGCAATCCGTGCTCCGCTGCCTCCTAAGGATTTATTATAAAGGTCTTCCATATAGGCAGTATCATAGTGATCGGCCATAATAATTGCTTCTTTATGGTTCTTGCCGGGGATAATAACCACAAGATTGCGTTCGTGGGTTTTACCTTGTTGATTGTTTTTCCATCCGCCAAAAGCAGAGAAATCAAAATCCGTTTCCCATCTGAAAGGAAGTTCGCCGCAGACCGCTTTTCTTTCCATTTGGGCATTGACGATTGCCTTTTGATGGCGACTAAGCAGAAAATTACCTAGTCTTTCAAGGTCGCGATGGTGATGTGAAAGTTGAGCTTGTGTCGCTGGGTCATTTACACAATCAGCGTTATCTTTATTAAGATAGCTGCTAAAAGCCAGATTATGAATATCATGCCACCATGCTTTTTCAAAGGTTCTTGAAGCTGTTTGGATAAGGGTAAGAGAATGTGGCCTTTGAAAAGAATTATTTCCCTGTAAAAGGTCGATTTTATGATCCTTTGTGGCTGGATTTTCTAGGCAATTCTCCAATTTTCTGATAAGATTCTGTACTTCATTTGTATTTTGGACCTTCTCTGGTAAAGAAATCAGCCATGATTCCAGTGTTTCGTGTTCTTGAAGATGCAGCATACCACGCGCGAAGCTTCTGGGAAGTTTATTTTGCCTCCAAATGTTCGATGCGTCCAGAACTCTCAATATGTTCAAGACGGTCTGGTGTTGGTAGCGATCTCCAAGGTGCTCGAAATTATATAACGCCGTTAAATACGCTTCTCGCCGCTGTAATCTGGGCCACATTTCAAGAGGATGCGCTAAGTCAATATTTTTTACAGAATAAGCGGTAAGATAGCCGAGAGGAATATCTTGTATTAGTTTGATTTCACTGGTCGTGGCGTCATAATAAGCTCCAAGCAGGCGGTGCCAGTAAATTTCATTTATTCCGACATTCATTGCTGGAAATTGGAAGCGGTAGCCGAAGGTGCCACCCTCAGCTACGATTTCCGTGGCTCTTTCAAGTTCCTCACGTACAGCTTTTGGACCATCGAGCAACATATGCCCATCTCCAGTCCAGAGTTGGCAGTTTTTAGCCATTGGTTTACCATACAATCCTACAACTTCAAGATTTGTGCTAAAGAGCACGCGGCCAATTGTATCATCTATCGTACTGACAAGAATTTCATTTTCATGACGATGCACACGGTCCCAACGACTAGTTCGCTTATAGGTATTAAGCAGGAGATTTTCACTGACCTCCGGCTTTTTTAAAGTATTACCTGACTCATGGAACCGACCAGATTGAGGTATTCTAATACCATGCGGTCCTCCGTGGCGGGCAGCCAGTCGTTGAATTGGTAGCTGCATAGCCAAAGGCATTTCTTTCTGTAGACTTACGAAGTTCTGCATACCCCAAAAAACAAGACTGCCTGGGAAAGGCAGGATTATAAGTTTGCCGGTAAGATAAAGATTACGTACTTCCTGCGGTAAAAGACTAAAAGGTCTGAATGTTAGTAGATATCGGACATCATTCAGTGACATAGTCTCACCCCAGATAAAAGGCCTCATATATGATGGCAAAGGCATGTCTGTCCAGTATGGAAAGCGTGAATCATGTTTAGTAGGTAAAACACGGAAGCCTATTTTATGCAGACTGGAAATATCCTGACAGGTCTCATTAAATACGAGCGTTAATAATCTTCTTAAAAAAGAAAGTGCTTCTTGGGCGGGGACTTCTTCTGTGGGAGAGGAATAGAAACTTTTCCAGAATGCACGTTCCGGCCCCTGTTCGCTACCACCGAAAAAAGTCCAACGAATACGACCTTTGTCGTCCTGAGTTCTGGAAAGCGCTAATGGCAGAAAAACGACGTAACGTTCGTGCGATAGTTTACCAGCCATTGACGCAAGTTCGGGCGGCCAGTAAGGGTTCTCCAGAAGATTACGCCCATTCTGACCGGCAATGTTATATGCCGGTTTACCCTGGCCGAGTTCAACGATTTGTTTTACTATTTGATTAGCAATAATCTGTAAACCAGGTTGAAGCTCAAACTCTTCTTCTACTTCGGAGATATACCAGCCGAATGGGTCGTTTTTGACAAATGGAGAGATTTGCTTGTCACCGTATGGGCTTTGTCCTAAATGCGGTGGCGGCATAAACTCAGAATAAGCAGGAATAAGATATCGGCCTTTCCCGGAAAACCAAGGAAAACCGTTGAGTAACTTATTCCAGCCGACAGTCTCTGTCTTATTCATTTAAACTAAAACCACAACATTCGAAAATATGGACAACCAATAGCTTGATTAATTTTAGCAAGAGGAATACCTCACGTCAAAACATTTTTATTATTGTAGCTCAAATTTATTGATATATTTTTAAGTTGGTGATACTATATCACAAAACGTGAATTACTATTTGTATGTTAATTAAATGCTGGCATAAAGATTAAAAAAATAAGAGGGATTAAATGCTGGTTATTCTACTATCGATAGCATAGGGCTTTGCTTGTTGGGTGGTCGATAGTTGTTTTTGTAGTACGGTTGCCGATGAAAAGGGCTATCCTGAAATAAAATTGTTGGTCTTTGGCTCTATTATCCATTCAAGTAAGTCGATAGCAATTGCTGGTTTGCCGTATAAAACTGAAAATTATAAGTCTTAGATAGAAACTAAAACCTTGGAGAACCAAGGTGAATAGTGTATATATGTGCTACAATTGCCTTTTAAATATTTAGTTTAATGAGCAGAAAGTTATAATGATTTTACTTATAATCGGTATCGTTATTATTATATTCGCGTGCCTATATATATATATTGGTTATTTTATAGCCCGGTCGGCAATACACCAAAATCGGCAACCGGTACCCAAAAAACCCGATGATTATGGGATGATTTTTGAGAACATTGAGTTCAAGACATTAGACGGGGTTAATATCAAAGGGTGGTTGATTCCTGGCAGTAAAGACAAACTAATTATAATGACGCATGTTGCCGGTCTTACCAAGTACGGCTCGACAATCTCTTATAAAAATCCGTCCAAACTCTACAACAAGGAAATAGAATTTCTGAAGACTGCGGATATATTACATAATAAAGGGTATAATGTTTTAATGTTTGATTTCAGGAATCATGGTGAAAGCGGCCCCGACCCGAATAATGGTATTGCAAACATCGGATTAAAGGAGTATAGAGATGTCGTGGCGGCGTTGGACTACGTAAATAACCGGAATGATCTAAAGAATGCGAATGTTGGTTTTGTCAGTTTTTGTATGGGCGCTAATTCTGTTATTATCGCAATGAGCAATAATCCGGAAAAATTCAATAAAGTAAAATGTCTTTTTGCGGTACAGCCGATTTCGATGGAAGTATTTTTACGCGCATATATCGGTAAATTCGTTACTCCGACTGGTGCTAAATTGTTAATGCCTATGGTTTATAAATGGGTTGTCTGGCTGGGAGCTTATCCCTTGAATAAAATGTCACCTCTGGAATATGTCAGGGACATCAAAGTACCGACGATGTATGTGCAGGCACGAAATGACCCCTGGACGGAGTTGAGCGATATTCAGGGATTTTACGATAATACTCCAGATAATCCTAAAGAGCTCTTCTGGATTGGCGACATCCGGCACCGTTTTGATTCTTACGTTTATTTTCAGAATAAACCGGAAAAGATGCTGGAATGGCTGCGAAAATGGGTTTAAATTATGCGTATTCCAATTTGGGAATTTGAAAATAAATCATTATAAAACAACTAATAAGTTGGCGGACATTTTATCTTGCCGTTCTCTTCCACAAAAAGCTTCGGATTTTTCTTGACCACTTGTTCAACATCGCGTGTGGTGATGTGTGTGTTGAACCTCTTGTTGACTCCTTCCCCTATCTGTAACAGAAACAATCCGTCCTTGTTTTCATAGACTATTTCTACCACCATATCGCGTATGTCCATAAACCATTCACCTCTTTTTCAAATTGTACACTTTCAATAATACTTAAATAGTCAATATCCAATCGTATTTATCCGGTTTTTCGCCGTACTGAATAGCGGTTACCTCATCGTAAAACTTCTGAGAGAGCGGACCGATTTTATCACCATTAATTTTAAGTAACTTGCCTTGATGTTGGATTTCACCGACAGGAGAAATGACTGCTGCCGTACCGGTGCCGAAGACTTCGGTCAATTTGCCGCTGCGGGAAGCGGTAATCACTTCGTCAATGGTGATCTTTCGTTCCATAACGATTATACCCCATTCTTTCGCCAGATGAAGAACGCAATCGCGTGTAGTTCCTTCCAAAATCGTACCATCCAGAGGTGGTGTCACCAGTTCGTTGTTAATTACGAAACAGATGTTCATCGTGCCCACTTCTTCGATATATTTATGTTCGAAGGCGTCGAGCCAGAGCACTTGAGTAAAGCCCTTCTCTTTGGCTTCATGGGCAGGCAACAAGCTGGCAGCATAATTAGCCGGAGTTTTAGCTGCACCCAATCCGCCTTTACACGCCCTTACATATTCTCCGGATGTAATCAGACGGACAGGATTCAAGCCCTCCTTGTAATAGGCGGCTACAGGCGAAAGAATTATCGTGAAACGGTAAGTCTCTGAGACTCGTACCCCAATATAATTATCGGTAGCGAAAATAAACGGCCGAATATACAGTGAATAACCATGCTGTCGCGGTATCCAAGCTTTGTCCAGTTTAATCAGTTCCGACATGGAATCGAGAAATAAATCATAATTAATTTCCGGAATACAGAGACGGCGGCAGGATTTGTTCAGCCGCCCGTGATATTTCTGTGGACGGAAAATATTGATTTTGCCGTGCTTGTTGTAGAAAGCCTTAATCCCCTCAAAGACCACCTGCCCATAGTGGATGGCGCACATCGAAGGGAATATATTCATCTTGCCATAAGGAACTATTTGCGGGTCTTGCCAGCAACCATCCGCGTAGTCAATAACTAACATATGGTCGGAGAAAACCTCGCCGAAATTAAGGTTAACCATATCTACGTTATTGATTTTGCTCTGTTTTACACGATTGATGTCGATATTCAAAAAAGTGTCCCCTCATTTAATTGATTCTAATAAAACTATTTTCGATCAACTAATATATTCAGTTTACCCGACCGTGAATATCATTTCAAACTCGAATGCCTACTTAACACTTTGTAAAAATTTGTTAACTTCATCGATATATGAAGCCGGGTTACTTTTATACCCCTCACTATGTAGGGCACCATTTATTTGCCATAAATAACTCGATGGGTTATTTGATGCTTTTTGAAGTTGATCCATTTCCTTGAGCGAAACCAGATTGTCGTTTTCTTCGTGGATAAATAATATAGGGCAAGCGACATCGGGTATAATGTCAATCGGGTTAATCGGCGTGTAGTTATAAAATATTTTCAACGCAACAGACAATCCTGGATAGAAGAAATCTAAAAGTGATTTGGGGATTCCTTTAGTTGTGGCCTGTGAGGTCACCATGTTACGTACGGTAGCGAAACAACCATCCAACACTACCGCCCCTATATTTTCTCCACTGGCAAAAATAGCGGATGAGGCAGCTCCGGAGCAGAAGCCCATAATGTCGATATTTGCAGTTGTGTAACCTTTACTCTTAAGATAATCGATCGCGCCCCCAATGTCCTGTTCGTTCGTTAACATAGACAATCCTTTACCTGTCGATTCTCCGCGACCTCGGAGGTCAAATAGTAAAACGTTATAACCCTTATTTATGAGGTCGTGGGCCAGGCCCAACGTGTTAACCACATCATCAATACGATTTTGAAAGCCACCATGAACAATAAGAATCACATGGGTTCCTTGACCGGGTAGATACCAACCTTTTAAGGTGATGCTGTTGTCCCGGGACGGAAAGGAAACATCACTATAGGCCAATCCGAACGAAGTTGGGGAGCCGGTTACCGGAAGACGAGGAATGTGCATCACTAAAACTGCACCCAGTATTGATAGTATAAGGTAAAGGACTACAAAGCTTGCGATAATTCTTAGTGCGATTTTATAGATTCGTAGCATTGTATAATATATCCAAAAAAATATTTATGGGCAAATTTTAACATTTTAATCTGTAATGTACAACCACATGGTATTGTTTAGGTGGCACATACTGTTGCGTCTAAGATTACTTATTTAGTATAATATGACCGAAAGAAGTTTATAAATACGCGTCTTTTATCGGTAGAGTATTTTAATACCGTTATCAAGAATATTATCTACTTACACTCAGTCTGCATAAATGGAGTTATATACTGACCTTAATTTATCGATATGATCTGATGTTAATACGTATAGCGTTGTAATATGAGAATTTATAAAGCAAGGTACCGGATAACTCTACGATTCTCGTTTATTTTCTGTCTGATTATATTCTTTTATATTTCCACCGTTTCAACAGGCTGTACAAGAAGTAGTGCCAGCGTTATAATTGCAGGCTCGACCTCTGTTCAGCCGTTCGCTGAAGTCTTAGCCGAAGAATACATGATTTTACATCCGGGGATCACAATAGACGTTCAAGGTGGCGGTTCGGCGGCAGGAATCATGGCTACGAAGTCAGGTACCACTAACATTGGAATGTCATCACGGACATTAGCTGGTGATGAAACGAGTCTATGGAGCGTTGAAATTGCCAGGGATGGACTGGCAATAGTAATTAATCCGGATAATCCGGTGAATAATCTTACTTTGCAACAGGTGCGCGACATCTATTCGGGAAAAGTTACAAATTGGAGCGGGCTTGGCGGGAATAAAACCCAAATTCATGTTTTTACGCGCGAAGACGGTTCAGGAACGCGTTCTTCTTTCGAAAGTCTGGTTATGGGAAAAACCGAGATAATGGCGCGAGCGATGGTCCAGGATTCTAATGGGGCTGTACGGCAATTGGTAGCTGATGACCCCTCCGCTATTGGATTTATTTCACTTGGTTTAGTAGATAAAACCGTTAAGGCAGTGGAATTAGATGGGGTAATCCCCTCGCGCGAACATGTTATTGACGGCAGTTATAATTTATCAAGGCCGTTTTTATTCCTTAGTTTGAAAGAACCAACCGGATTGTCGAAGGATTTTATCGATTTTACTCTTTCGGATAAGGGGAAGCAAATATTGAATGACCAGGGACTGATTACCGTGGGGTTTAATCAATAAATGAAAAGGTTTGGAGAAAGAATTCCCCAGAGTCTTTTCTTTATCATGGCTTTGTCAGCTCTATCAGCGCTCGCTCTGATAACTATTTTTATTTTTGTCGAAGGGGTTCCCCTTATTGCTAAAGTAGGATTTTTCAATTTTATTTTCGGTATGAAATGGGCACCTACCTTAGGTCAATATGGTATTTTCCCGATGATTGTTGGAACCGTTTTAGTCACTCTGGGCGCAATAATATTAGGAGTGCCGGTGGCTCTTTGTTGCAGTATTTTCTTAGCGGAGTTCGCCCCGAGGAAATTAAGTAATCTGGTGAGACCCGCTATCCAACTATTGGCTGGAATCCCTTCCGTTGTATTCGGATTTTGGGGTTTGATATTTATAGTACCGGCAATAAGAAATTACCTTGGCGGGCCCGGTCTGAGCATTCTGGCGGGTTCGATAATTCTGGCCATCATGATTTTGCCAACGATAATCAGTATTTCGGAAGTATCACTTCTATCTCTCCCTCCATTACTGAAAGAAGGAGCTTTTGCTTTAGGAGCTACACATTGGCAAACTATCCGTTCCGTACTGGTACCCGCAGCAAAATCCGGAATTCTGGCAAGTATTATTCTGGGTATCGGCAGGGCTGTGGGGGAAACTATGGCAGTCATTATGGTTCTGGGTAATGCAGTGGCCTTACCGAGTTCCATTCTAGATCCGGCAAGGACATTAACTACAAATATCGGCATCGAAATGGGGTATGCCTCGGGGGACCATCAGAAAGCCTTATTTGCTACCGGCATTGTATTGTTAGTCATCATCATGATTTTGAATTCCATGGCGCAGTATGCCATTAGAAGGAAATAAATGAGAATCAGACTGAACCCCAGAACCAGTCAGAAAATAGCTAAAGTCGTAATTTGGTCGGCTGCCATCCTTGTGCTTTTCCTTTTATTTTCTGTAATTATTTATATATTGTCCAAGGGAATACCGCAAATCACATGGCAATTCCTGACGCAAATTCCCAGCGATATGGGGCGTTCCGGTGGTATTCTTTCGACGATTGTAGGAACTCTATCGGTGACATTAGTCGCTATTATAGTAGCGACTCCCCTGGGAGTAGGCACAGCTTTTTACCTGACGGAGTACACCCGTGAGAGTATAATTACAAAAATCATCCGTTTTAGCGCCGAATCGCTAGCCGGGATTCCTTCGATTGTTTACGGTCTATTTGGCTTCATTTTCTTCGTTATTTATCTGAAATTAGGTTGGTCGATACTATCAGGAGGACTGACATTAGCAGTAATGATTTTACCGACAATAATCCGCACTTCTGAAGAAGCAATACGAACCGTACCTCCGATGTACCGTGAGGTGAGTTTCTCTCTGGGGGGAACCAAATGGCAGACTATGATAAAAGTATTGGTTCCTTCTGCGCTTCCCGGTATTTCTACAGGTATTATTCTGGGAATAGGACGGTGCGTGGCTGAAACGGCTGCGGTGATATTAACCGCGGGCTCGGCATTACGTATGCCTACTTCTATATTTTCGCCGGCTCGAACCATGGCAGTGCATTTTTACATATTGGCAAGAGAAGGCATTTCTTTAGAGCGAGCATACGGCACGGCTGCCTTACTAATAATACTAATTCTCCTGATAAATATCGGCGCAAATGTGCTGGTGAATAAATTCGTAGCAAAATATCACTGATAAAGACTATGACAGAAAAAGTAAAAATTAGTATTAAGGACTTAAACTTTTACTATAAAAGCAATGAAGTCATTAAGGCTTTGAGTTTAGAAGTAAAAGAGAATGAGATATTATCCGTTTTCGGTCCGGCCAATAGCGGTACAACGACTTTACTGCGGACGTTGAATCGGATGACCGAATTAGTACCGGGGGCACGTATGGAAGGCGAAATATTACTTGACGGTCAAAATATATATTCCCCAAATGTTAACATCACGGAACTACGCCGTAAAGTAGGCATGGTGTTTGAAGTCCCTGCACCGCTGCCGATGTCTATTTTTGATAACATTGCGTACGGACCGCGTTTAAGCGGTATAAAAAACAAAGTAACTCTGACAGAAATTGTTGAACAATCTCTACAAATGGCGGTTCTCTGGGATGAAGTCAAAGACCGGCTGCATACTTCAGGCATGAGGCTCTCGGGTGGGCAGCAACAGCGCTTATGCATTGCTCGCATCTTAGCTTTACACCCGGAGGTTATTTTACTGGACCGGCCGTGCTCGGGGCTAGACCCTGTTTCTACCGCAAAAATTGAAGAATCGTTGCGGCGATTAAAAGAAAACATTACAATTATTGTCGTTCCGCATAATGTGCAGCAAGCCGGACGGCTCGCCGATAGGGTCGCCTTTTTACTGATGGGAAATTTGATTGAGGTCGGGATTACCGCTGAAGTTTTCGCCAATCCTAAAGATAAACGAACCAGCGATTATATCACCGGGAGATTCGGTTAAGATGAGAACGGGATTTGCACTTAACGAGAATATTCGTTCCGGCCTTTCTACTTATAAAACTAAGTTACGGACAGAAAATGCAAACCTGTATTACGGGAAGTTTCAGTGTTTGCGAAATATTACTTTGAGTATCCCTGAACGTTCCGTTACTGCAATTATCGGGCCTTCCGGTTGTGGCAAATCTTCATTCCTTAGAATATTAAACCGCATGAATGACCTGATTGCCAGTGCGCGTGTTGAAGGCATTGTTGAGCTTGACGGAAATCCAATTTATGGAGTTCCGATTGACATTGTTGAGCTGAGAAAAAAGGTCGGTATGGTTTTTCAAAGACCAAATCCTTTCCCTATGAATATATATGATAATGTCGCTTTTGGCCCAAGACAACATGGCAGAATCAATAAAAATGAACTTGATCGCGTTGTTGAATCGAGCCTACGCCAGGCAGTGCTATGGGAAGAAGTCAATGATAAGTTAGAACAGTCGGCTTTGGGACTATCCATAGGACAGCAGCAAAGATTGTGTATAGCACGTGTGCTGGCAGTAGAGCCGGAAGTGATTTTGATGGACGAACCTTGCAGCGCTCTTGACCCTGTTGCCACTCTGAAAATTGAGGATTTAATGAGAAAACTGGCAGAGCAATATACGATTGTCATCGTAACACATAACATGCAGCAGGCTGCGAGGGTGTCTGACATGGCAGCTTTTTTCATGATGGCTAACGACCGTGCCGGTGAACTGGTAGAATATGGTATTACTTCACAGATTTTTACCAACCCGAAAGACAAACGTACGGAAGATTATATAACCGGATGTTTCGGATAAATAGTAGGAGGTTTTGGAAATGGAAATAAGGTCGGCTTTTCATAAGAAATTGAAGGAAATACAGGATGAAATACTAGTCATGGGCAGCATGGTCAGTAAAGCAACGTTATTAGCCATTGAAGCCCTACAAAACCGCGACTTGTCTCTGGCAAAGCAAATAATTGCCGATGACCAGAAAATAAATCGTAAAAGATTTGATATCGAAGAGAAATGCATACAACTAATTGCCACTCAACAGCCGATGGCGAGCGACCTGCGTACAATAGTCTCGGTACTTAACATAATAACTGAATTGGAACGTATCGGTGACTATGCCGAAGGTAATGCCAAAATTACAATTATGATTGGCAGCGAGCCACCATTGAAACCGTTGGTTGATATTCCCCGAATGGCGGACAAAACAGTCGACATGCTGAATAGAAGTTTAACCGCATTTATTAATCATGATGCGGATGCGGCTATGAAAATCAGTGCTGAAGATGATTTCATTGATAATCTCTATGACCAGGTTTTTCGGGAATTATTAACTTTTATGGCAGAAGATCCTAAAACGATCACCAGAGCAACCCGTCTTATTTGGGTGACACACAATCTGGAGCGCAGCGCCGACAGAGTGACTAATATCTGTGAACGTATTGTCTTCATGGTAACGGGGAAGATGGAAGAAAGCAACGCGTCTATTTATTAATTTAAGTCTTCATTGACCAATAACAGTATAGTAAACAGATGAAGAAGTGCTAGGATCATACTGTTATGGTTTTCCATTCTGATACTCGTCCGGAGGTGTTTTATGGCTGTTGATTATAATTTAGAAGGCAGAATTGCTACTATAACGCTAAACCGTCCCGAGGCCTATAATTCGATTGATATACGTACCCTAAAAGAACTGCATGATGCTTTAATTGCTTTTCGGGATAACGAGGAAGCTTGGGTGGGTATAATTACCGGTGCCGGGGATAAAGCTTTTTGCAGCGGTGCCGACATTACGGAAATGCTGCCTTTTTTAAAAGCTAATGCAAACAAACCTTGGGAAATACCGCAGACACCATTAGGCGATATGGAACTGTATAAACCTATTATCGGTGCGATTAATGGAATTGCATTTGGCGGCGGGTTAGAGATCGCTTTGATTTGTGATATCAGGGTTGCCGCGGAGCATGCCCGTTTCGGCTGCCCGGAAGTAAATCTGGGTATTATGCCGGGATGGGGCGCCACGCAGCGTCTCCCCCGGATTATACCCCGGGCAAGAGCCACCGAACTGGTCTTCAGCGGAAAACCAATTAATGCACCAGAGGCTTATCGTATCGGTCTGGTTAATGAAGTAGTTCCTAAAACGGAATTAATGGCGCGCGCTCAAAAATGGGCAGACGACCTCTGTCAGGTAAGTCCCTTAGGACTAAGAGCCGCTAAGGAAGCAATGATTCGGGGTTATAGTTTGCCGTTAGATGATGGTATAAAATTGGAAAGCGCTCTTTTTAGTTATTTGCTTGGAACAGAAGATTTCGTGGAGGGACGGGATGCTTTTCTTAATAAACGCAAGCCTCAATTTAAAGGGAAATAATAGGAGCATAATGCATGGAAATTAAAAAAGTGGGTGTCATCGGTTGCGGTCAAATGGGTGGCGGTATAGTTCAAACAAGTGCTCTGGCAGGATATGATGTTAAGGTGATGGAAGTTAATGAGATATTGCTGGAAAAAGGCATAATTAATATCAAATCGAATTTCAATCGTAATGTGGAAAAAGATAGAATGTCCAAAGACGAAATGGAGGCTGTTCTTAATCGCATTAAAGGTACCATAAATCTATCTGATTTTTCCGATCGTGACTTGGTTGTTGAAGCTGTCATTGAGAACATGGATATGAAGAAAAAACTCTTTAGAGAATTGGATAAGGTCTGTCCTTCGAATACCATTCTGGCAACAAATACTTCGTGTTTGTCCATCATCGATATGTCGATGGTTACGAAAAGAGCAGATAGAGTGCTCGGTATTCATTTCTTTAATCCGGTACCGGTGATGAAGTTAGTGGAAGTAGTCAAAACCATTGCTACCAGTCCAGAAACGATTATGGCCGGAAAACAGTTCGGGGAAAAGTGTGGGAAAAAGGTAATTATTGCTCAGGACAGCCCGGGCTTTATCGTGAATCGCCTGATGATTCCATTTATCCTTAATGCGATTCAGATGATGGATAATGGTGTCGCAACAAAAGAAGATATCGATACCGGCATTAATCTTGGATTGAATCACCCAATGGGACCGCTGGCGCTGTCAGACCTCATAGGGTTAGATACAGTGTATTTTATCGCCAATGCTATGTACGCCGAGTTAAAAGACCCACAGTTTGTAGCGCCTCCTTTGTTAGGTAAAATGGTAACCGCCGGTTGGCTGGGACGCAAGACAGGCAAAGGTTTCTATGACTATAAATAAGGGAAAAATATATCATAGAAAAATAAAGAGGTGACTCAATTGAGTCACCTCTTCGCATTATTGAAGCTTTGAGAAAGATATTATTGCTCTGTAATCGTAACCGTATTGATATGAACATCCACGGTTGGGGAAGAATTTTCGCCATTGGCTACTTTAACGGGAACATTTCCGATTTTATCAACTACATCCTGACCGGCAGTAACCTGGCCGAAAATTGAATAAAGCTTAGGCAACGGATAATTGGATAGCATGATAAAAAATTGACTGCCATTAGTATTGGTACCGGCATTTGCCATTGCTACTGTTCCCTTAGTGTAGCTGCGTGTTATTGGTAATTCGTCGGCAAATTTATAACCCGGTCCCCCGGATCCCGTACCCGTCGGGTCGCCACTCTGAATCATAAATCCTTTTACAACTCTGTGAAATATAACTCCATTATAAAACCCGGCTCTTGCTAGGAAAATAAAATTATTCACTGTCACTGGCGCTTCTTTTGGCAAAAGTTGGATAATGATGTCACCATAATTGGTTTTAATGGTCGCTGTGTATGTTTTATTCTGATCAATAGTCATGGGTGGTGGTGCCGAATAAGTTTTTTTCACATTTCCTCCGCAAGATGTTAGTGCTATTATCAAAATAAAGATACCGGTAAAGGAAGCGTATATTTTGTGTTTCGACATGAATTATTTACCCCATCTTTATTAAATTAAGTATACGTAACTGACAAAATTCCGTCAACCAAACGATATTTAGAGAACATTAAGCAAATAGTAAATAATACACATTATTGCTGTATGATAATTATTAATAAATGTTAAACAAGTATGTTCAGCGCTGAGGGTAAAACAATGAATCGTGCCGGTGCTTCACCTACAAGATCGCCATCCGCCTGAATAGACATCTTACTATCAGTATAAATTTCCACTGACTTAACTCTTTTCATATTTACTTTAGGGTGCGTAAGATGCGTACCCCGATATATTCTCGGTAGCGACCAAAGAAGGTCAGGTTTACTGACATCACCGATAATCATTACATCAAATAAACCGTCACATGGGTCGGCGTTGGGCGCAATGAGCATACTTCCGCCGCCGTACTTGCCGTTACTCATCACGATAGTGCAGATTTTTCTATCCTCTTTCTGCCCATCTAGAATAATATGGATATTACGATTTTTATAGGTCGCGAAAGTACTGAGTAATCCCATCAGATACGCAGGCTTACCCCCTAAATTTTTAAACTTCTTGGTAGTTGCTCTGACAACTTCAGCATCGAATCCTAAACCCGCAAAATTGGCAAATATTCTTTTAGTGGATTGACCGTCATTAAGAAATTCTATTATACCGAGGTCTACGGATTTCTTCACGGGATTCAAGAGATGTTGACATGATTCCTGATAATGTCTTGAGACACCAATTGTGCGTATATAATCGCTGCCGGTACCGGTACCGATGATCCCCAGTTCAATATCTTTCATGCCGCCGGTGGCATATATCCCATTCACGATTTCATTTATAGTACCGTCTCCGCCGACGGAAACGACGAGTTTGTACCCTTTGTTAACGGCAGATTTAGCAAGTTCGATAGCGTGTCCGGGCGCTTCGGTGATGTCATGTTCGAAATGCAAGCCCGTATTTTTAAGCAATGCTTTAATATACGGCCACTTTTTCGCGGTTCTGCCCGCACCTGCAGCGGGGTTTACGATAAACCTGGCATGAGACAAGTTTTACCTATCCTTGATTTTTATAGTATTTACTATCCTTTGGAAGCTATTATACCATAATATCCATATCGCATTAACAAGTTGCTTGTAAGTTACAAAAGTTTGTTGTACAATAACGCCAATGGTTTAGTTATGAGGTAGCTCAAACAAAGCCAGCGATAAAAATATGGAGGATTATATCCAGTGACCTATCAG
>Ga0182027_10008610_pt1 | contig 14812 bp, 7 predicted proteins | sample 712E1DmetaG_FD_121300 | JGI IMG/M metagenome (GOLD analysis project Ga0182027, IMG submission 121300) | Permafrost microbial communities from Stordalen Mire, Sweden - 712E1D metaG (Illumina Assembly) | ecosystem: Environmental > Terrestrial > Soil > Wetlands > Permafrost | place: Sweden... | reverse complement strand
TAAAACAGTATCTATATATTTGCCGTTTATGGTGGCGTGAATCTTATCTAGACTCGAAATACACACTTTAAAGCGTTGAAGCATATCGATCCCTTAAAAAACCGATAGCAGAAAAATTGGTAGTCTACCGATAATGAGTTGTTGAACATGAAAACCGCAGCAAAAGACTTCGTCCGCCTAAATGGCACTTCTAGAGAGCCAATCGGATGCAACCAACTCCTTTCATGCCAGCCATGCGATCAGCGAAGGATCGTTCAACTCAATGAAGGTAGACTACCGAAAAATTAGTGAGCGTTCAAACCGTTAATGCGAAATGTGGGTTTTATCATAATCTCGTCAGAAGGAAGGGCAAAGAGAAGACTCTTGTTGCTTTGGCGCATCGTATGCTTATTGATATCTACTTTGTTCTCAAGACAGGTGAGCCCTATTGGGATGTGGGTGCTGAGGCGGTTCATCAGTGAACATCAATGAGAAAGGAGCGATCGATGATTAGATCGCTTGAGAAGGCTGGGTATTCAGTTGACAAAGGCGGCGACTGCATAGGAAGATATGAATCATTTTCATATCAATGTGGGTTACATTCATTCCGACGCTCTTGAAGCTCAGTCGCATCTAAATTTCCTCAAAAAAGTGTCACAAGTCGGAATCCTTTCTCAGGTCCCTCTGCCTGGCAGCTCTCTTCCAGGCGCTACTATATCGGAAACCTTAATATCAAACATAGCCAAGTCTCTTGGCTTCCGCAAATGCAATTTCTGCTTCGCTGCTATTGCCCAGCTTTGCAAGCGCTTCACCTTTTCTTTGCCAGGCTTTTGCAAGTTCTGGTTTTTCTTTTAACCGAAATAGAAGCTGATATGGCAAATTCGTGGATTTTAGATCCAATTTAATTATTTTTTCAAAGCACTTAATGGCCTCACTGTACCTGCCTAATCCAATTAGGGCTTCACCCTTATCAGTCCATACATCAATATGGTTCGGATCGATTCTAAGAATTTCATTATAGCATCCAATAGCTAAATCAAACCTGCTAAGGTTGAATAATGCTGCACCCTTATTATGCAAAGCAACAATACTATTCGGATCATATTTGACTAAAGCCTCATCGTAGCATAAAACAGCTTCACTGAACTTTTTTTGCCCAAAGAAAACATTACCTTTGTTGATCCAAGAATATGCATCATGTGCATCAATACTTGAAGCAGAAATAAATGCTTTTCTTTTATTATTTTGGTATACATTATTTTTCGGATCTATTTTTATAGCGGAATCGTAACATATAACTGCTTCATCGTATCTGCCCTGTTTAGCAAAAGCGCTGCCTTTATTATTCCAGGCTTCGGCATAAGAAGGCTCCAACCTGTTGGACTCCGCGTAACACCGTATTGCATCATTATAATTGCCCCTCGCAAAGAATGAATTACCCTTATTATTCCACATTGATGGATTTCTAGGATTTAGTTTAATAGCTTCATCATAGCACCAAATGGCCTCATCGTATTTCTTTTTATTAAGGAGATCTTTACCTTTGGCGCTCCATGATGCTGCATCATGTGTATTGGTCTTCGTTGCTGCCTTAAATGCCTTAGATTTGTTAGTCTGATATGTAATATCGTTCGGATCAATTTTGATAGCCTCATTGTAACATTCAATTGCCTCATTGTGTTTACCACTAGAAGTTAATAAATTGCCTTGTAGATTCCAGGCAATAGCATGGCACCTCCTTGCCTCATTTGACTTTCCCATTGCATGCAAGACTTCGCTTTTCTCTTTCCAAGCCGATGCATCTTGGGATTCCAATTTTAAATGTTCATCATAGCACCAAATAGCTTCATCATATTTTTTTTGATTGAAAAACTCTTTGCCTTTAGCTCTCCACGAAATTACGTCAGTTTTATAATTTTTCATTAAGTGATTAAATGCTTTTTGTTTATTTTCGTAGAATAAGGAATTATTTGGTTCTAGTCTTATGCATTCATTAAAACATTTAATGGCTTCATCAAACTTGCCTAGTTCACCAAGGGCAACACCTCTGTAATTCCAAGCATCTGAAATATCCGGGTTGATCCAAATTGCCTCAATATAACACTTAATAGCCTTTTCAAACTCAGTCTGTTTAAATAAAACTAAACCTTTTCTCACCCACGCTGTCACATTAGGACGGATTCTTATTGATTCTTCATAACATAATATGGCCTCATTATAGAGATTGTTTTCGAAGTAATAATTTCCCTTAGATATTAAATTTTTAACTTCATTGATTTTTTGAAGAATCTCATATTCATTTTGCCTTGCATCTTCTGCTTGTCCTTGCAGTCTTTCTAATTCACGTCGCCTAGCCTCTTCCGCTTGTTGTCTTGAAGCATCGAGTTCTATACGTTGTCTATTTCGTTCTTCTTCATATATTTGCGATTCTTTATTTGACCCCCCAATTCCTGAATCAGACCTTGAATACCTTTGGATTTTTGTATGCGCCCATCCAGATCCACCACAGACGGGACATACTTTTAGATCATATACAGCGCTCGTATCTCTTCCAGTTCCTCTGCATCTAGAACACCTCATTGCGGGTTGAACAACTACTATGCTGCCTTGCCCACTACACACCGGGCATACATTCGGTGGTCCAAAAACACTTGATTTGGGATCATCCCCCGAACCATGACACCAAGCGCACCCCTCTGGAGAGTATTCTTCCATTTGAGATCACCAAACTTTCGAATATCATTATGCTCTCTCTGGTTGAAATCGCCTAACCGTTCTCATCTTTTTGGGTTATAGTGCTTCTATTAAATAGATTTCTACAAATCTCGGATGAAAGACGCTAAAGATCTCCGCCAGGATCTCCTTGGCCGTCTCCAGCTCCATGACCCTGCTTACTATCAGCCTGGGCTCGATCGCCCCACGCAGCCTCCAGGGCCATCTCATGAATATGCCACCAGAGTAGCCTGAGCTCTCGGTATCTTCGCCTCGGCCTTCCTGCCCTGCCTTTGGCCGGAGCCTGCTCACTGTAGATGCAAAGCTACCCGGTCGGCCAGCTCCATCATCTTCTGCAGGTGAGGATCCAGCGCCGGCGCGTAGAGCAGGATGGTCGCCTCCCTGGAGGTCTGCTTGAGGGCCTGGGCCAGGTACTCCACCATTCTCTTCTCGGCATCCTCGTAGAGCAAGGGGTCATGCTCCACGATCAGGAAGCTAGTGGTGGTTCTCCTCCTGATTGGTCATAAGATGGTAGCTAGTGAGAATGAAACCCACACTTTGCAGTAAAGCAGGAATGTTAAACAATTTTTTTGATAGTGATTTTAGTGTTTAATTAAATATACTAACTATTTAAATTTTATTATATTTTTTGTCACGGATTCTTTGCGACAAATCCCGACAGGAGTACCTTCGTATGGGTCTTCTGCTTTCCAGCAATTTGTTAAATCCATAAATTTTAAAAATATATGCTTTTCCAATAAATACTATTCATATGTGGAAATCGATAGCAAGGAAATTGTTGGCAATTTGATCTTTAATGCGGAATGTGGGATGAAAAATTCCGACCGAATTTACTCGTAAGCGATTTAGGGAGCTATCTCTAAAAATCGCTATGCAGCAACTTAATTTAATGCGGAGGACGGGAACCCCGCGCATGTTTACGAGTAAAATATGCTTTTTTTTTAGTAACCTTAACTCCGCGGAGATAGGGAACAATTGATTGGCATGCACATGCGATGCATATTGAATCTTCGGGCGATGGCCGTTATGTCCATATATAGCTATATTCCCTATTTGTAGGAATATGGACCAGTCGATATCAAGTGATTCTGGGGGTCGCAAGATATCGATTTAAATAATTATCCTGCACGTATATTTATATCAATCCCTATTGAAGCGGAGTTAAGGTTAGTAAGATATCATTCAGTAGATGGTTTCAAAGGTAATCCATCTGCGATCCATCCTAGGGTAAAGGCAGCAACTGCATCTGATGCATAGGGCTTCCAATCATCTCGCTCCTTTGTTCCTTTGCCTTTGCCCTTCGGACGCGGTAAGTCAGATATGCCTCGAATCACTATGAAGCCAGTTGGAAAGCCAAGGCTCTGTGCCTGTTCTATGGCACTGCCCACTCCAGCTCCTTCCATCTCTACGGCCTTAACTTTGGAATATCTCTTTAATACCTCAGCAAAGAACTCGTTGGAGGGATCATCAACCACTTGTTCACCTGAGGCAATCTCTCCGCTCATAATGCAGGGCTTGCAGTTCTCGTGTGGTTTTACCTTGATACGTTTATACCAATCATCCCGGAGAGCATAAGCGCCCGCGCCATTCAATAGTGCTAGATCAGTTCTATATGTCCAGTTTCCGCGTGGTTTGAATTTTTTATTAATTTTGCCGTATTCATAGCCATAAACAACGTCAGCGATTACTACATCGCCTCTCTTAAGGTCAGGCAAACCACCTGCGATTCCTACAAAGAAAATGTAACGTGGCCTCCATAACTCAACGGCCTCTTTGACTGCCAAAGAACTTTGATAATTACCAGCGCGACCTACCATCCCTATAGCCACTTTATAAGCGCCTTTATATTTTGAGCAATAAACGTTACTGAACTGCCAAGCATAGAGATTTGGCCTTGAACCTACATCTGGCAGCGGGACAAAATCTGACAGATGATTAAAGATTGCGCCATACTCTTCTGGTAGGACTGTAAGGATCACGATATCTGCTAAGCAATGATTGTGCTCTTGGAGGACTGGACTCAGGTTAGAAAGTGCAACAGCTATGTTTTGTAGCTTCTCCGGAAAGTTGGGCGCACGCTCTATCTCTTCTACCACCCTGCTTACGGGGCCTCTTGCATCCTCTGGCAGATGTTGACAGAATTTCCTCAACTGCATAACTATTATGGAGCTTGATACTTCCACACTAGCAAGATTACCGGATGAAAGAGCTCCTGCTGCTTTGCAGATCTCTGAGCCAGGAATTTCATATTCTGTGCCAGATCTGCGAGTAATCTGGTATATCTCTTTAGCGGATTTTTGGATCTTAGCGATGATTGCCTGTATCCTCTCCTCAAGAAGAGGGTTGCATCTCCTCATCAGCTTTATAGCTCCAGGTGCTTTAACCTCGACTGCATACATATGTTCTGCGGCGTTCTCACAGTACCATCTGTAGGCTTTAAGCTCGCTTTCGATTTCAAAGATAGATTTATCCTTCAGATTTTGGGATTTTTGAAGAGCTCTTGCCAGATTCTCGACTGCCTTTATAAGTTCATCTTTGCTCTTTGAGATGCCTATAGTATCCTTTGCCTCTGTAATATATTGTTGAACTATATCCTCCCTTGTTTCTTGGAAGATTATGGCAAAGTACGTCCGGTAGAAAGAATAACAGAATCTGGCAGGACCAGATATAGGTTCCTCTTTAGATGATTTTTCAAAATAGTTTACTGCATTCTCTAAATTTCTTTTCAAGATGATACCATCATCAGCCTCTATAGCCTTAGTTATAGATATTCTACCTAAAGAATAGTAAGCATACATACGCACGTAAATATCTTCATCTTGGGCCAGCCTATGTAAGTCCTGCCATGCTTGAGCTTTATCAGGTATTTGAGAATATATCTTGCCCAGAGCCTCTGCTGCTCGCCATCTGATTTTGCTATCTTTATCTTGAGTCAGCCTATGTAAGTCTTGCCATGCCTGAGCGTTATCAGGTAATTGAGAGAATGCCCCGCCTAGAGCATATGCTGCTCTACTTCTCACATAGTTGTTCTCATCCTGAGTCAGCCTATGTAAGTCCTGCCATGCCTGAGCTTTATCAGGTAATTGAGAGAATGCCCCGCCTAGAGCATATGCTGCTCTACTTCTCACATAATTGTTCTCATCCTGAGTCAGCCTAAGTAAGTCTTGCCATGCGTGAGCGTTATCAGGTATTTGAGAGAATGCTTTGCCCAAAGCATATACTGCGCCTCCTCTTACATAACTATTTTCATCTTGGATCAACCTTTGTAGGTTTTGCCAGGCTTTGATCTTATCAGATGTTTGAGAGAATACCTCAGCAAGAGCCTCTGCCCCATGCCATCTCACATAGCGATCTCTATCTCGAATTAGTCTGATTAGATCCTGCCATGCCTGAGCGTTATCAGGTATTTGAGAGAATGCCTTGCCCAAAGCAGATGTTGCTTCCCCTCTCACATAACTGTCCCCATCTTGGGTCAAACTATGTAGGTCTTGCCAGGCTTGAGTTTTATTAGGTATTTGAGAGAATACCTTACCTAGAGCATTTGCTGTTTTTCCTCTCGCAAACCAATCTCCTTTCTGAATCAACCTGTCTAGGTCTCGCCAGTCATCCATGGATCTCACTAAGAACGAAATTACTGATTTATGTCAAAACATATTCAATAGTTGCCCAACACTTACATACACTCACTTATTATAGAGATATGCTCAAATTTGCTCATTATCACCCTTTGCAATCTCTTTATTCGGGAATATTCTCAGGGGTTTAAGGAAGAATGGCTTCTCTCCTCTTTCGAGCCGCCACCTGGCCTTAGAGAGCTCATAAACAAAGCCATCCTTGCCAAAAAAGAACTGGCTAATGGCATACCTGTATGTATCGGGTGGTCTAATCAGATCGTCCTTCTCCTCCTGAGCATTTATCTCACTGTCCTTGCCCTTATAGAATAGTACCTCTCTATTTTGGGCAATATAACTTAAGGCTGTGGTAATTACATTGTAGAATCTATTTTCAAGGGTCCCCTCCCTTTCATACGCATATGGATCTGACCCATAGGGATTCCGCAGCAGGATTAAAACCTCATCTTTCCTTTTATCCATCTTTCCCAAGACCCAGATTTTCTGAGTTTCGATACCAGTCTGAGAAGAGATTGCTTGTCTTACCTTTTCGGAATTGATAAATCCACGGCAGAGAACCATTACACGATCGGCTTTCTCTGGTGTGCAGCCAAAGAGTCTTCCTTCAGTTAAGGCTTTATTTATCAGCGATTCTTCAAGGGTTGCTTTCCTTGGTTGCGATGCATAAAGGGGCACGAATATTGGAGGCAGGGAGACACCTGCGGAGAAGTACTGAGCTATTACCTTGCTGGGCAGTTCTCCCCCTGGGTAGTTACTCGCGGCAATGATTGGTTGCATGACCTTATAGATGAACTCATTAGCAGATTTAAGATTATTCCCAAATCGCTCCATCAATATCGTATTATCTATCAGGATAACCCCATTGGCTCCATCGCTCTTAGTAAGAAGATCATATAGGGCATTTATAGCATTTAGGTCCCTTCGACCTTGAACTGCATGTTGTTCCATATCTGCGAAATCGCTTGATTCAGTAAGAATTCCTAATGTAAAGATAGGATAATCTGCTTTTCCCACATTTCTGATATGGTTGATGATGGGATTTATGAAGCCGCTACCTGTCCTCCCTCCTAAAGAGATTATGAAAAGAATGCAGTCACAATCGCCCTCACCTAAGATAGTGTAGGGCTTAATAGCGTTCCAGGTACTATCATAGATCGGATTGGACTTATGATCAAGGGTAATATTACCATTAATAAGGGTTGGCTTAGGTATGCCCTCTGTATCGGAGCCAGCTTCAGCATCAGGAGATTTCTGAGAGAATGCAGATGGTCTATCCGATACGCCTAATGTCGATTGAACTGTAATTAAATTGGTCGTCTTGGCTGCGATCTCCTGAATCTCTTTGTCGGTATCGAATATCTCAAAGATGGCCTTCAAATTTTGTGGATCTAAGAATCCAAGCTTCCTCACATCATAGCCGTATTTTTTCCTCAATTTAGCATCAAGCTCTGATCCGGCTGTAACTGCTTCATATGGTATGAAGAATCCGGGATATGCACCTTTGGTAAGGTCTTTAAAAAAATGCTGCATATTTTCTGCATCATGCTTATCAGCCTCAAGCCAGATCCCTTGAAACCTACTGGAGGAGACATATCTTGCGCCTGTTACCCATGCGAGCAACTTTCTACCCAAACCCTCATTTCCCAAGAACTCTTGGGTGATCCTGCCGCCGGCTCCCCCAATGCCAACAATGCATAGCTTCATACTCTCTCTTCCATAGTGTTCTTATAAATGTGCATTGGGAGTAACCCACTGAAAAGCCTATTTCCTAAGAACCTTGGAAGGAGCAAACGGTGATCTTTTGATCCTATTATTACTATATTATCAGATCATTTTACAAGTAAATTCGAAAACTGCTATATCAAAAAAGTCGCTGCCAGTCATACTAAATCAGAGATCATGACGGGAAGTACGCACGGATTTACGAGTAAATAGCCTTCATTTCATTGGATGTAGGGCTGAAAAAATCAAATCATTTTATTGATTAAAATATTATGTATAGCCAATTGAAAATAGCTCTCCTATTTCTATCTGATGATCCTAGTGATCTCTGGAGTGAGGAAGATTCCATCTTGTCCATATCACCTTAGCCACCTCTGTATCTGGAACTAAGTCTACTTTAGGAGTAATTCGGTAGCGTGCCTTGTCTGCTGTAAAATTCACAGTGGCCCCGTATCCTGATTCTACTCACTCCTCCAAGGATAAATACCTATTACCGGTTATCCAATCCTCGTTAATGTCTATCATGATGCAAACAGCTACTCTTAGGAGCGATTGATCATTTGAGTAGGCCCCAGACACGCGACTTCTTCGTTTTAGCTCCTTGTTGATTCTCTCCAGGCCGTTGGTTGTTCGGATCCAATGGATTTCTTGCTGCCATCTCTGCATGAGATATCTGCAAGTCTGCCATAATTGAGTCGATTTGCCCTCACATGGCCGCCTTAAGATATGAGGATCTTCGGAGACTTACAACGATTTAGCAGCCATATACCATACGGAAAGGGCAAAGGAGATGGTAGATAGCTCCCTCAAAATCTATATATAGCATATGCTATGGCATAAGCGCGTAAGAGTGTTGTAGCTGCCAACGCAGAGTTCCGCCGCTGAACGGAGAGTTCAGGCGAGCGCTGCGCGCCGTCTCGAACTGCTCATCTCATGCGTCTTCATGCCCTCGCAAAGCCGATAGCAGATGAGACGTGTGACTTTGACCGTAGCTGCGAATAAGACTGTTAGGCGGAAAAATCGTGCCTGATCCCATCGTACCCGCCCCTGATGCGATCCCCGCGACCGGCGACCCAGGGGACGATACCGCGCGTCGATACCGCTATCAATGGACGTATGCGGCAATCGTCTGTTGCATGCTCCTAGATGAAACTGTGGATGTCGCAGAGGTCTTTTGTGAGCACCACGAGGATGTGCTCATAAAACACAATGACGCTACGTTTACCGGCATTCAGGTGAAGACACGGTCATCGGACCAGAATGTGTGGAAGGCGGGCGACCCGGATGTTAGGAGTTTGTGCGCTCGTTTCGCGAAATTGGAAGCCCGCTTTTCCGTCCATTTTAGAGCGTTCCAATTTCTCACGAATCACCCTCTTTATTCCGGCGGGAATGGACAGGATCTTTGCCACGTTCTTACGACGATCCAAGCAGCCGCCGCAATTGCGGGACTTCCGCGGAACATATTGAGATTTCTATCCAAGGTCGGTGAAGAGGCAGACTGCTCGGAAGATGTGGCGTTTGTAGCATTGTCGAAGACCCACGCCAGTGATGACTTGCCCAGACTTGCCGATATCGAGGCACGACTTGTGACAACTCTGACTTCCACGTGGACAGGTGCAGAAGAGTGCTCTTGCGCCTCTGTAGTCCGGGCAGCACGTGCCCTCGCTAACGAGTGCGGACGAGCATCATCACTCGCACATGAGGATACTCTGCCAACGTATCTTCCCGTGGTATCTAGTCCTGCAGACACAGAACTTGCCGCTCGTTTGGCTGGGAAGCGTATCGACAGGGCTCGTATTCTCGATATTCTTAACCAGGTATTGAACGAGACGGCTCTGTTGGATGGAAATCCTGAGTCTTGGTCGGAGCCGGGCACGGGAACCTCGGGTCTCCTCGTGAAAAAGCTCGACACCGGGGGATTCTCTGCTGTCTCGTGCAACTCTGCCAAGGACCTCAGGGATAAGGCTGACTATCTTGGTCTCGTCTGGACGAAAAAGTATGGGCGTACATCTGGCCTTAAGCGTTATGATCATATCAGATCACTCGTTCTTAGTGATTCTGCCAGTGCCTTCGAAGCCGCAAGAAGCGAGGAACAGCTGTTTGGGCGTAAGATGCTCTCTGAACTGCGTGCCAGGTTCAAGCAGCGGCGTCAGGACGGAAGTCAACTATTTGACTGTAGCAATGAGCATCTGGAGGGATTCGCATACATCCTAACTTCTGAGTGCGAGGTTGATTGGAGCCTCGACCGCCCCTGGGAGGCACAGTGATGGACTTTGTACAGACCGTTGCAGATCTTGATCAGTCATCAGAGTTGCATGTAGCGCGGCTCCTCATTCTCATCGATGCATTTGCAAAGGATGACCAAGGCGGAGCCATAGAAGGACTAACGAAACTTGCCAAGCTCGACTTTCTGCTTCGGTACCCCATCATGCTTGAGCGAGCTCTTGAAGCTAAAGGGATAACAATTCAAAGCGTACAGCTGGAAGACCATGAACGCTACAGCGTGGAGTCGGAGATGGTGCGCTACCGATTTGGCCCCTGGGACCACCGATATCGAGAGTTCTTGAACATCCTTGTAGCAAAAGGTCTCGTCTCCATTAGCATTGAAGGTCGCACAGTCGTCATCACTGCCACTGAACAGGGCCGAGACTGCGCAAAACAACTTGCCTCCGACCAGCTGTTCGAGCAGTACTCGCGGCGAGCGAAGCTACTCAAGAGGCATTTTGACATGAAGGCGACAAACCTGATGCGTTTCATCTATGAAACATTCCCGGAGATTATCTCTTTGCGATCTAACGCTCCCATTACACTATGAAGATACAGCTTCGACATCTAATCGTCCGCACGCGGCGAACCATTGAGAAGATCAGCTTCTCTGAGGCCGTGACGTTCTTACACGGCCCGGTGAGCACTGGCAAGTCAACCGTGGCTCGGCTTGTAGATTATTGCCTAGGAGGCCACCTTGAGAATACGCCTGCACTCCAGCAGGAGTTCGTTGCAGCAGAGCTGGCGCTTACCCTTGGGCGCTACGATTGCACGATCGAACGGGCGGCCGATGATACACAGAGCGTACGGTTAACCTGGTCAGGACATGCAGGTGACATCGGCTCTGTTAACGCTCCATTGAATCCTCAAGAAAATTCATTGCTCGATGATGCCGAAGTATATAACTTGAGTGATGCAATCTTTCATCTATGCGGAGTATCTCCGATCAAGGTGCGCCAGCGAAGTCGTGACCCAGATTCGCCGTTGATTCGTCTTAGCTTTCGCGACATTTGGTGGTATTGCTATCTCGACCAAACACACTTGGATTCGTCATTCTTCCGTCTTGAGGACCCATTTCGAGGCAGAAAGAGCCAGGATGCCATGCGGTTCTTTACCGGGCTACATTCCGAGCGCCTAAGCCAACTCGAGAATGAGCTTACTATGACCATTGATGAGCAACGATCCAAACGTGACGCTGTAAAACAGATTCGCACATTCATGATTCGCTTCGAGCTGGGGTCGGAGATTGACATGATCGTTCGGCTTCAAACCGCCGAGCAGGAACTTACCGATGCTGAGCGAAGGCGGACGGAACTTGAATGCAACCGGTCGGCACAAATCCATCCGACAGATGCTCTCCGTGATGAGCTGCGGGGTTTGAGTGCAGAGATTGAGAGTCTCCTTCAAGCAATTGTTGAATCCAAGGAGTTGATAGCCGAACAGAGGGCTCTTCGAGCCGAACTTATCACATCGAAGGTGAAGGCCGAGCGAGTTGATCGAGCAAAAAGAATACTTGAAGACGTACAATACTGCCGCTGCCCAGAGTGTGGGGACGATGTATCGGATCGTCCACATAACGACATGTTGTGTCGCCTATGCGGTAGTGCCCACACGGTTGATGCCAATGTGACGTCATCGGAGATGGAAGCGCTGCGGCGAGACCTCAACGAACGAATTGATCAGATTACTGATTCCATTAAGCGTCGGGAGCATGAGTTAGGTCGCACAAATAGACAGTTGGAGCAGGTGCAGCAACAAAAAGTGCCTCTTGACAAACAACTACAAGAGGAACTTGCCCGATACGATTCAGCGTTTGTGGAGAGTATCCGAAATACCGAAATGGAAATTGCAACGCTGGTCGAGCGAATTGCATTTCTCCAGAAGTTACAGCAGATGCCCCAAGCGATCAATGCTCTTGAAGTAGAAGCCGGTGCTCTGCAAGGCAAAATCGACGGGTTGCGGACATCTATGGTTGAAGAGCGAAGTCGTCTACGCGCCGCTGATAAAAACATTGAGGCAATCGCTGAGGAGTTTAAGCGTATTATGCTCTCAATTTCCTTTCCAGGAGTGTCAGCGGAAGACAAGGTTGTCATCGACCCCAGGAATTGGAAACCGACAGTTATTCATGATGATGTGGAGTGGAGTTTCTGGGAAGCAGGAAGTGGAGGCAAGAAGACTCTGTTCAATGTATGTTATGCACTTGCCATTCATTCCGTCGCATTGGAGTGCAGCATGCCTATTCCTGGCATATTAATCATCGATAGCCCAACAAAAAATATCAGCGAGGACGAGAACCCTGAACTAGTACGGTCACTCTATGCTGAGATATATAAGCTCGCCATGGGCCAAACCGGTAACCCGCTACAGTTTCTGCTTGTCGACTCGGACTTGGTTGCACCTAGCGCTGAACTCCCAGGTTTCTCCGAGCGTCGTATGGCGGGTGAACCCGATGCTCCGAGCCTGATTCCTTACTACACAGGCCCATGACGGTGATGCGGGAATCTTGGCAACATCGCAGAATCAATCATTCAATATCTAAACTCAGAAAAAGATGCCAATGTAGAGGTCGTCAAAGAGATCAAGGCCCATATCCCAGATGGTGCACAGGATCGTACAATGCGCACTGTTTCCGAAAATTGCAGAATCCTTAAATCAAGTCTTTCTGCTTTGAGGAAGAGTGATTGGACGAATGGTTGGCCCATGCACTTCTTCTTACTAAGGTAAGAACTGGCTATTCGAGACCTAAAGCCTCCGACTTCAGCTTTCTGGCTTTTTGCAGGGCCTCCGCTCCACTCATCTTCTTGCAGTTCCCAAGATACTTGGTTACCGTCTTATTGCCTTCCTGCCATGAGCATACCCATCGGTAATAGATCCGATTCCCTTTCTTAGTCTGCTTGGTAATTGGATTCCGCCTTACGGCAATATCTTCCAGCCGAGCAGATTGATTCAGATCTTTGGCTGCTTTCTTCAGTTCCATGGCCCTATTGGCCTTGATCGCCACCAGTTCCTCTGTCTCGCTAATGCCTGCCAGGGTGGATGCTTCCTGTTCAAGCTGCCGAGCCTCGGCCTTCAGTTCGCGCGCCGTTCTCCGGGCCGGTGTATCATGAACCATCTCTAAGCCTCTCTGATTCGATGCCGTGCTATCGTGCATTTGCTTCCTGGGCGGGCCGCATTGCCGGTCACCCTGGACGCCCTTGGGCTCCGGCGTGGTGTCGCTGTGCCGCTCATCACCTCGTCTCGTCGGTTGCCCTAGATCCCGTGGGTGTTTCTCACAATAATTAGTAGTACCAGATAGTATGTAAATATGTTGGATAATCTGGTACTACTAATCATAAGAGCAAAAAGATAATCGCAAAGCGATATGCTTGAGATAGAGAATAGGTTTCCCGGCCTCGTCTACAGAGTCAATGCCCTAAAGCTGCTTTTCTCATATTCACTTCCGGCAAGGTAGCATGCAGCTAGGCGTTCAAACATCGATATTGCACCTTTTTGTAGGCCAGTAACCTAGGTGGGAAGCATCACAAAAATCCCAAATTCTACGAATCACTATGGTCTTGCCTCCCACCGCGTTTCGGAAATACTCGCTCTTTGTCCCAATAGGGACTGTTACATTTTGGGCAAATCTTAGGTCGTGTTCCTGGCGTTCTTGGAATCCAAACATAACCGCATCGTCCACAGAGAAGCGCGGAGATCATTGTATCTGGCAATATCAAACACCTTGTTTTAAACTATATAGTCTAAGAATATATAGTTTTTGACGACATATGTTTAAACAAGGATGCACAAGGGCATTGTTGGCAGGGCATCACTTCGTGGGCATACCTCCACGAGATGCTCAAACTTGCAATGTCCTCTCCGTCTCAAACAGTATTGCAACAAGGTCCTTTGCCATGCCATCCCGCAGACTTCATAAATGTCTTCGTTCCATATTACGGGCGGCCCGGAGTCTCTATTGCTATTCCCCAAAATAACATGTTTCTCTTTCGGGCCATCTACTATCCAGATTATGCCATCTCACCCGTCGCACTTCAAGCAATGTCTAGGCTGGTCCTATCATTCATCCAGCCCGGAGATCGTTGATTCTAGAGCATTACAGAAAAGAATTTTCTTGGCTTTATGAAAATATTTGCCCTTTAAATCACGCGTTTCGCAAGACACGTTTTTTGGCGTACTCATCCAGGTCTCAGCACTGGACTTTATAAAGAATGATTTGGAGATTACCTACGCATGGAGTCCACAATAGATATCGTGAACGTGGTGGCATCCACCAAGCTGGCGGAGGAGTTTGACCTGCCTAAGATCGAGGCCAAGCTGAAGGGCGCGGAGTACGACAAGAAGAAGTTCCCCGGCCTCGTCTACAGAGTCACGGCTCCTAAAGCTGCTTTTCTTATATTTACTTCCGGCAAGATAGTATGCACCGGATCCAAGAACATCGAGGATGTTCGCACGGTCATCACCACCCTGGCCAAGAAGCTCAAGTC
>Ga0182027_10008609_pt1 | contig 14813 bp, 10 predicted proteins | sample 712E1DmetaG_FD_121300 | JGI IMG/M metagenome (GOLD analysis project Ga0182027, IMG submission 121300) | Permafrost microbial communities from Stordalen Mire, Sweden - 712E1D metaG (Illumina Assembly) | ecosystem: Environmental > Terrestrial > Soil > Wetlands > Permafrost | place: Sweden... | reverse complement strand
GCGCTTTTTGCAATGGAAGGAAATAACTTCGCCAATGAATCTCCGTCGCCGTTCACAAAACACTCCAATGGTCCGCCCATCTCTTTCATATCTAGGATGTGAAAGTTGCCGGGTGTAAACATGGCGTCAGCCGGAATTTCATGCTTGTGGCCGTTTTTCATGGTGCTGCCTGGGATGACATAAGAACACATCGTATCTATAATGGACCAGGTAAATTTGTAGCCAATCGGATTGGCCTTCGACAAACGATATTCCGGAAATCCGGCGCCGTACGTGTAGAGCACCTTGACTTCGTCAAGCTGGCGGACCGTTTCCCCGGCTATGATCAGGTCAAGCCCGGGATCCATGCCAAATTCCTTAAGAACTGTCAGGCCTTTCTCTTCAGCCTTCCGATTTACTTCAGCCATTTCTTCTTTTTGCCGTTTCACCCCGTTCGGATCTTGGATGCTCCAATCAATGATAAAAACGGAACTTATCAGAGGAGTTCCCGCCTCAACGGCAGCCTGGGCTACTTGCATTGTATATCGAATGGGTAAAAGTTCAATGACGATTTTGGCACCCTTAATTAATTGTATCAGTGCGGTACGGTCATCAACATCCAATTTCACTGGCTTTACGCGTGAGTCCGAGATCATACCGATTTCGGTTTTAAAATTTGGTCCCGCATCTGCCACTACCAGCTCATCGAACTCAGCAGTTCTGAGTAGGTCGTCTAAAACGGTTTTGCCCATCTTCCCATATCCAAGCAGAACGATCTTTTTATTCACTTTAATTCTCCTTATAAAGAAAAATTGGGGCTATCGATCCGGTTTATTATCCTGGAACCATATTTCCCGAAGTTTTTGCGCAGCCAGCTTGGGCCGGCGGTCCCGGGTAAAAACACCCTTGTAATTGGTACCCCCGGCGCGATGAAGCGACTGGGTGGTTTTAAAATCGCATAAGTTCCAGATATGTTGCCCAACCACATAAGATTTGCTGTTGAGCAGTTGAATGTACCTAAGGATCATATCAGCCTGATATTCCTCACTGAAAACTTCGGTAGGATCCGACTGGATGCCTGGAATGGCATCTGCGCCAAACTCGGTCAGGATAAAAGGCTTGGGGTATTTTTTGTAAATTGCATCCAGTTCTATTGAAAGATGTTCCAGGCCTAAATTAAGTTGTGCCGGTTCGGTGTACCAACCGCAGTAACGATTCAAGCAGATGATATCCAGAAATTCCAAAGCTTCTTCATTTACGCCGATATCGCTTACCAGCGTTACCGGGCGGGTAGGATCAAGAGACTTTGCCTGGTCGTACAGGCTTTTGAAGATTTTCGTACTGACCCCTGGTCGGGAGTGCGGTTCATTCGCCAGACTCCATATGATGACACTGGGATGGTTACGATCACGCTTGATCAGTTCTTGCACATATTGAGTACAAAGCCGGTTGCGTTTAGCCAGACCATTTTTTGCAAAAAACAGGCCAACTGCGGGCGTTTCATTGATAACCAGGAAACCTAATCGATCGGCCAAATTAAGCATTTCTTCTGAATATGGATAATGACTGGTTCGGAATGAATTTGCTCCAACCCACTGCATGAGCGAATAATCCTTGATTATTACTGCCGGGAAGTAACCACGTCCGATCACGGGGAAATCTTCATGGCGGCCAAAGCCTTTTAGCTGGATTGGTTTGCCATTTAATAGTAAGGCATCCCCCTGGATTGATATGGAGCGAATACCAATGGATAATTCATATTGATCAATTATCTGGCCTTCCTGGGATAGTTCGACTTTCAAAGTATATAAATTTGGAGCACCAGGTTCCCAAAATGCTGCGTCGGTAACGATAAACTCTGTTTCGGCTTCTCTATTTGAAATCGCGCTCTGCTGGCCGGTTTGAGTCCCGTGCCCACTTAGAAAGAAACCAACGCTAGCATTGCGCGCAGTGCTCATTACTTTGACTTTTACTGTTCCGGTTGTGCCAGAAACATCGGTAGCCACAATCAAGTCATCGATCCCAGCGGGGTGTTTTGCATAGATCCAGACCTGACGATGGATGCCGCAAAAAGGAAAAAAATCAAAATTCGAGGCTGGATAATTCTGAAAAAAAGACACATCTCGTGGGTCGGGGGGCACGTTTCCCGGCGGAACCCGATCTGGAGCCAGGGAGCCATCCACGCAGACAACCAAAAGATTTTTTCCTGACAGAACATCTTCTGTAATATCGAACTCAAATGGTAAATGGCCGCCTTCATGCTGACCGATGAATTTTCCATTCAGCCAGACTGAGGCGAGATAATTCACCGAACCAAACCGGATGAAAATTTTCTTGCCATCCCAATCCCAAGGAATGGTGAAGCAGGTCTGATACCAACCCAGACCGAGATAATCCCGGCTGTCTGAAAACTGGTTATTCCAGCTGGCCGGGACAGCGATGGGGATGGATTCTTTTAGATCTCGGAACCAGCCTTGAGCCTCCCCGATACCATCCGGGTCAAAACGAAAATCCCAAAAACCAGAAAGATCCACCACCTGCCGATATTGGTTTGTTTGTGGAAAAAGCATTGTGGTTCTCCTTATATATAATCTACAGCACGCCGACTGCCTTCAGCCAGGTTTGTGCAATCAGAGCATGCCCGGCTGTAGTGGGGTGCACGCCATCGCGCAGCCAGAAATCGGCCGGTCGCAACGCGCCAGCCCGGGTAAATATATCATTGAGCGGTATGCAAAGAGCCCCATAAATCCGGGCTAGTCGGCGGGTGATGGCTATTTTTGGCTCCAGGTCATCCCACCAGGCTGACTGACCCTCAAGCATCGGGAGCAAAAACGGCTCACATAGAATAATATGGGCATGGGTGCGTTTAGCTGCCTGTTCCAGGATGAGGCGATAGCTAGCTTCGAATGTCTCTGGTGAAGTTGGATCGTTGCTGTCGAAACGCCGCCACGTATCGTTAATGCCAATCAAAATAGATATCCAGGATGGATTCAGTTCAATGCAATCCTTATTCCAGCGAGATTCCAGATCTCTTATCCGGTTACCGCCAATTCCACGGTTGAGAAAACGGACTTTCTTTTCGGGATAGAGCGCCGAAAACCAGGCAGCTATGATCATCGCATAGCCTCGGCCCAAATCAATATCATCTTCCCGGCTATGATCGGCATCGGTCACACTGTCGCCCTGAAAGAGTACCAGGGCATTTTCTTCAATGATTGAACTCATTCGTTATCTTTCTTCCCAATCTGAACACCCAGCCAGTCCAGAACAATCTGTTGAATAGGAATGGAGAGGTGATTGTAATCTTCAGGGGTCTCCTGACTTAAGCGTGTTGTAGAGTTTGACAGGGAATAAATCTGTCGGGCAGATTCTATGCAGGCTGTTATATCAGCCAATGAAGTTTCCCGGTCGAGTTGTGGGCTGACAACCAGTAAAGGTCTGGGTGCCACACAGGCCATAAGCGTAGCACTGGTATAGGGCAGTTTGGCGAAATTTTTTCTGGACTCTGCCAGACGTGAAACAAGCTTGAAATAGCTGATCCACTGGTCCGGCTCATCTCCCAACCTGTAAAAAGGCGGGATGCATACTGCTGCACAACCGCTCAAACGATTATCGAGCGCGGTCAGATGGAGCCCAACCAGGCTCCCCAGACCGTATCCCACTGCATAAATTTGTGAAAGATCAATAAAAGGCAGGCGGATCAAGGCTTCCAGCGCCGAAAGGGCATCACGCAGCATTTTTCCGAGCAGCGACCAGTTCGGATAGCGTTGGTAGAAATATTCAGCTTCTTCCACTCGTCTGCCCATCCCGATCGGGTCAAAACAAAAGACAGCATAGCCCTGCCGGGCCATGCGGCCGTAGAACTGCTCGCCTTCAAAATATGCTGCCCGGTATCCGTTGGGGAACGAGAAAGGCGGCAGCCACAAAACAGCCGGGAGCTTTTCCTGGCGGGCTGTAAATTCGCGGGGCAGGTAAATATCAGCGTTGATATATTCACCAAACATGACTTGCTTCTTTATCAGGTCATCCCCATCGGTCTGGTGATCCAGCAGGGTGGCGAGGTGGGGGACTTCCGTTCCGTAATCGTGGCCCGGATTGTCAGCTTTGGGCGGCTCCTGGCCCAAAAGCTGGGGAAAAGATGCAATAATTTTTGTTTTCGTTTTTTGCCACTCCGCCCGTGTTGTCACCTGCGGAAGCCCATAACCGATCTTGGCAGGAACAACGATGCTGGGTAAATACTTTTGTGATAAGGCAGGCAAATTCACCGGGTAAACAAATCGGGTTGAGTGATCGGGCTTGGAACGGCCGAAACAACGATCACACCAATCTAGATAATTTTCTATGGTCTCGGTATAAGTCTCGTGTCCGCCGGCTCGCCACATCAGGCTCAGATTCTGCGCAGCCTCAAGAAATTGGTAGACACGCCGGGCTGCCAAAAAAGATTGTTGTACGGCCCATGTGCTTTCGCAGCGATCGTTGAGTGCTGAACTGAGCAGGCAAAAGCGTGGTGCAGAGAGGGCGACTAACTCATGCATATCCACCGGCAGCCGATCTTCACGGCCCGCGAAAAAACGCAGGCGCGGGTGGAACCACTCCGGGAAAATGCGTGTGATCAGTTCAATCCCTTCGCCGAAGTGCTGCTCGGAAAAAAAACGTGTTGGTAACGCACCCAGGGCGCCCGCACTGCTTGCAATCACAGCGGCAATTCGTTCGTCCAGGGCGGATGCGATCAGTGCCTGTTTGGCATTGCGTGAATGGCCGGTCAGGATAATCTGATGGGGATCCACTTGAGGAAGTGTGAGCAGGTGATCCACTGCGCGGCTGGCAGCCCAGGCCCGGCGTGCCAGGCTGCCCCAATTAAATTCAGGGTAGATAGCTCGAAATGCCTCGCTGTCATCCTGCGAATCACAGGCAGCGTATACCCCAGCAATGTAACCGCGCTGCAGGGCAATCAGCGCCCAACCGCGATGGTCGCTTTGGGTCAAAAAGACTGGAAAAGGGCCATCGCCCCGGGGAATAAGCAACTCCAGGTGGAGGTTGGCTTTTTGATTCGGTCCGAAAGTTAATAAAGTTTTCTGAGATACAGCCTCGAATTGAGAGTTTGTCTCAAAAATATTCGCTTTTACATTTCCGGGCGCTGGCGGTATTGTCCCAAATATCCATTGCTGGAATTGTTCTAGCAACTGATTTCGTCTTAAGTCCCACTCTTGCAAGGAATTGAGCAGATGTTTCTGGTCGTTATGCAACAATTCCAAAGGATCAGGAAGGCTCCAAAGCGCAGGCATGGCTGAAAAATCCGGGGGCAATTCCTGACTGGAATCAAGCCAGGTTTCCCAGGATTTGCTGGCCGGAAGCACCCGCCTGAGTTGCTCCAGATATGCCTGCCGCCGTTGGAGAGATTCTTCTTTGGAATTCATAGCAGTCAGATACCCAAATATCAACTTGGGGCAGCCTGGGCTGCCCCAAGTTGAAGTATAACGAAGGATGTTGTAAAACTACTTTTGAGTCGCAGCCCAGGCATCCACCTGTTTCTGCGCTTCAGTGATTAGATCATCCAGACCGGCAGCTTTTGTTTTTGCAAGCAGGTTGGCAAGATCGGCATCAACGTTCGCCGATCTACCACCGGTAGAAGCTGCACCAAGATCGACATCGGCGGCGGTAATCGCTGCAACAACGTTGGCATACTGAGTCTTGACGGGATCCTGGTTGAATGTAAATCCCATGATAACAGACACAGGCAGTGTATTGTTTTCCTGTTGGGTTTCATCCCAGATTTTCTGGTCTGCCGCGGCTTGATCGGGGTAATAACCCAGGAGAGTGTTGCCTACTTCCCAGCCCCATCCCGGGGTATAGTCCGCCTGGTTTGGACCAGCCGTATAAACCTTGGATGCCTGGTTTGCCCATTGCCAGTGCTTTCCTTCAATGCCAAGCGAGAGCAAATTGTAAAAATCTGCATCGCTGTTCATCAGTTCCAGAACTTGCATCGCGATCTCAGGATGCTGGGAGGATTTGCAGATGCTGTTGACGTTTTGTGTAAAAGCAGTGCTGGGAATGAAAGGTGTGGTCGTCATTGATACTGCGACACCATCATATTTATTTCCAGCGATACGAGGCTTCCACTCCACATCCGCTACACCCGGCTTCATGGCTGCCCCCAACCATTGGGCCAACACTTTGCCTGCCTGGAGATTGGCGATGTTGTCATCGTTGTTAACCGGGTCTGTGTAAGTATAGCCAGCCTTGTACCATTGGTTCATGAGGGTGACCGCCTGCTTAAACTGGTCGGTGGCTGGATAGAACAGCACTTGTCGGGTCGGGTCGTTATACTTGACAACCAACATAGCACTGGAGTCAACGATATCATAACCACCATAGGCGGGCGAATTGATGCCAAAATCCCCGAATGGGATTATTCCATCGGCTTTGGCTGATTTCCAAAGGGGCTCCAGCGTGCTCCAATCACCCGGCTTGACGGTAGAGACATCAAAATTGTATTTTTGTACCAGATCTTTGCGCAGGATTACGCCCAGATCCATGGACATGGCGCCATCGGCAGGAACGCCATAGATTTTGCCGTTGATACGACCACCATTCCAAAAGGCGGGAGTAAACAGCGCCATGGTTTTTGGAGCATATTTGGGCAGAAGGTCATCCAAAGGAAGCAATACACCATCGCTCACCAATGCATTGTACCCAATGACGCCGCCCCAGTATGGGTCGTAAACAATATCGCAAGGGGTGTTGCTGGCATACATCAATTTCATCTGATCGTTCCAGGTGCCCCAATCGTGGGAAATGATCTTGAAGTTGGCGTTAATGCCCTTTTGCTTGAGCATATCGGAGGCTGCCGCAGAAACAGCATCGAGATCTTTCGGGAAGCCTCCAACAACATAATATGTAACATCAACAGGGGCAGCCTTGGTGGGTGGGGTTGTGGCAGTCGGGGCGGGGGCTGCGGTAGCTGGCGCGGCGGTAGCCGGAGCTTGCGTTGGTGCAGGAGCCTGGGTGGGTGTGGCAGCCGATTGGCAGGCTGAAAGAATCAGTGCCACAAGCAGCAAACCACTGAAGATTTTCATTTTTAAGCTGGACATTTCTTTTCTTCCTTTTTGGTTGAATGAATGGTTGTTTGAGATGGATGGTTAAAGGAACTGATCGTATTAGGTGATCTTGCACCTCCTCATTAATTTATTAGGCGATTAAGCATCCGGATGAGTGCTGATGGATTACCCTTTCACTCCGCCAAGGGTAATCCCTCGAATAAAGTACCGTTGCAGCGCCAGGAAGGCCAGCGAGATGGGTCCCATCGCAAGCACAGCTACGGCCATTCGAATGGTGTGCAAGGGTGGGGTGTTCAGGCCGAGGTTGGCCACACTTGTGTTGTTGAGCACATCTGCATTGGAGAGAACGGTATAAAGCCAATACTGCAGTGGATACAAATTCCGATCACGGATGAAAAGTAAGGCCTGCCACCAGTCATTCCAGTACATCATGATGGAAAATAAGCCGATTGTTGCAAGTGCAGGGACTGAGAGTGGCATTACGATTTGGAATAGAATTCGCCACTCGTTCGCTCCATCCATCTTTGCTGCTTCAATCAATTCCCGGGGCAGTTCACTGAAGTAGCTGCGCATTAGGAAGACGAACCATGTATTGACCATGATCGGCAGAATCAAAGCCAGGAGCGAATCAACCAAATGCAGGGTGTTTGCAATAAAGATGTATGTGGCAATCATGCCCCCGTTGAATAACATCGTGAAAAAGACGATGAAGCTGATCGGTCTGCGCCATTGGAAGTCAACGCGTGACAACGCGTAGGCAAGCATGGATACAACCAGCAAGGTGCCAATCGTTCCAAAGAATGTCACGGTAATGGAAATGCCATAAGCATTTAAAACCGCTTGTGGATAATGGAAAAGATAATTGTATGCTGCGGTGCTAAACTGGGATGGCCACAGGCCATAGCCTTTTGTAGTCAGAGCGGTTTCATCGGTAAAAGAAGCCGATACCAATACCCAAACGGGTATTACCCAGATCAATGAGATCAAAATCAAGGCAAGATTGATCAGCATCTGGCTGAGGACAGTCCGATTGCGTTTCTTACCACGCAACAATGATTTCATATTGGTGTTTTTTCCTTTTTAAAAAAGTGCCCGTTCCGGATCTACTTTGCGAATAATCTGGTTGGTGGAAAGTACCAGGATAAAGCCCACCACGGATTGGAATAACCCGGCAGCCGCTGGCTGACCCAGGTCAGTGGAATTTCGCAATGCGTTATAAACGTAGGTGTCTATCACATCGACGGAATTGATCACGCCCCCGCTTGCTTGCCTGGTAAGATAAAAGAACAGGCCGAAATCGGCATTAAGAATTTTTCCAATGGAAAGAACGAGCATGATGATAATGATGGGCGAAATTAGCGGGATGGTGATATACCGGATTTGTTGCCAGCGTGAACCACCATCTATTTGGGCAACTTCGTAAAACTCCGGGTTGATGCCCATCATTGCTGCAAGGTATATCAGGCTCAAATAGCCGGCGTTTTTCCACAAATTTGCAAAAACCAGGATAAACGGCCAAACCGATGGCGTTCTAAGCCAGGAAATTGGAGACAATTGCAGTTGTTGACGCAGGTTATTGAGCAGGCCGGTATCAGTACTTAACAAAGCCAGTGCAAAATATCCCGCGATAACCCAGGAAACAAAGTATGGGAAGAATACCGCCGACTGGTAAATGCGCGCCATGTAGCGGGAACGTACTTCGTTGAATAGCAGCGCTAACCCGATGGAGATCAGCATGTTGGTGATAATAAAAACGGCATTATAAAGTACGGTATGGGTCAGGATTCGTACTGCATCGCCGGACGTGAAAAGATATAGGAAGTTCTCAAAGCCGACCCATTTGCTGCCGAAAATTCCCAGGTTGAACTTATAGTCTTTGAATGCAATGAGTATTCCAGGCATGGGCATGTAGTTAAAAACGAGGAGAAGCAACAGCGCCGGCAGGCACATGAGAAAAAGCGGTAAATTTTTTGAGAATTGAATGCGGAACTTTCTCCAATTTGGACCGGATTTGCTTGGCAGGATGTTTTGGAAATCTGGCTTGTTCATGAGAACCTTGGCTATGAAAACGGTTAAGGGATTAAGTTCGAATTTTGAGAGTCAGCTATGATTGAGTACTTCCACGTACCACTAATTCGTACTGCATCGTCATTTTTTCCAATGGGACTCCAGCTTCAGCTTTTTGGATGACCATTTCAGCGGCTTTGGCTCCCATCCCATACTTGGATATCGAAAGTGTTGTAAGCGGGGGGGTAATTAATTGACCCATCAAGATATTGTCGAAGCCGACGATGGAAACCTGGCGTGGGACATCTATTCCCAAAGTCTGACATGCCCGGATGGCTCCGATCGCGAGCAAGTCGTTGAAACAGATAATTGCATCCACGTCCGGGCGGGCCTGAAACAACTGGCGGGTTTGGATTTCACCAATATCGATAGCTCCCATGACGTGTCCGTAAGGTTGGTGGCTGGTTTCGTTTACTTCGGGGGGATAGGCCAGCATCAGGCTTTCTTCAATCGGTAATCCGGCCGCTGAAAGGGCCTGTTTATATCCATCCAGGCGTTCCCGCCCATTCCACGAATGGCTCGGCCCGCAAATGTGTGCGATGGTATGACGATGGGTATTCAACAAGTGACTGACCCCCATCTGGATGCCGGAAATATTGTCAGTTGTGATTTCTCCGCAATCTGAATGGGCAATCGAGCGATTAATCATGACCACTGCATCCTGGCGTTTAAACAAACTCACCAGTTCATCTTCCGGGAGGCGGGAGCTGATGCTGATAACTCCGCTCACCTGGTTTTCCTCAAGGCGGTTCAGGATCTGCCGTTCCTGGTCCAGGTTCTCGGTTGTGCTGATCTGGAGCGCGATATACCCCAGCTCCTGGGCTTTCTCCTGAATACCCAACACAATCTCAGCAAAGAATGGGTTAACGATGTCCGGGATGGTTACCCCAATGGTATGGGAACGCTGGCTGACCAGGCTGCGGGCAAGAGTATTGGGCCGGTAGCCCATTTGATCGATAACTTGCAGCACCCGTCCGCGCGTTTCCTGGGTAAGTTCCTTTTTATTATTAATTACCCGCGAAACAGTCTGGATTGAAACACGCGCCGCTTTGGCGACATCTTTAATAGTGACAGATCCCATAGTTTCCTTTATAATCTGAATGTTTACGTTCCCGTGAACGTTGCCGTGAACGTTAACATTATAGCACGCGAAATATTTTGAAGTCAAGTATCAATTTCAACAATTAGATACTCGAACGGCGTATGATAGACATATGATAGAAATGAATGATGAACGAACTATATTGTAGAATCGGAAGTCATTCAGGCAGAATGGATCTGATCGATAGAATGAGAAAAGGAAATGTAGAACGTTTTCAATCCTGAGGTGCAGAAATGGTTAATCAACTTTTTGACATTCAAGGCAAGGTTGTTGTGATCACAGGAGGCGCAGGGGTGTTATGCACGGCTATCTGCCAGGCTCTGGCAGGGGAAGGCGCAAAAGTGGCTGTTTTGGATTTGAATAGTAATGCTGCCGAAAGCCTGGCTTCCAGGATTCGTTCATCTGGTGCGGAAGCAATTGGCGTGGGTTGCAATGCACTGGAAAAAGCCAGCCTCGAATCTGCCGCCCTTCAAGTGCTTGCTGCCTACCAACACGTTGACATACTGATAAATGGTGCGGGTGGCAATAAGCCGCAGGCAACTACCAGCATGGAAACATCGTTCTTTGATCTGCCAGCGGAGGCTTTGCGCTGGGTCATTGACCTGAATCTGATGGGCATCATCCTGCCGAGTCAGGTATTTGGGAAAATCATGGCGGAACAAAAAAGCGGGGTCATTCTTAACTTTTCCTCGATGAATTTCTATCGCCCGCTTACCCGCATCCCGGCTTATTCGGCGGCCAAGAGTGCGGTGAGTAACTTCACCCAATGGCTGGCGGTGCACATGGCCCAGAACTATTCTCCGAGTATTCGTGTGAACGCGATCGCCCCAGGGTTTTTGGTCGGTGAGCAAAACCGGCGCCTGCTTCTCAACGAGGACGGCTCGCTCACCCGGCGCGGTCAGGCGATCATTGACCACACCCCGATGGGCCGCTTCCAGGTTCCCGAGGATCTGATCGGGACCGTGCTCTGGCTGCTCTCACCGGCATCGGCCCTGGTCACCGGAATTACTGTGCCGATCGACGGCGGCTTTTCCGCTTACAGTGGAGTGTGAGTAATAATGGTCATTGGAAAAGGATTTACCGATCATTACTTGACCGAGGCCGAGACCGGGGAAATCGTTGCCCAGGCCCTGGAATCGCTTCAACTGAACGGCAAGCATGTCCTGATCATCATTCCCGACGGCACACGAACCATGCCGCTGCCGCTGATGTTCAACCTGTTCGAAAGGCTTCTCGGCCCTCGGGTAAAAATCATGGATTACCTGGTTGCCCTGGGCACGCATCAGCCAATGAACGATGCACAGTTGAGCAGGCTGGTGGGCAGAACCGTGGTCAATGGGCAAACCGGTGCAAGTCTCATATTCAATCACAACTGGAATGACCCGGCTAACTTTGTCTACCTTGGTACCCTCCTGGCCAGCGAGATCAGCGAGATCACTGGTGGACTGATGGCCCGGGATGTTCCAGTCAGGCTCAACAAGCTCATTCTCGACTACGACCAGCTGCTCATTTGCGGGCCCGTTTTTCCGCATGAAGTGGTCGGGTTTTCCGGCGGCAACAAATACTTTTTTCCTGGTATCGCCGGGCCGGAGATCATCAACTTCACCCATTGGTTGGGCGCGGTGATCACAAATTACAAAATCATCGGTGCAGGCTACACCCCGGTACGGGCAGTCATCGATCGGGCTGCCTCCCTGGTCGACCGTCCAAAGGCTTGCTTCAGCCTGGTGGCTACTTATGCAGGACTGGCGGGTATTTACTTTGGTTCACCGGAAGAAGCCTGGCAGGCTGCAGCCGAACTATCCGCGCAAAAACACATCGTCTATGTGGACAAACCATTTCAACGGGTCTTGTCCATCATGCCGGAAATGTATGACGATCTGTGGACGGGCGCCAAAGGCATGTACAAGATGGAGCCGGCTGTGGCGGATGGCGGCGAGATCATCATATACGCTCCCCATATCCGCGAGGTCAGTTACACCCATGGCAAATTGATTGATGAGATTGGATACCACTGTCGCGATTACTTTCTGAAGCAATGGGACAAATTCATGGATTATCCGGGCGGTGTGCTGGCACATTCCACGCATCTCCGTGGAATGGGACAATATGATCCAACGACCGGTATAGAAATACCGCGTATTCGTGTGACCCTGGCAACCGGCATCACGGCTGAGCATTGCCGGCAGATCAATTTAGGCTACATTGACCCGACGACTATTGACATGAGCGAATGGTTGGGCCGCGAGGAAGATGGGATCCTGGTTGTTCCCCGCGCCGGAGAGATGCTCTATCGGGTCCGGCAATGATTACGCATGTTATGGAGAAGGAATACTGTTTCCATTCATTTGCAAGCATATTGTTTCCAGCATCCGCACTGGCGCATTAAAAGGATGAAAATGGATTCCAAGTGGCTTAATTTCAATAAACCTGACTTACTGATCGAACGTCAACAGTTATTGGATGAGGGGATGGACATGTTGGGATTCCAGGATGAATTTGATTGTCTATCTAAACTGGATATCGACAATACTCCGCATTTGCAGGTTCGCCTGCAAGCGCTCTTCGATCAAGCAGAAAGCCTTTCAACCTTACCTGGCTATCCTTACACGGAACCGTCTGAGCTTCATGCGATTCGTTTGGCAAGCACCAGTGATTCGCTTCGCTTGAAGGCCGAAACGAGCGATGAGGATTTATATGATCACATATACGGTGCCTGGCTTGGACGTTGCGCAGGATGTTTGTTGGGTTTGCCAATCGAAGGATGGCGATCATCCGATTTATGGCCATTCTTGATGGAAACAGCAAATTACCCGCTTTCCAATTACATTCACTATAATGTTTCTCAAGAAATCCAGGAGCGCTACAAGCTTGCCGCAAACGACGCTTATATCGACCGCATAAGCCACATGGTGGAAGATGATGATATCAATTACACGGTCACGGCACTGGCTGTTTTTAAACAATATGGTCAAAACTTTACACCAGCGGATATAGCCTCCTTTTGGATGGGTAATATTCCGATATTACATACCTATACGGCCGAAAGGGTAGCATATCGCAATTTTTGCAATCTCATTTCCCCGCCTCGCTCGGCGCGGTTTCGTAACCCATATCGGGAATGGATCGGCGCCCAAATCCGAGCAGATTTTTGGGGGTATGTGGCCCTGGGCAATCCCCATCTGGCTGCAGAATACGCCTGGAGGGATGCCTCGATCAGCCATATCAGGAACGGCATATATGGCGAAATGTGGGTTGCCGCGATGCTGGCAGCTGCTGCATTTACCAAGAGCCGGATAGAATTGATAGAAATTGGACTTTCGGAAATTCCCACCAACTCACGGTTCAGCAAATCCATCCGGGCTATTCTGAAGGCTTACTTGCAACAGGCTGAATATGATGAAGTGGTCGAGCAAATTCATACCGGTTGGGACGAGCGTAACCCGCATCATTGGTGTCATACGATAAGCAACGCCGAGATCGTAGCTGCTGGCTTGTTATGGGGAGCTGGCGATTTCGAAAAATCCATCTGCCGGGCAGTTCAGGCTTGTTTTGATACGGATTGTAATGGGGCAACCGTTGGCTCTATTATTGGTATGATGCTGGGTGCAAAAGCCTTGCCTGAAAAATGGATTGGGCCTTTGCATGATACTTTGGATACGGGGATCAGCGGATATAACCAGGTACAAATTTCGCACCTTGCTGAGGAAACACTCAAATTATCCAAGACTATACAGGATCAGTAAACCATGATCCCGGTATCGATTACCCTGTGGAGAAGGAATTATGAACTATAAAATTGGCATGGTAGGCCTGGGCGTCATGGGACATAACCTGGCGTTGAACATGGAGCGAAATGGTTTTCCGGTGGTCGGTTATGACCTGGACAGCGCCAGAACCAAAGCTTTCATGGATGGCCCGGCCGCTGGAAAGCAGATCATCGGCGTCGACTCTCCCGGCGCACTTATGGCGGCGCTGGAGAAACCCCGCCGCATCCTGTTGATGGTTCCCGCTGGCGCCCCGGTGGATAGCGCCATCGAGCATCTCAAGCCTCACATGCAACCGGGCGATATCCTTATGGATGGAGGCAATTCCTTCTTCCTGGATACCGAGCGGCGCAACAAAGCGCTGGAGGCGGAGGGATTTAATTTCATTGGCACCGGTGTTTCCGGCGGAGAGCAGGGCGCTCTGTGGGGGCCCAGCCTGATGCCGGGCGGGCAGCGCTCGGCCTGGGAGGCCAGCGCGCCTATTTTCCGCGCCATTGCAGCCAAAGCCGAGGATGGCCAGCCTTGCGTGGAGTACATGGGACCACGCGGGGCGGGCCATTATGTCAAGATGGTGCACAATGGCATTGAATACGGGGACATGCAGCTGATCGCAGAAATATACGATCTGCTAAAGCGTGGCCTGGGGCTTTCGGCCGAAGAATTGCATGCCGTTTTCATTGAATGGAATGCTGGCGAGCTCAAATCCTACCTGATCGAAATTACCGCGGATATCTTCGCCCAAAAGGATCCCGAGTCGGGCAAACCCTTGCTTGACCTGATCCTGGACGAGGCCCAGCAAAAAGGGACCGGCAAGTGGGCCAGCCAGAATGCGTTGGATGT
>Ga0182027_10008608_pt1 | contig 14814 bp, 14 predicted proteins | sample 712E1DmetaG_FD_121300 | JGI IMG/M metagenome (GOLD analysis project Ga0182027, IMG submission 121300) | Permafrost microbial communities from Stordalen Mire, Sweden - 712E1D metaG (Illumina Assembly) | ecosystem: Environmental > Terrestrial > Soil > Wetlands > Permafrost | place: Sweden... | reverse complement strand
GCGCATGAATTTCGTTTTGCTTAATGGTTAAAGAAACACCTTTTAATATTTCTTTTCCGTCAATCGTACTTGCAAACAAATTTTTGATTACTAATGACTTCTTCATAAATCTTAAATCTTATTTCCTACATCTTTTTTGAGTTCCTGATTAATTTCTTTAATCATTTCCTCAATTTTTTCATCACTCATATGATGTATTTTTGCGCCTTTTTCCAAAGTATCATATCTGTTTAAAAAACAATTTGCGCAAAGCAAACCATATTCGGCTAAAAATATAATTACATTAGGGCAGTCTCTAACGATATCACTAATCAATGTGTCTTTTTTGAGGACGTATGCCTTTTTTCTGATCATAAGCTTATATCCTTTTAGAGTGGAATTAGCTTACTTGCTTGAAGCTCTTTTGTCAATCCTTTTAGCCAAAAACTGCTGCAAATTGAGGGTTATTCTTGTCTTTCTCCGAAAGTAAAGGTTCCCCTTCAAGATTCCAATCTATAGTAAGCGTTTCGTCATTCCAGGCAATGCCTTTTTCCATGTTTGGCGCCCATTCCTGATCCGTAAGATAGATGTAGTCCGCATCTTTGCTTAAAACAAGATATGAATTGCCGCAGCCGGACGGCACAAAAACACATGACCGGTTTTCTTCTCCCAATACAACCGACTTATATTTTCCGAATGTCGGAGAATCTTTCCGGCAATCAACAATTACTGATTGTACTGATCCGTGCGGAACATAAATTAATTTGTTCCACGGCGCAACATGTATTCCTCTTAAAGTATTTTTTGTTGATTTTGAATGATTAACTTGTTTTGTAATAAACGGTTTTCCAAGAGCTTCTTCAACCCGACTAATTCTGACTACTTCCCGGAAAAATCCCCGATCATCGGGAAAAGTGGTTAAATTAAATTCCATGACGCCTTGTAAGTCTTGTGATAAATTACTCATCTTATTTATTATACATTAAGTTTACCAACTTCCTCCACCACCGCCACCGCCGCCACCGCCGGCAAACCCTCCGCCAGAAAAACCGCTTGAAGAAGAAGGTGCAACATTTGTTATATTTGTATTCATTGAAGAATATAGTGCTGCGTAACCCAAATAAAAGCTACCATTATAACCCGTGTACCAAGTCGGACTATAATCAGGTTTTATAATTTTGAGCTGTGCCATAAATTCATCAATGTAGCCTAACGCCATTGCATAGGGAATCATTTGCTCAACTACATAAAACTTTTCTGCCTGCCATTTGTAGTCTCTGTCCATTGCTTTTAAGAAAAGTTTTAATCCGTCAATTCTAAAATCAATTTCATCTCCCAAAGCAGTTCTGCTATTTAATTTCTTAAACAAGAAAAAGAAAACTACGCTTAAAACAAAATTCAAAGTAAATAAAAATGTAATAGCCAGGAAAAGTAAACCGAATCTTTGGAATTTAGGATTTCTGGTGTAATATTTTTTATCAACCAATATCTGAAAAATGTCAGTTTCCATATCTTGAAACGTTTGGTAGAAATCTAGTTTTAAATCTTTAACATTAACGCTATCATCATTTTGAAATAATCTATCCATCAAAGTTTTTTCATATGCGCTTAGCGAAGCATCCTGATTTTTTAATTTAGTAATTAGTTGTTCTTTATTCGTTTGATCAAAAACTCCTAATACTTTTTCCTTCGTCTCTTTTTCTTCCATTCGAATATACTTTCTGATCGCCAAGTCAAAAATTGTTGCTGTTACATCATCTCTCTCCAATTTTGCAGTATCGATTGTTCCCGCCAATGCCGGGCGGAGAATATTCCCCTTTTCATCTTTTGGAATATCAAAATTAACCGTTGGTTTTCCAAACTTGTTTTTATTTTTATGCTTCAAGTACCAATAAATTAATAAAACCGGAAAAACTAAATTTAAAAAAATAAGAATTAAATAATAGTATTTAAATAAAAGCCCAAGAACCACTTCTGAATCTGTTTTTGGCAATTCCTTAAGCAAAACACTTTTAGGAAAAGTGCCGACCGGGTAACCCGCTACTACCGTTAGACCTTCTTCGGACTCAAGTGTTTGCGTTGTTGAAATTTGCCCACTAGATACATTGCAATTTTTATCCGTTGAACCGGCTATTCCAGTAAAGCAAATCAAATTATTTTGAGCTACATTAAAATCTGTTGTAATTTTTATGCTCGCATTCTCAATTGGCACCTGCCAACCGTTTCCCGTTCCATTCCAATAAATCTCATCATGATCCGTGTAATTGCTACCTATTCCATTTTCAACTGTGTACGAAATTTTATAAAGATGAACGCCCGTTATTGTTGCGTCAGCATTGCCAATTTTAAATGTTACTGTATTATCAGCAGTTGAAGTCGAGAAGTTTTCATCTTGACCGTCTCTTGCAACGCTGACATTTTCTATTTTTATTACTCTGTATAGATCTCCAACTTTTGATACTAGAGGAATATCTCTATAAATACCGTGCTTTGAAAGATCCCCAAAATCGTAATTAATCGCCTCCACTATATCCATTAAGCCATTCTTATGAGCAGTAATCTGAACATCAAAAGAATGAATAGTTTCCGCAAAAGAAATAGGCGGTTTAATAAAGAAGAATGCGCTAAGGATTAAAAAAAAGAATATTTTTTTCACTAGTTTAATTATACATATTTTTTTAGGGATTGACAGAAAAATTTAAAGGATTATAATCTTCGACGGAGGCCTTGCTTGGGCAAACATGCGAGGTCTCCATTTTTTATTGAGGCTAATTATCCTCAACTTGACAATAATTTAATAAAGGAGTAAATTTCAAATTAGTGAAGAAATACGGCCTTATCACTGTTCTTGTAATAGTATTTATTATAATCGGCGCATCATCTTATTTTGTCGGAGCACATCTTAAATTCAAAGCCGTAAAAACTACGCCAACTCCGACTGTTCAGCCAAAAAGCGTCACGGTTACGCCTGAAACAACTTCCCCAACAATTACTGAAGCACCGACCAAAACTCTAACTCCGACCTTAACTCCAACCCCAACGCTAACACCAACTCCGACAGGAATGCTTATTAAACTACCGCAGCCAGTGTTCAAATTTCCAACATCAACTCCAACTCCAACACCAACTCCAATGGTGCTTCAAATCAATAAGAACATTCAGTTCCTAAAGAAGTAAATTCCCCCACATTCATGCTATAATTTGAATATGACAGCCAAAGAAATTATTGATATCTACATCAGTTTTTTTGAAAAGCGTGGACATAAAAGAATTGCAAATTCCCCATTGGTTCCCGAAAATGACCCAACCACTCTTTTTACCTCATCCGGCATGCAGCCGCTAATCCCTTATCTGTTAGGAGAACAGCACCCAAGTGGCGAACGCCTGGTTGATGTACAAAACTGTTTTCGGGCTGTAGATATGGAAGAAGTCGGTGATAACCGCCATACTACTTTTTTCAGAATGCTCGGCAACTGGAGTTTAGGTGATTATTTTAAAAGTGATGAAATCCCATGGCTTTGGGAACTTTTAACTAAAGAGCTTGGACTTCCCAAGGAAAAATTGTCTGTCACTGTTTTTACGGGAAACGAAAACATAGAATTTGATAAAGAATCTGAAGAAATCTGGAAAAAAATATTTGCGGATGAAAAATTGGAGCCTAAAATTTTTGCAGATGATACGAATTGGTGGAGCCGCAGCGGACCTCCCGAAAACATGCCGGTTGGTGAGCCGGGCGGACCGGACACAGAAGTTTATTACCGGTTTGATAGCGTTGAGCACGGACCTGATTGCAAAGGAGACGATCCGACAAAATGCGTATGCGGCAAGTTTTTGGAAATAGCTAATTCAGTCTTTATGCAATATAAGAAAACTCCCGAGGGATTCGTTGAGTTACCACAAAGAAACGTAGATTTCGGCGGCGGAGTGGAAAGACTATTGGCGGCTTCCGAAAATAAATCGGATATTTTTATGACCTCATTATTTGAGCCAATAATTAGGCAGATTGAAAAAGTAACCACATATTCATACGAAATACAAAAAACAAATATGCGAATTGTCGCAGATCATTTTATTGCCGCCGTTTTCCTTATTTCAGCCGGAGTTAAACCCTCAAAAACCGACCAAGGATATATTCTTAGAAGATTAATCAGAAGAGGTCTTGATAGTTTCCGCTTAGCACACGGTGAAGATATATCAGGTGTTATTGAAAAAATTGTTGGGCAATACAGTCAAACTGATGAAATATTAATAGAAAAGTATGAAGAGATAAAAAATGTCATCTTAGAAGAACAGCAAAATTATCAAAGAACAATCACTCAGGCTGAAAAAGTTTTAAGAACATCTGTTTCAGCATCTATCTCTCCCTCAGTATCTCCCTCTGCTTCCGCCTCTCCTTCACCAGAAGACACTGACGATAATGGTGTAGTAGAAATCTCTGCTGATGACGCTTTTACAATGTATACAACACACGGATTATCACCAACTCAAATTAAAAACTTAGGCTATATATTTAATGACCAAGAATTCGCTGAGAAGATGGAAGCACATCAAAAACTCTCCCGTGCTGGCGCAGAACAAAAATTCAAAGGTGGTCTCGCAGACCATTCTGAAAAAACTATCATGGGACATACCGCCACTCATCTTTTACATAAAGCTTTAAGAGATATGTTTGGCGAACAATTACACCAAACAGGTAGCAACATTACCAGTGAGCGGGTACGTTTTGATTTTAATCTTGAACGGAAACTGGAAGATCAAGAAATTACTGAAATTGAAAAAACTGTTAATGAAAAAATAAAAGAAAATTTGCCGGTCCATTTTGAAATTATGCCACTGGAAAAGGCTAAGGAGCTTGGCGCAATCGGTCTGTTTGACGATAAATATGCCAAAGACGTTAAGGTCTATTTTATCGCTGACTATTCCAAAGAGCTCTGCGGAGGACCGCATGTTGATTTTACATCCGAGATCAAACAGTTTAGAATAATAAAGCAGGAGAATATTGGTCACGGACAACGAAGAATGTACTGTACTGTCGGAACTTAAATCATGAAATTGCCTTTTTTAGAAAAAAAAGAAAAAGCCGAATATTACCTGGCCTTAGTTTTAAGAAACGAAAAGGCAACCTCGATAATTTTTGAAAAGATCGGTACGACTATTAAATATATTTCCCACGGCGAAGAAGAATTCAAAAACACTGTTGAAGACGCCGAAACCGAAGAGTTTTTGGATGTTTTAGATAAAACCATTACCCAGGCCGAAGAAGCGCTTCCCGAAAGCATCGAAACCCATAAGACAATTTTTGGACTTAAAGAAAGTTGGATCGAAGATAATAAAATCAAAAAAGAATATCTGGAAAAACTTAAAAAAGCCAGTGAAGAATTAAGTCTTGATCCGATTGGCTTTTTGGTGTTTGCCGAAAGCATTATTAATTTAGTGCAAAAAGACGAAGGCGCGCCGATTACAGCAGTCTTAGCCGACATCGGCAGTAAATTTATTACCGTTTCTTTAATAAAATCAGGTAGAATTATCGAGACAAAATCATCGGAAATTCATGAAAACGCCTCTTTTACGGTTGACACGCTTTTAAAACATTTTCAGGCACCCGAAGTTATGCCAGCCCGGATAATTCTACTTGATTCCGAGGAAGAAGAGCTAACCCAGGAATTTATGAATCATCAATGGAGCAAAAGCCTCCCCTTTTTACACCTTCCGCAAATAATCAGTTTGCCGCAAGACGCTGTAATTAAAGCCATGCTTTTGGGAGCAGCTACCCAGATGGGCACAGAACTTTTGTATGATTCGACTGGAATTGACATGGACAATGAGCCGAAAAAATTGGAGCCCATGCAATTCACAGAAACCAAACATATCGAAACGCCGGTTGAAGAACCCGAAAAAATAAACCAAGACGAAACCGGTGATAAAGATTCTTTCGAAGATAATTTGGAAGAAACTGCAACCAATGAAACACTAAGCGAAGACGCTGAGCAAACAAAACTTGGTAAAACAGAGAAACCTCTGGATTATATTGATCATGACGATTCTTTGGAATATTTTGGATTTACCGAAGATGCTGATGTTGCCAAAACTCCTTTGCCAAAAACTCCAGTTGAAAGCTCCATACCGGATGCACTTAGAGAAGAAATTATTGACGAAGCGCCGGAGGAAGCAAAAATCGAGACTGAAAGAAAAATGACAACACCGGCAGCAGCAGGATTAATAGTTGAACGAATTAGAAAAACGGCCGAATTGGTTTTAAAGAATATTCAAAGAATTAAAATCGGCGGATTATTTTCGAAACTTACAAATGTTGATCTTAAAAAAAGAACCATTATTGTTATTCCCGTCATTATCATTCTTCTTTTATTGATTGTTGTTTTTTATTTTTATAGTTCCCGCAAGATTACCGTTTCAATTTTAGTAAATCCGAAACAAGACAGTAAAACTGCTTCTGTGACTTTCTCTTCATCCTCCCCAACCGATGTTGCTAATTCTACAATTGCTTCGCAGTCAGTTTCCGTTTCCGAAGATGGCACCGTAACCGAAACTGCCACCGGCAAAAAAGACGTCGGCACTTCAGCAAAAGGCAAAGTAACTATTTTTAATGTCGGGGACACAATATCTCTTGCATCCGGAACAATTATTACAGCGCCAAACGACTTAAAATATACATTAGATGATTCTGTCGATGTTGCTTCGGGAGACGCTACCCTAGCGTCAACCGCAACTGTTAATATCACATCCGCCGACATCGGACAAGATTATAATCTTCCATCAGGAACTAAATTCAGCGTTTCCGGACAAGATTCAACGGTTGCCGCCAAGAATGACAATGCTTTTTCAGGAGGAAGTAAAAAGCAAATCACGGTTATTTCCGCTGATGATATTCAAAAAGCTTTAACCGATCTTCCAAAACAACTCGAAGATAAAGCTAAAAATGATATTAAAGTTAAAGCCGAAGGTGGCGATAACGCACTTTTGGGAACCTTTGTCGATGAAAGTGTTGATAAAAAAAGTTTTGACAAAAAATTAGGTGATCAGGTAAATCAAATAACTTTAAGCGGAACCGTAACTTTTACCGGTCTCTCTTACAAAAATTCCGACATTGTTACGCTGGCAAATTCTTTATTTAATTCACCGGATATGCAATTGTCCCAAGATAATTTAACTGTTAGCGCGGAAAATGTTGTTACCTTAAAAAATAGTGACGTTTCGGCGGACTTAAAGATTAGCGCTAACCTTTTACCAAAAATCGATACTCCATCGCTTATTAAGCAGATTGCCGGCAATTCTTTGCAGAAAACAAGAAATATTATTTCCAATTTTCCCCAGGTTGAAAACGTTGGGATATTGATAAATCCAGACATTCCTTTTCTTCCGCAAAATCTACCCAACAATCCCAAAAATATTACTATTCAGGTAACTGCTAAATAAACCATGGGCAAATACTACTATAAAAAGGCGCAAAAGATAGAAAAGAAAAAAATTCTCCGTGTAATAGCGCTTGGAATTTTTCTGACCGGAGCAAGCATCATGCTCTACGTTTTCTTTCCGCTTCTTTCTTGGCAAATCTATTTTGCGCCAATTTTTTCAAACCAAAACGTTGCAACACCAATTCCCCAAAGTACAGTTGTCTCAGGTTCAACAATTGGATCCTTAATTGAAGATGTTTCTAATAATCTGTCCGGAGTCAATTACGATAATGCTCAAAACTGGTTTCCGAATCTTAAATTCCAAAAATCCGGAAAACCAAGAATTCAAAGCTATACCATTTCTATTCCTAAATTGAAATTGAGCGATATTAATGTTTCAACTGTTGATAACGATCTGGCAAAACATTTAGTTAATTATAACGGCACTTCTATTCCGGCAGAAACGGGAAACGCCGTAGTTTTTGGCCATTCAACGCTTCCACAACTTTATAATCCAAAAGATTATAAAACTATTTTTACTTTTCTTTATGAACTTACTCCCGGCGATGAAATTTTTGCCAACATCGATAATATTATTTATAAATATAAAGTGGAAAATATTACGGTTGTAGATCCAAAAGATACTTCTGTTTTACAGCAAAATTATAATGACAGCTATTTGACTCTTGTCACATGCACACCGCCCGGAACAATCTGGAAAAGGTTGATTGTTAAAGCAAAATTACAAAAAATATGATGGACGAAAAACACTTAGCAATTAATGCTATCAGAAAAAAATTACTAGGCAAAGATTTAAAATACAAAGAAATATTTGCGATTATGGATCAGATTTCCCGCCGAAAATTTGATAATATTTTAACTACCTATTTTGCCGCCTCCGGATATTCCGAGGGTTTTACTAATCAGGAGCTTTACTATCTGACAAAAGCGATGGTCGAAACAGGAGAAAAACTGGAATTCAAAGGAATAGTCGCCGACAAACATTCTATCGGCGGAGTCCCCGGAACGAGAACAACACCGATTATTGTCGCAATCGTTGCAGCAGCCGGATTTAAAATCCCCAAAAGCTCGTCCCGGGCAATTACAACGCCTGACGGAACCGCTGACGACATGGAAGTCTTAGCCCCGGTGGAACTTACTAAAAAACAGATTTATGATGTAGTTGCCAAAACAAACGGCTGTATAGTCTGGGGAGGAAGTTTTAAGATCGCTCCGGCCGACGACATTATTATTCAAGTTGAAAAACCGTTAATGTTTGAAAGTTTCGATAAAATTCTTGTTTCAATTATGGCCAAAAAAATCGCTTTTGGCAGTAATCACGTTGTTATAGATTTGCCTTTCGGAAAAAACGTCAAAGTCCATAATTTGCGGGATGCGGAACACGTCAAAAGCAAATTTTTATTCTTAGCTAAAAAGTTCAAAATTAAAATGCGGGTCATGATTCATAGAACCGATGAACCGGCAGGAAGAGGAATTGGTCCTGTTCTAGAAATCAGGGAAACTTTGAGAGTTTTGGAACAGACTAAAGACCGCCCCTTAGATCTTGAAATAAGAAGCATGAATCTGGCTAGTAACTTACTGGAAATTTGCCTTGAAGATAGTCCTAAGGAGTTAAGAGATTCAATTAAGCAAATTTACGGCAATGCTTTCGGTTGGACAACCGACCTTTTGCAATCAGGCAGAGCTTTAGAAAAATTTAAGCAGATAATCGGTGCTCAAGGCGGGAATCCGAACATAACGAGCAAAGACCTAAAACTTGGTAAATATATTTTTGAGGGTATAGCCGATAAAAGCGGAATTTTAAAAGAAATTAATATTAAAAACATCACCAGTGTTGCTAAAATTTTAGGCGCGCCTAAACAAAAATCAGCCGGAATATATTTGAATAAAAAAATTAATGAAAAAATAGTCAAAGGTGAAACAATCTATACACTTTTTAGTGAAAATGTGTATAATCTTAAGGAGGGAAAAGACTCATTGATAAATTTCCCTTTAATTAAATACCAATAGTATTCAAGAGTGAGTCGAAGATCCTGAGCGCAGTCGAAGGACGGAATCTAAACTATGAAGAAAATTATAGTTGTTTTAGGTCTCTTAATCTTATTCTCCATCATAACTTTTGTCTGGTGGCAAAATGGACTTTTGGCCGCAAACACTTCTGATAAAACCCCTAAAATTTTTATCGTAAAAGGTGGCGAGGGAGTCAGGGAAATTGCCAATAATTTAAAGGCCAACGGGTTAATTAAGGACCCAATTGTCTTTTTCCTTTTGACTAAACTTCAAGGTATTGATAAAAAAATCCAGGCCGGAGATTTTCGGCTAAATTCCTCCATGAACGCCCAGGACATTGCAACCGGCTTAACTCATGGAACGCTGGATATTTGGACAACGATTCCCGAAGGACTTCGGGCAACGGAAATTGCCAACATTTTAAAAGCAAAGGTTCCAAGCTATAGTGATTCTTGGACAATTGAACTTCAGGCAAATGAAGGTTATCTTTTCCCCGACACTTATTTAATTCCCAGAGATGCCGACATAAACATGATTTTATCGCTTATGAAAAAAAACTTCCAGGAAAAATATGACAGCGTCAAAAATGAAAGGACAACGGTTCTAACCGATGCGCAGACCATTATTCTGGCTTCAATAATTGAAAGGGAGGCAATGTTTGCGAATGACCGCCCTTTGGTCGCGTCCGTGTTTGTTAATAGACTAAATATCGGCATGGCCCTAGGATCCGATCCAACCGTTATGTATGCACTAGGTTTCCAGTCCGACACTAAACAATGGTGGAAAAAAGATTTAACCGCCGATGATTTACTTATAGACTCGCCTTACAATACGCGCAAAAATGCTGGTCTTCCACCCGGACCAATTTCTAATCCTGGGCTATCGTCTATTGAAGCCGCATTAAATCCGGCCAAAACAGATTACTTATATTTCTTTGCCGACAAACAGGGACATTTACACTTTGCAACAACGCTTGAGGGCCACAACGCCAACATCCAAAAATACGGAGAGTAAACTCTGTTCCAATTTGCTATCATATTTGTTAATGAACTTTAGGACTTTACTCCTTTGCGTAATTTTATTTACTACTACTCTTTTACTTTACTTAATTACCTTGCATCCCTTTTTCCCCGTCGGCGACTCCGGTGAATTTATAGTAGCTGCGAAAATATTTGGAGTATCTCATCCTGCGGGAGCAGCTGTATACAGTATTTTTTCATATATTTTTGCTTTAATTCCCATAGGTAGTCTTATTGAAAGAATAAACTTTTTGTCGGCACTCTTTGGCGCATTGTCCATACCACTACTTTTTTTACTAGTCTATAAAATCACTAGGAACATAATCCCCTCATTTGCAGCATCTGTTTTCTTGGCCATTTCTGGACAATTCTGGAGCTTTAGCACTATAGCTGTTGTTTATCCAATGGCAATATTTTTCATGCTCCTTTTACTGAATATTTTTAATGCGTGGTTAGAAAATAAACATAACTTTAAATATTTTTATGCGATATTTATTATTAGCGGCTTAGCCGTTAACGTTCATTATTTTACCATTGGGCTAATAGCGCTTATTCTTTTAATTACGATTCTATTATTTATTAAGAACTTTTTCTCTTATAAAAAATTGCTGGGAATATTCATTTCATTATTCTTTAGCCTGTCACCAATTTTAATTATTCCAATTGCCGCCTCCCACAATCCATTTCTCAACTGGGACAATCCGTCAAACCTTGCTAATTTTTGGCGTTTTATAACGGGGGCCGATTACGGTTTAACGAAAAATGCCTTAGGTAAAAACGGATTAGATTTTGTATTTTCATTGAGCATATATTTTCAATATCTTATTTCTTCGTTTGGCATAGTGGGAATTGCGATTGCTTTATTAAGCTTTCTCCGCAAAAAAATTTCAGCTATCGAAGGAATAATCATTCTCGCATTTATCTTTTTTGTCATAATTTTTATTGCCTACTCTAATTCGCACTTTTTTAATAATTCCGACCTTACGGAAGTATTGTTATCAAACAAAAGACAAATGCAGCATGGATCCATTTTTTCTTTTCCTTTTATTGCGATTTTGATAGGACTTGGACTAAATAATTTATGGGTTAGGCTTAAGAAAATTGAATACTTAGGCTACTTAGCTGCCGGTTTTCTAATTTTAGTTTTGTTTTATAACTTTATTTTAAATTATAGTTTAGTTGAGAATGGAAGAAATAAGATTTTTCAATATTATGGGCAGAATATAATTCAATCTATAAAACGGCCAACCATCCTTATTACGGGCTTGGAAAACTCTAACGTCTTAAATTATTTTTATACTGTTGAACCTAAATATACAAAAAATATTTACCTGATCTCCTTTTCATTCCTTCAAATCCCCTCTTACGTAGATAGTCTCAGAAAGCGTTATCCTGAAATTTATATTCCTTTTAAAAGCATAACCTTAGGTAAACAGTTGGATGATTTTTATAAAACCAATCTGAAGAAATTCGATATTGTTTTTGCGCCGCTTGATGACCAAATGCCCAAGAGCATATCAAACAATTTTTTGTTGCTACCATACGGGTTGACGATGAAATTAGTTTCGGCTAGCACTAATATTGACCGGAAACAATATGTCCTTGATAATTACAGCTTGGATAAAAACTTTATTGGTAAAAAAGAGATATTCGACAAAACATATACGGACATCGCAACCAATGAGATTAAAGCTGACTCCGCAATTGGTTATGTCAGCATTGGCCTAACCATGAACCGATTCGGTTTTAGCAACGACGCTTTATTTTTTCTCCGCCAAGCGGAGAAAATACAACCAATGTATATAAATTCTTTTGTGTCTGCCGCAAAAATTTTACGGGATGAAAAAAATTACGATATGGCGGTTACAGAATATTTAAAAATACTGGCAGTTAGCCCGAACAACCCGGATGCTTTTAGGGGTCTTGCTATAACCTATTATTTAAGCGGCGATAATATCATTGCCTTGAAATACGCCCAGGATTATGCGCTTAATGCAACTACCGTAGATTCCAAAAATGAAGCTCAGGGATTACTTCAAGCCCTACAAAACGGCAGACAAATAATAATCCACTAATCGCAAACATAACGCCAACATTCAAAAATACGGAGAGTAAACTTCTATAAAAAGCCTAAGCAATTTCCAGCTGGGAAAAATCTTCCATGCATATTTCTGCCGCTTGGAGGTCAATCTTCGTATACGTTGTCAATATTCCCACAACTCTCATTCCGGCATTTTTTGCCGCCTCAACGCCTACGGGTGAATCCTCAAAAACCAAACACTTAGCGGGATTAACATTAAGTTCCCTTGCTGTTTGCAAATATATTTCGGGATTGGGTTTTCCGTGAACAACGTGTTCAGAACCAATTATTAAATCAAAAGCACTTTCCAATCCCAACGCTTTTAATACCAACCTCCTATTTGGTTTTGGCGAAGTCGTTGCAATAGCCATCTTTAAATTTTTCTCTTTTAGTTTATTAATAAAATCTGTCAGACCCGAAATTTCTCTGATCTCTTTTTCATAAAGTTTACGGTAAATTATTTCTTTTTCCGCCGAAGATTCTATTATCTGATTTTCTGTCAGATCTTTTTCGAATAGGTTTGATAAAATCTGATTATTCTTTCTACTTGAAATTTTATCCTCGTAAATCTTTTTTGAATATTCTATTCCGTGTATTTTACAAAATTTAGCCCATGCCTTTTTGTGATAGCTACCATTATCAACCATTGTCCCATCCATATCAAAAATGATTGCATCTATATTTTGAAGATTTAATTTATACATGAAGATATTATAACAAAACTATTTTCTTACTCTTCGGAAGAAGTGTTTTTTGGGGGCTTTTTTAGGCTCTTCACCTTCCGAGCCTGATCCTTCTTTAACTTCAGCATCAGTTTCCGAAGTTTCACCATCTTGAACTTCTTCGACTTCTTCCAAATCGCTTAAATCATATTCTTCCAAAAGATCTGTTATGCCGTCCATTCCCTGTTCCGAAATAATTTTTAGAAGATTCTTACCTGTTCTTGTCCCAAGCAAAAATACGGCTCCTCCACCAAGTATGAGCCCCAATAATAATCCTGTTGTAAATTTATTGTCATTCATCTTTTTTATCCTTAGTATGTTTTTTACTGCTACCTTGTAAAATCTTAGCTATAAATGCGCCTGTTTTTAAACCCATTGTTAAAGTTGATAAAGAGGCTATTGGCTTGGAAACGCTCTCGGTTATAACACCCGTATCGTCTAAGACTTTATTGGTTTTATCAATTGTTTTTCTAAGTTCCCTTAAAATAAAGAATACTTGGATGCCGAGGACGACAAGAAGAATGGTCAAAATAATGATTACTAAAAATAATATTGTTTGAGCAGGATCAATCATATCGTAAGATAAAACTATCTTAATTTGAGCCTCATGTCAAGAGCCAGCTTTTATTTCAATCTTAATTTGCTTATCCGTCTCTCTGGAAAACTTATTAATAACCCTTACTTGAACTATAGTTTCTCCCGGAAAAACACTAACGGTTTTTTTAAAAACTCCGTTTTGATCAACCGAAACAAGGCCCATTCCAACATAAACGGTACTGTTAGGATCGGTTTTCCCGATAATTGTCACCTGAGATGAAGAAATTGTAAAATTTTTGGCCGGGGAAATTATTTCAAGCGGTGGATCTATAAATGCATACCTGTATTGAAACGAAATATAACCTAAAAATAAAATAAAAAAAACTACGAGAACGGCAATCGTCCGCTTAACCTTAAATTTTGCGATTGAAAATTCCTCTGTTTTTTCAAAACCTTTTGGCAAAACCAGATAAGCTTTTTCTTCATCGAATTCACGTTTAAAAAGCGGCATTATTTCTTTTTCCGAAATGCCTAAAAATCCTGCATAATTCCTCACGAATCCATAGGCATAAGAAACTGAAGGAAGTTTATTATATTTTCCCTCTTCGATATATTTCAAAAAATCAATTTTAATTTTTGTCCCTTTGGCAACGTCTTCGAGCGTCAAACCTTTTTCGAGTCGTGCCGTTTGCAGTTTTTCTCCGGCTTTTGTCATAAGTTATGAAGATTGACTAAGATTTGTGATAAACTCTTCCGCATCCCTAACCAATACATCCCTTGGTTTGCTTCCTTCAGCTCTCCCAACCGCTCCCACTGCCTCCAGTTGATCCAAAATCCTGGCGGCCCTTGAATATCCAATCGACAGCCTTCTTTGTAAAAGCGAGGCCGAAGCTTTATCATGCTGACAGATAATTCTGACTGATTCATCAAACAGATTATCTCTTCCATCCCCGCCCATTGAACCCATTCCCTTTTTTAACACCAGGAACGGCTCCGCTAAAACCTCCTCTGTGTATTCAACCGGCGGATTTTCG
>Ga0182027_10008607_pt1 | contig 14817 bp, 9 predicted proteins | sample 712E1DmetaG_FD_121300 | JGI IMG/M metagenome (GOLD analysis project Ga0182027, IMG submission 121300) | Permafrost microbial communities from Stordalen Mire, Sweden - 712E1D metaG (Illumina Assembly) | ecosystem: Environmental > Terrestrial > Soil > Wetlands > Permafrost | place: Sweden... | reverse complement strand
TGGTTCGCGCGTGGAATTCAGTGCGCAATCGCAGTCCCAACATGTTCACCCTGATCGGCATGGGCGTGGCGACGGCGTTCGGAATCAGCGCGGTCGCCACACTCGCACCTGCCCTGCTGCCGGCGGCTTTCAAACATCCCGGCGAGCCACCACCGCTCTATTTTGAACCTGCGGCAGTTGTGACCGCGCTGGTGCTGCTTGGCCAGGTCCTGGAAGGGCGCGCCCGCCGTGCCACCGGCGGCGCCATTCGCGCGCTGATGCGCCTTCTTCCCAAAACCGCGCGCCTCGTAACCAGTGACGACCGCGAGGCCGATCTCGCTGTCGAGTATGTTCGCAAGGGCGACCGCCTGCGCGTGCGGCCGGGCGAGCGCGTGCCGGTCGACGGCGCCGTGGAAAACGGCGCCAGCACCATCGACGAGTCCGCCCTCACCGGCGAACCTATGCCGGTCGAAAAAGGCCAGGGCAGCCGCGTGACCGGCGGCACGCAAAACGGAAATGGCAGCTTCGTCATGCGCGCGGATCGCGTGGGCGCCGGCACCACGCTGGCCCAGATCGTCCGCGCCGTGGCCGCCGCTCAGCGCAGCCGCGCGCCCATCCAACGTCTGGTCGACCGCGTCTCGCGCTGGTTCGTGCCCACTGTGGTGGCCATCGCCGCGCTTTCCTTTGTCGCCTGGTCCGTCGTCGGACCCGAGCCGCGACTGGCCTACGCCCTGGTGGCGGCGGTGTCGGTTCTCATCGTGGCCTGCCCCTGCGCACTGGGATTGGCCACGCCGATGTCCGTCATGGTCGGCGTGGGGCGCGGCGCCGCGGCAGGCGTGCTGGTGAAAAACGCCGATGCGATTGAAGGCCTGGCTCGCGTGGACACGCTGGTTCTCGACAAGACCGGCACGCTCACCGTTGGAAAACCCCAACTGTCCGCCGTCCTTCCCGGCGAAGGTTTTTCGACCGATGAAGTCCTGCGCCTGGGTGCCAGCCTCGAACGAAACAGCGAGCACCCACTGGCCCGCGCCATCACCGCCGCGGCCAGCTCGCGCGGTATGGTGCTCACGGCATGCCATGGATTCCGCAACGAGCCCGGCCGTGGGGTCACCGGCGTCGTCGACGGGCACACGGTTCTGGCCGGGAACCAGGCGCACTTGCAAGCAGCGGGCGTAGCAACCGATGCGTTGCTGTCCGACGCAGAAAAGCTGAGCACCCTCGGCCACGCCTGCGTGTTCGTCGCCGTCGACGGCAAGCTCGCCGGGCTCCTCGAGCTCGCGGACACCGTGAAGCCGGATGCTGCCCGGATTCTCGCCGAGCTCCGCGCCGACGGCCTGCGCATCGTTATGCTGACCGGCGACAACCAAGTGGCCGCCGACACCATCGCGCGCCAACTCGGCATCGACGACGTCATCGCCGGCGTGTCGCCCCAGCAGAAAGGCGACGCCATCAAGCGCCTGCGCGCCGATGGCCGCATCGTCGCCATGGCCGGCGATGGCATCAACGACGCCGCGGCGCTGGCCGAAGCCAACGTCGGCCTGGCCATGGGCGACGGAACCGACGTGGCCATCGAGAGCGCCGGCATCACCCTGGTCAAGGGCGACCTGCGCGCCATCCTGCGCGCGCGCCGTCTGGGCCGCGCCATTCTCGCCAACATCCGCCAGAATTTACTCTTTGCTTTTCTCTACAATGCGCTCGCCATCCCCATCGCAGCGGGCGCGCTCTATCCTGTCTTCGGGCTGTTGCTGTCGCCCATGATCGCCAGCGCCGCCATGAGCCTGTCCTCGGTGTCGGTGATTGGGAACGCCCTGCGACTGCGGCGGGTGGACCTCTGATACGGGAACCCTGGGTGGGTTCCCAACCTCGCGCGCTCTGACTCCGGCGGGCTGAGCCCGCCTACGCCAACGCGCCTAGATCGATCTCCGCCGAACTCGGCTATACTGCGGCGTCATGATTCGTCGAACACTCGTCTTGCTGGTGCTCGCTACGGTCGCCTTGGGCGGAAGCGCCTGCACCGTTCTCGTGCAAATCCCCACCACGCCACGGCTGCAAGGGCTGACCGAGGCGCAAGTCTTTTCCATGGCGCCGCCGCCCGAATGGCCGGTTCCTCAACCCGACAATCCTGCCACCGCCGCCGTCGACGTGGCGTGCGGGGTTGGACCGCTGCCCACCAACGGCTACCTCTACGCGGCGGTCAGCGTGCGCGGTCGGCCACCGACGGCAGCTTTGGCGCCGCTGAATGTCGCGCTGGTTTTGGATCGATCGGGGTCCATGGCCGGCGATCCATTCCGCAATATGATCGGCGCCGCCGAAACCTTCGTGAATCAGTTGCGCGACGGTGATCGCGTATCTGTGATTGCCTTCTCCGATGGTGTTTTCGAGGCCGTTCCTTCGATGGTCATCGATCCCAATACGCGCAACCTGGCCATCGCAAGCATTCGCAGCCTGCGCGACGGCGGCGGAACGAACTTTTCCGGCGGCCTCTTGGCCGGACTTTTCGAAGTGTTCAGCGCCTTCCAGTATTGGCAGGTCAACCAAGTCATCCTCTTCTCCGACGGACAACCCAACATCGGCATCACCAGCGCCGGCGAGCTGGCCCGCATCGCCGAGCGCGCCGCCGAATCCGGCGTCAGCGTGACGACCATCGGCTTCGGCCAAGAGCACGACGAAATCCTCATGCAAGGCATCGCCGACGCCTCGGGTGGCTACTACTACTATGTCGACAAGCCGGGGGATTTCGCGCAGATCTTCCAGCGCGAGGCCGGCGCCATCCTACGCAGCGCCGCGCGCGCCACCGAGGTCGCGTTCACGCTTCCGCCAGGCACGCAAGTCGAGGACGTCCTCGGCTACGACTACATCGTGGCCGGCGGCACCATCTGGGTTCGCATGGGCAGCGTTCCCCACGGCGAAGAACGCTACGTGGTGTTCAAGCTGCGCTCGGGCGGTCAAGGCCAGATGCCCATGAACATCGTGTACGCAGATCTCGCCCGCCGTGGGCGCTTTGGGGTTTCGTGCAGCCCTCGCTTCGATGCCAAGCACGGCGGCAGCGACGGGTGGGCGCTGGAGCTGGCCGGCCGAGCCGAAGCCGCGTGGGGCTTGCAAGAGGCGATGGCCTGGGCCGATTCGGGCAGCGAGGTGTTCGTGATTTCCCAGCTCGGCTACACCCGCGGCATCATCGCCAGCATGCGCGACGTGCTCGGGCAGCAGGCCCTGGCCGAGGAGGACAAGATGCTCCTCGATGCGCAGGTGGAGCTTGGCCTCAACGTTGCCCAGGGTGCCAAGACCTCGTTCATGAGCGGCGGCGTAAACGGCTTGCTCAACTTCGGCGCCCACCAGGCCGTCAGCAACGCGACCACGGCCGTCGCCTACAAGATCGACCAGTCCTTCCGCGCGCGCATCCGACCGACCGTGGCGGTCACGTTCCAGGGCAGCCCTGGCACACGCTACGTCGCGCATGGCACGACCTACAAGCCGCGCGATCGCGACGCCAGCATCCGCTTCAAACGGGCACGCTGGAAGAGCTACGAAATGATGCGCGTGCGGCCACAGCACTAGGCTGCGGCGGCACGAAAGCACAACCGTGATGGCGCCCGCTTCGCTGCGGCTGCTCTACCGCGATGAGCACCTGGTTGTCGCGGACAAGCCCGCCGGGCTGGCGGTCCATCGCGGCTGGGCGCCCGAGCGCGACGTGGCGATGGTGCGCGTCCGCGATGCGCTCGGCGTACGCGTGTACCCCGTGCATCGCCTCGACCGCGGGACGAGCGGCGTACTGGTGTTCGCGCTGTCGTCGGAGGTCGCTAGTCTCTTCGCACAGCTTTTCGCCACGGGCGCGGTCGAGAAGACCTATCTTGCGCTGGTGCGATCGGTGCCGCCGGAAAGTGGCCTCATCGATCATCCATTGCAGCCGGGGGAAGATCGCGGCGAGCCGCGCGTACCGGCGCGCACCTCATTCATCCGCCGCGAGGTGTTTGGCCGCTACAGTTTGGTCGAGGCGAAGCCCGAAACCGGCCGCCTGCACCAGATTCGCCGGCATCTCAAGCACATCTCGTGTCCCATCATCGGCGATGTTCGCTACGGCAAGGGCGAACACAACCGTCTATTTCGCGAGAGCTTCGATCTGCACCGCATGTTCCTGCACGCGGCCCGCATCCGCTTTCAGCACCCCGCGACCGGCACCATGCTCGACGTGCAGGCGCCGTTACCGTCGGAGCTGGCCACGACTTTGGCGCGCTTGCGCTGTCACTTTTCCGGCGGCAGCCCCCGCAAGGCCTGAGCCAAGGCGCGAAAGGCGGTCGCCCGATGGGACAGTTGATTCTTCTGGGCTAGATCGATCTCGGCCATCGACTGGCCGAGGGATGGGATCCAGAAAAGCGGGTCGTAGCCGAAGCCGCCGCTGCCACGCGGGCTGGAAAGCAGGATCCCTTCGCAAGCGCCCGAGCGCACGACTTGCAGACTTCGTCCGGCATCCACGAAAGCAGCGGCGCAGCGATAGCGAACGGTGCGCCTTTCCGCCGGCACCAACGCCATCTCGCGCAACATCTTCTCGTTATTGCGAGCGTCGTCGCAGGGTTCGCCCGCCCAGCGCGCGGATCGCACGCCGGGTGCCCCGCCGAGCGCGTCCGCTTCAATGCCCGAATCGTCGGCAATTGCCGGTAAGTTGCAGGCTACGGCAGCCTGACCTGCTTTGGCGATGGCATTGCCCTCGAAGGTGTCTTCGTTCTCGATCAGCTCGGCATCCGGCGCCACGTCGTCGATAGTGACCGCGTCCAGGTCGAGGCCGGCTTCGGCAAGCAGCACGGATATTTCGCGCAACTTGTGCCGGTTGCGCGTGGCAACGACGATCCTCACGGCAGCTTGGCCTCGGCCAGGGCCTGCTTCTGCAACGCAAACAACTCGCTCGCTCCCTTTTGCGCCAGGGCCACGAGCTTTTGGTAATCGTCCGCGGAGAATGGCTCTCCCTCGGCCGTACCTTGGATCTCCACGAAGTTGCCGCCGTCGGTGAGCACGAAATTGAAATCGACATCGGCGGAGGAATCCTCGGCGTAGGCAAGGTCAAGGCGCGGCTCGCCTGCGATGATGCCGGTGGAAACGGCGCACACCGCTCGCCGCATGGGATCCTTGGCAAGCTTCTCCTTCGCAACCAGGCGGCGCACCGCCAGCGCCAGCGCCACCCAGCCGCCGGTGATCGCCGCCGTGCGTGTGCCGCCGTCGGCCTGAATCACGTCGCAGTCGATGGTGATCTGTCGCGGGCCAAGATTTTTCACGTTGATTGCCGCGCGCAAGGCGCGGCCGATCAGGCGCTGAATCTCCTGGCCGCGCCCGCCTGGGTTGCGCCCCGACCGGGTGTGGGTCGAACGCGGTAGCATGGCGTATTCGGCCGTGATCCAGCCCTTGCCGTGCCCTTCCAAAAAAGGCGGAACCTTGTTCTCGACGCTGGCGGTGCAGATCAATTTGGTCTCGCCAAATTCGACCAACACCGAACCTTCGGCATAGCGGTTGTAGTCCGGCGTGATTCGGACAGACCGCAATTCATCGGATTTTCGGCTATCGGGGCGCATGGCGGGGAGGATGGAAGGTGGTCACCCAACTGTCAACCACCGCGCTTGCGGCGTCCTTGCATCGTGCTCGCAAAGAAGTATTCCTGACGCGGAACGATCTGGTACGTTCAAGGTGCAGTACCCGACCATGGCAGACGAAGCAGAAGCGCGGCTCGGAACCAGGCTTGGCAATTACGCCCTCAAGGAAATCATCGGCCGAGGCGGCATCGGCGTGGTCTATCGCGCCTCGCACATCTACATTCGCAAGCCCTTCGCCGTGAAGGTCCTGCACCGCCACCTGTTCGAACAACCGGGCGCCAAGGCGCGCTTCCTCGCGGAAGCACAAACCGCCTGCCTGGTGGAACACCCGAACATCGTCGGCGTTACCGATTTCGGGGAACTTCCCGACGGCACGGTCTACCTCGTCATGGCGGAGGCGCCCGGCGTGGGTCTCGACATGGTGCTGGAGCAAGAAGGCACGCTTCCGCTCTTTCGTGCCATCGGCGTCGTGAGCCAGGTCGCTCAAGCGCTTTCGGCGGTGCATGCCCGGGGCATCGTTCACCGCGACGTCAAACCCGAGAACATCATGCTGGCGCGCAGAAGCGGACGGCGCGAGCTCATCCGCCAAGTGCGCCAGGCGTGGGACGGAGGCGGCTACTCCGAAACTGTGGAACCCGAGGAGTGCTTCGATCTCGTCACCCTGCTCGACTTCGGCGCGGCGAGGATGCTGCAGCCGAGCTTCCAAGTACAGGGCGAGCAAGCCCGCCTTTTTTGCACGCCGGCCTACGCCGCGCCCGAGACGGCGCAGAACGGATACGCCGATGTGCGATCCGATATCTATTCGGTCGGTATCGTGTTCTACGAGATGCTGACTGGACAGCTTCCCTTTGACGGCGATACGCCCGCCGAAATTTTCGCACAGCAGATCGGCGCGCAGCCCAAGCCGCCGAGCCAGCGAAACCCGTACGTGGAAATTTCTCCCGAGGCCGAGCGTGTGATTCTACGCGCGCTCGAAAAGGATCCTGAGCGGCGCCAGGCCACCATGGACGAGCTGTGGAAGGATCTGCAGCGCTGCTACGGTTCCATGCGCTGGCGCCGACCGAGCGCTGCGCTTGAGGGAGATCTAGACTTCGACACCTTGCGCGCGCCTTCTCGGGCCCACGCTGAAGTCCCCGGGCCGCTGCTGCTGACGAAACGCAAGAGCGACAACCATCGCAGCGTCGTCGCTCCCGAGGACGACGCGACACCGCCCCCGGTGCGCGCCCGGCACCACTAGGTCCGTCGGTCAGAGCTTTCCGCGGCGGGTAGACATCACGGGCCTTGGCGCGGCATGCACTGCCGGTAGGGCACGCCACCGGGGCGCGTCGGGATCTCGCGACACTCCTCGGTGCGCGGGCAATCGGGATCCTCGGTGCAGGCCACGCCGATCGCCAGCCACCCGCCCGCCGCGAAAACCGCCACGGCCCCGAGCGCTGCGGTCGCCATTCCAGCAGCGGCGACGCCGCCGTGACCTTCGTGATCGCCAACCACCCAAGTGGTTCCACCCACCGTAAGAAGCCCGGCTCCGATCGCGGCGAGCGTTTTCGGCCCCGAGTAGGGCCGCGCGCACCCGACGCTTAGAGCGAAAACGAGCAGCAGGGACGCGCTTGCGTGACGACGGACCGACACCATGACCTCGGCATTGTGCCATGGAATGGCATCCAACCCGTACGCTCAATGCACCTCCAGATCGTGCTCGACTTTCCCCCGAGAACGGCCTGTCTTCTTGGACCGGTGCCGGCATATGCTGAACACCACCCATGCCTTCCACTTCGTTGCCGATGGTACAGATAGGAGCCCGCGGCCGGGCCCGCGTGGTCAGCGGCCAACCCTGGATCTTTCGTCAAGACGTGATTGCTGGGCCGTCGGATGACGCCAGAGCGGGCGGCCCGTCACTGGTGCTGGTCACCGACGAGCGCAAGCGGCCGATTGCGATCGCAACCTGGTCCCTGGAATCGCCCATTGCGCTGCGAATCCTCGATCGCCAGGTTCAAAAGTCGGAAAAACCTGACTTGCCCGACCTGCTGACGCTTGTCGAAGCCCGCCTGGCGAGAGCCCGTGCTCGTCGTGCCATGCTCGCGCTCGATCGCGACGCGTTTCGCGTGGTCCACGGCGAAAGCGACGGACTGCCCGGTTTGTTCGTCGATATTTACGCCGATGTGGCCGTGATGCAAACCACCTCGGTAGCCATGGACGCGCACCGCGGAGGTATCGCGGAAGTGGTGCAACGGGCGTTCGGCGTGCGCATGGTCATCTCACGCGATGACGGATCCGCGCGCGACTTCGAAGGCCTGCCGCGACTACGCGAGGTGGTCCGAGGGCAGGGCAGCTCGGAGATTGCCTACCGACTCGGCCCGAACCGTCTGACCGCCGATCTGCTCGCCGACAGCAAAACCGGCGGGTTTCTCGACCAGGCCGACAACCACGCCCTGGTCGCGGCCCTGGCGCCGGCTGGCGCGCGCTGTCTCGACGCATTCACTTACCATGGCGGATTTGCCCTGGCCCTGGCGCGCAAGGGCGGCGCCGTGCTGGCCACCGACGAGGATCCCAACGCCGTGGTGCGCGCCAGTGCGAATGCCGCCCGCAACGGACTTGCCAATCTCACCGTGAAGCAGGCCAACGCCTTCGATCTGCTCCGTTCGCTGGAGGCGTCGGGCGACCGCTTCGATGTGGTGGTCCTGGATCCGCCCGCCTTCGCGAAACGCAAGAGCGGCGACGGCGCAGCGGAGCGCGCCTATCGGGAAATCGTCCTTCGCGGATTGCGTCTCGCCGTTCCCGACGGACTCGTGGTCGCGTGTTCCTGCTCGGGCCGGATCTCACGCGAGCATTTCGACGCCATCGTCGCCGAGGCGAGCGCGGACAGTGGCCGCCAAGTGCAAATCCTGGCCCGCATGGGCGCGGGTCGCGATCACCCAGAGCTCGCAGGCCTCCCGGAAACGGGCCATCTCAAGTGCTGGATTTTGCGCGTGCTCTAGAACCAAACGCGCGCACCTAGCCGCCCGCTGATGGGCAATTGATACGATGTCGCGTGAAGATAGTTGGGGTTGGGCGTGGCGTTCCCAGGATTGCATCCCTGAGTCGTTGAAACGCACTTATTTCCGTTGTCGTCAGCGATGGGAATCTGACTAAGCGGTGTGCCAGGCGCGGCCGGCATCACTTGGCCATAGGTGTACTCGGAATCTACAGTCAGCACGGTCCTCTGGTTGAGTACATTGAAGATGTCGATAAAGGCTTCGGCGGAGAGAGCGTTCGAGAGCTTGGTTCGGTAGGAAAGGTGCACGTCGAGTTGGGTGACAAAGGGTGTGCGGCCCGCCGACCCGCGCGGAAGAATATAAGTTTCGCCATCCCCATCGACGGGTGCACTGCCGAGGGGCGTGACGGGTTGTCCTGACCGACCCATGAAACTAAGCCCAGGCGAAAACGAGTGTTGCCCCCAAACCAACCGATAATACCCGTCCATATGAATGACGTGCGGCCGGTCGTTGGGCAGAGGACCATAGCGATTCGCCATCAATTCGTTGAAGTCGTATTGCGTGGAATTATTCGGATTTAGCTGCATGTTGTCCGCGTTGTAGAGCCCGGTATAATTGCCCATCGTGCGAGAATAGGTATAGGAACCTGTAAAAAACCAGTTCCTCGCCAGCCTTTTGGAGGCAGTAAGCTCGATCGCGGTATAGGTTCGCACCGGTTTGGGTACGGTTGGATTGGCAAGCGTCCACGAAGCGTTCGGGTCATTCAGGCTGCCATAGGTGTCTTCGATGACCCGACCGAGCCAGCGCCGAATAACTGAAGTCCCTATCACCAGATCGCGCAAGGGTTGGTATTGACCGCCCGCGACGATTTCGCTGTTATAGCTGCCCTTGATACCAGGTTGCACCGGCAGCAGAGCACCAGAGGATGTCTGCGTGGGGGATTGCGGAGTGCAGCCGTTCCACGACTGCATTGGGCAAGTAGGGTCGTAATAGGTCACCGATCCGCCTTTGCCGCCAAAGGAGCGATTGGCAAGATCCATCGGAATCGATTCGTAGTACTGCCCATAGTGCGCGAATATCTTGGAACGCCCTTCCTTGGTCGGGTCGTAGACCACGCCAATCCGCGGCGCCAACGAATCGGAAATCGAAAGTACCGTGTTACCCATGTAGTCGGTCATGCGCTGCGCATCCCACCGTAACCCGACATTAACGGTCAGGTTGGGTAAGGGCATATAACTCTCCTCGATGAATGCTCCCGCATTGTAGGCGCGGTTTTTGGCCTCGTTCGAATCTTGATAGATGAGCGAGCCGGCGTTGGAACCCAGGGCAGATCCAGGCGCGATACCGTAGATTTCATCCACCTCGAGGCCCGGCGTGGAAGGTGGCCTGACCGTGACCAAACCACGCGCCCCGTCCACGCCCGAATACCAGACCTTCTCGTCGTATTGATTCAATTCATAGTCGACGCCGTATTTGAGCTCATGCAGGCCGAGCGCCGTGAAGATGTTGGTGCTCTTGATTTGTCCTGCTAGCCGAATGGCCGAGACATCGCTCATTTCCCCGTAGCCGCCGGACTGGTATCCTTGGACTGGACAGCTTTGAAATCCCGTGGCGGGATCGTCGGGACAGAGAGATGCCACCTGCGGATTGAATTGCGCCAGAGATGGCGAATTGTTCCAGGTCACGTTGTTGGCACTCTCCACATCCCCATAGGGCGAGCGTTGCGAGTAGTCTTCCGTCTGCAATCCCAAGGTGGCATCAATGCGCCAGTGGCGCTGAAAAAATGCCGATTGCCAGTGCGCGATGATGTCCTGGCGGCTGCTCAACTGATGGGTCATGCCCGTCAGCAGGTCCATGTTCGCGCCTTGCATGTACTCTTGGTCCTTGCGAATACCGACCAGGCTCAGGCTCAAAGTCTGATCCGGACGAATTCGCCAGGTTAGCTTGCCGGCGTAATTCTGTGTGGTCGACTCGCCGGGGATCGCGCGACTGTAGAGCGACTGGACGACCGGCGAGCCATCCGGGTTGGTGGCAAGCGTGCCGTCTCTTTCGACCAAACGATCCGCGTATTGAATGAAGTTGCTGCGGCCGATCTCGGGCACGTAGCCTATCCAGACAAATAGCTTGTCCTTGATGATGGGGCCGCCGACCTCGACCCCCATTTGCGTGGTGTAGTCTGGCTGGGTGGTTCCGGTCAGAACGGTAGAGCTACTCAAAATTCGCTGCTGACTTCCCGACATCCACCCCGGCTGGACCCACGAAAACGCACTGCCTTTCCATTCGTTGGTACCCGACTTCAAGGCCATGTTGACCACGCCGCCCAGAGCACGACCGTACTCTGCGCCGTAACCGGCGCTCACCACCTCGGCTTCTTCGAGAAAAGCCACGTGCAGGTTCGTGGCAAGCATGCCATCCCGTAGCGCCGTGACGTTGAGGCCTTCGAGGTAGTAAGCATTGTCCGCCCCGGTGCCACCTGACAACGACAAGCCGGGGTTGCCCTGGTACCCAGCCGACGCAGGCGGCGTATCGTTGTACGCGCCCGGTGTCTTCTGCATCAGCGACGCCACATCGGTCCCGGCGTTGGGAATGCCATCAATGAAGTCCGACCCGAAGGTGGTGCCGATGCGCGATGAGCCCACGTCGATGGCAGGCGCACTGTAGGGGGTGGCGACGGTTTCAGCCTCTGCGGGAACCGCCGGCAGCCGCATGTTCACGCGCACCGTCTTGTCGACCGACACCGTCGCGTCACGCTCAGCAAGCACATCATTGCGGTGAAAGCGAATCGTGTAGCGCCCGATGGGCAAGGCGGCGAATTGATAACTGCCCTTTTGATCGGTGAAAGTGGCCAAGTCGCCTTCAGGCCCGCTGGCCACCACGGTCACGCCGGGAACTGGCTGGCCGCTATCGACATCGCGCACCTGCCCGAGAATCGTGCCTTCGGTCGGCGCAGCTGCCGCCGCCTTGTGCGCTTGTAACAAGCCTAGGAATGCCGCCAAGATAAAAGCGGACAAAGCAGAGCCGAACAGTTTTTTCATCCCTCTTTACCCTTTGAGGCGGCCGAGACGGGAAAGCGCTTGCGTCTCCTCTCGGCGGAACTTGGCGCCACCTTTAGGGAAATCTAAATGGGGGAGCCCACCTCAGGCAACAACCGATTGTCGGTACATCGAGTCGACAGACTGCGTCGACCACGAACCTGCTACTCGAGTACGGTATCGCCCATCAGGTAGCGATCGGCACCGATGGCGGCATCGCGGCCCTCGGCGATGGCCCACACGACCAGCGATTGGCCGCGCGCCATGTCGCCCGCCGCGAAGACACCGGGGACGGAGGTCTGCTTGTCGGCGTCGGTCACGACATTGCCACGACCGTCGAGGGCGACGCCGAGGTCGGCGAGCAGGCCAGTTTTCTCCGGACCCAAAAAGCCCATCGCCAAGAGAACCAATTCGGCCGGCAGCACACGCACCGTTCCCGGCACCTCTTCGATTTTCGGTGGCCCGCCCGCCTGCCCGACGAATCGCACCTCCACGACCTCAATGGCACACACGTGGCCTTTGTCGTCGCCGAGGAGGCGCTTGGTCTGCACCTTGAATTCCCGCGGATCCTTGCCGAAGATCGCGGCGGCCTCTTCCTGGCCATAGTCGACGCGATAAATTTTCGGCCAGTTCGGCCAGGGGTTGTCGTCGGCGCGCGTCTCCGGCGGGCGCGGGAGCAATTCCAGCTGTATCAAGCTCTTGCAGTGATGCCGCAGCGACGTGCCGACGCAGTCGGTGCCGGTGTCGCCGCCGCCAATGACGATGACGTGTTTGTCCTTGGCCGAGATGAAGCCCGCCTCGGCCTTGCTGCCGTCGAGCAAGCGCTTGGTGTTGGCGGTGAGGAACTCCATGGCGAAGTGAACCCCGGCCAGCTTGCGGCCCTCGACCGGCAAGTCGCGCGGGACCGTGGCGCCACCGCACAGCACGACCGCATCGAATTCCTTGCGCAACTTCTCGGTCGGATAGTTTTTTCCTACCTCGGTGTTGGTCTGAAACTTCACACCCTCGTCCACCAGCAGCTTGATCCGCCGCTCGACAATGCCCTTGTCGAGCTTCATGGCGGGAATTCCGTACATCATCAGGCCGCCGATGCGATCGGCGCGCTCGAACACGGTCACCAGGTGGCCGGCTTGGTTGAGCTCGGCGGCGCAGGCCAAACCGGCCGGACCCGACCCGACCACCGCGACCTTCTTGCCGGTGCGAAAGCTTGGCGGACTGGCCACCACCCAGCCCTCGTCGAAGGCGCGGTCGGCAATGGCGCATTCGTTGACCTTGATGGTGACCGGCGGCGCGTTGATGCCGAGCACGCACGAGCCCTCGCACGGCGCCGGACACACGCGGCCGGTGACCTCAGGAAAATTATTGGTCCGGTGCAAGCGATCGATGGCTTCGCGCCAGCGGCCCTTGTAGACGAGGTCGTTCCACTCGGGAATCAGGTTGTGCAGCGGACACCCGCTGGTCAGCCCGTCGATGATTTTTCCCGTGTGGCAGAAGGGAACACCGCAATCCATGCAACGCGCGCCCTGCTCGCGCATCGTCTCTTCGGACAGGTGTTTGTGAAACTCGCGGTAGTCGGCAACCCGTTCGCTGGGCGGTCGTGATTCGGGGGTGACGCGAGAAAACTCGAGGAATCCGGTTGGCTGACCCATGCCTGGTATTACTTTCCGTGGATGCGAGCGGCGTCTTTGGAATTGAGCTCAAACGCGGCCATCTCGGCCTCTTCACGCGAGAGCCCGCTGGCCAGCATCTTGTTCTGAGCTTCGAGGACGCGGCGATAGTCGTTGGGAATCACGCGCACGAACAGCGGCCGGAACAGCGACCAACTGACCAGGATGTTGCGCGCACGCTTGCTATCCGTCAGCTCAAGGTGGCGACGAAGCATGGCAAGCACCACTTCGATCTCGGCGGGCTCATCGAGGGGTCCGATGCCCACCATCTCGGCGTTGCAGTTGTGGCGCAACTCGCGGTTCTCGTCGAGCACGTAGGCAATGCCGCCCGACATGCCAGCCGCGAAATTGCGACCCGTCGGGCCCAAGATCACGACTCGGCCGCCGGTCATGTACTCGCAGCCGTGGTCGCCCACGCCTTCGACCACCGCGTTCGCGCCGCTGTTGCGCACGCAAAATCGTTCGCCGGCCAAGCCGCGAATGTACGCTTCGCCGCTGGTGGCGCCGTAAAGCGCGACGTTGCCGACGATGACGTTTTGTTCGACCACAAAGGTGGCGTCAGCCGGCGGGTAGACGACCAGCTTGCCGCCTGACAATCCCTTACCGACGTAGTCGTTGGCGTCGCCTTCGAGGGCGAACGTCACACCCTTGGGCACGAAGGCCATGAAGCTCTGCCCGGCCGAGCCCTTGAAGTGAACGTGGATGGTGTCCTCGGGCAAGCCTTCGGGGCCGTACCGTCGCGTGATTTCGCTGCCCAGGCGAGCTCCCACCGTCCGGTTGACGTTGCGAATGGGGAAGCTCGCGCGGACCTTCCGCTTCTCATCCAGCGCCGGTCGGCATGTCGGAATGAGCTTCATGTCGTCGAATTCGACGTCGATGCCGTGCTTCTGCGCGATGGTGCAGTGCCGCCCCACGCTGGCCGGAATCTCGGCCTGGTAGAGAATGGAGCTCAGATCCACGCCCTTGGCCTTCCAGTGGTCGAGGGCGGCGTGCATTTCCAGGCACTCGCTGTGACCGACGGCCTCGGCCAAGGTGCGGAACCCAAGCTGGGCCAGCAGCTCGCGCACGTCGCGCGCCACGAAGCGCATGAAGTTCACCACGTCCTCGGGCTTGCCTGCGAAGCGGTGGCGCAGCTCGGGATCTTGGGTGGCAATGCCGGCTGGGCACGTGTTGAGGTGACAGGCGCGCATCATGATGCAGCCCAAGGACACGAGCGGCGCGGAGGCGAAGCCAAACTCCTCAGCGCCGAGCAATGTTGCCACCATGACGTCGCGGCCGGTCTTGAGCTGGCCGTCGGTCTCGATGGCGACGCGGCTGCGCAGATCGTTGAGCAGGAGCACCTGATGCGTTTCCGCCAGGCCGAGCTCCCACGGACCACCCGCGTGCTTGATGCTGGTGAGCGGCGAGGCGCCCGTGCCGCCGTCATGCCCGCTGATGAGAATGACGTCCGCCTTGGCCTTGGCCACGCCCGCCGCCACCGTTCCCACGCCCACTTCTGCGACCAGCTTCACGCTGATGCGCGCCTGGTCGTTGGCGCATTTCAGATCGTGGATGAGCTGGGCCAGATCCTCGATGGAATAGATGTCGTGAT
>Ga0182027_10008606_pt1 | contig 14818 bp, 6 predicted proteins | sample 712E1DmetaG_FD_121300 | JGI IMG/M metagenome (GOLD analysis project Ga0182027, IMG submission 121300) | Permafrost microbial communities from Stordalen Mire, Sweden - 712E1D metaG (Illumina Assembly) | ecosystem: Environmental > Terrestrial > Soil > Wetlands > Permafrost | place: Sweden... | reverse complement strand
GGTGAGTTCCGTTCGCGGCATTCAAGACCAGGACGTGGCGGCGTGCATCAAACATTTTGCCGGCAACAATCAGGAAATGGGGCGGGCGACCATCAACATGGACATGGACGACCGCACGTTACGTGAGATTTACTTGCCTCCGTTTGAAGCCGCCATCAAGGAAGCCGATGTGTGGGCGGTAATGGGCGCGTACACCAAGTTCCGGGGTGAGCACTGCGCGTACAGCGATTATCTCATCAACAAAATACTCAAGGGCGAATGGGGTTACCAAGGTTTGGTCATGTCAGATTGGGGTGGTACTTACGACACTCATGAAGCGGCGGTTGGCGGCCTGGATTTGGAAATGGGCACGCTGATAACCGGCACAGAGAAGGGCAGACCCTATAACGAGTATTATCTGGCCGACCCATTTCTTGATGACCTGCGCAAAGGCGAATATCCCATGTCGTTGCTGGACGACAAGGTGCGGCGCAACCTGCGCGTGATGTTTGCCACGCACGTTTTCGACACACGCAAACCTGGTGCTCTCAACACGCCCGCGCATCAGGCCACCGCCCAGCGCATCGCGGAGGAAGGCATCGTCCTGCTGAAGAATGACGGCAATGCGCTTCCGCTGGACATTTCTAAAATCAAATCGGTGGCTGTGATTGGTGAAAATGCCGTACGCACCAACGCGAATGGCTTCTTTGGCGCCGGCGTCAAGACGATGCACGAAATCACAACGTTACAAGGCATCGTGAATCGTGCAGGCGACAAAGTGAACGTTACCTACTCGGTCGGTTACGCTAAAACCAAGGCGGGCGGTCTCAATTCCAACCTTGTCGAGCGCGCCGTTATCGCCGCCAAGCAGGCGGATGTTGCCATCATCATCGCCGGGCTGAATCATTCCCGTTTCCTCGACGACGAAGGTTGGGATCGTAAAAATCTGCGGCTTTCCTACGGACAGGACGAATTAATCCGGCAAGTGGTGCAAGCCAACCCTCGAACCATCGTCGTTTTAATATCAGGACCGGTCATTGAAATGGATCCATGGCTCAACCAAGTGCCAGCGGTTTTGCAAGCGGGTTATCCCGGAATGGAAGGCGGCACGGCGATTGCCCGTGTTCTGTTCGGTGACGTGAACCCATCCGGCAAACTGACGTGCACCTATCCCAAACAACTGATGGATTCGCCCGCACACGCCTTGGACACCTATCCCGGCACGAACGAGACGTTGTTCTACAAGGAAGGGCTATTGGTCGGTTACCGATGGTTTGATACCAAGAACATCGAACCGCTGTTTCCCTTCGGGTTCGGCTTGAGTTACACGACGTTTGAATATTCCAATCTGAAACTTACTACCGGTGGAGACACCAACGCGCCACTCGTGACGGCGGAGTTTGACATTGCCAACACCGGTTCACGCGCCGGCGCGGAAGTCGCGGAACTTTACGTGCATCAGGCAAATCCAAGCCTGCCACGACCGGAAAAGGAATTGAAGGGATTCATAAAAGTTTCCCTGAAGGTCGGTGAAAAAAAGACCGTCTCGATCCCACTGAACCGCGACGCATTCGCATTTTATGATCCAGCCAAAAATGGTTGGGTTGCCGAGCTGGACAACTTCAAAATTTTGATTGGCGGTTCCTCACGCGACATCCGTCTCCAAGGCGACTTCAAACTTGCACAAGCCATCGCTTATAAATAGTCGCTCCTGAAAAACTCGGGGATTTCGGCGGGGCAAGGGCCTCGCAAGCCGTCAGCGTTGCGTCAGTTTGCCTGGGTATTGTTTTCTTTGCGTTTTTCTTCCTTATATTTTCTCATCAATTCTGCGATGTCCGGGTAGCCCTCATTCTCGGCTACAATGGGTGGTGTCGTTCCACTGCTATCCTTTGCGTTTATATTGGCTCCTTTGGCTAATAACATTTCTACAATATCCTTGTTGCCGCCAAACGCGGCATAATGCAACGGTGTCCAGCCGGTCTCTTCGGTCGTTTGTATCTCCGCGCCATTGGCGATGAGAAATTCTACAAAATCCTTGTGGGCAAATCGGGCTGCAATATCCAAAGCGGTAAGACCGTCTTTCTTTTTTGCATTGATGTCAGCGCCTTTGCTGACCAGCAGTTTGGCTATTTCAAGATGGTTCGGGCTGACAGCAACCAATAAGGGGGTATTACCATTTTTAGCTTTTGCATTAACATTGGCGCCTTTGGCGATAAGCAATTCCGCTATGTCCTTCCCGCCTTTGCCTGTCCTTGCGGCGGCAAATAATGGTGTCTCATCCTGGCTGCCTTTTACGTTGACATCAGCGCCTTTGGCGATGAGCAACTCGACAATTTCCTTGTTTTCTCCCCACACTGCGCCAATCAATAGAGGCGGGGAATTAGAGGACTCACTATTTATAGCGGCGCCTTTGTTAATGAGCAATTCCACGATATCCAGATGTCCTTTTAATGCAGCGAAGAATAATGGCGTCGGTTTTTTGGGGGAGCCGGCATTAACATCCGCTCCTTTCTCAAGGAGAAAGTTCGCCATCTCCGTCTGCCCGCTGAATGCCGCGCAGTGCAGTGGTGTAAAACCGTTTTGCATGGCAGTATTAACCGTATCCGTCCGCATCCAAAGAATATCGTCTTTCAGGAAATCCTTTACATGTCCAATATCTCCCATGGCCGATGCCATGAAAATGTCGACTTTGGCGCCTTTGGCTATGAGGAGATTTTCCATGTCCTTGTTATTATTGAGAGCAGCGACAAGCAATGGCGTCGCGCCAGAAGCATCTTTTGCTTCTATGCCCGCCCCCTTGGTGATGAGCAGTTCAGCCATATCCAAGTAGCCGAACCAAGCTGCCAGATGCAGCGGGGACCCGCCGTCCGAAGCCTTCGCGTTGATGTCGGCACCATTGGCGAGCAGCAGCGACGCTATATTCGTATATAATCTGGGATAATCTACTTTCTTTGTGATGTCTTTTACCTCATTGAATTTTTTGAAACCGGAGGTATCGAACATTCCCCGTATGTCTTCATGCCCTTTAACAACAGCAAAGAACAGCGGGGTAAAATTAGCATCCTTCGGCCATTTGGCATTGATATCGGCGCCCTTGGCGATAAGCGCTTTGACTTCCTCAAGATTGCCTTCATACGCAGCTTTGTGCAGCGCAAAAATCTCGATACCGGTTACGGATTGAACCGATTGGACATTGTTATTTGTTGTATTTACGTCAGCAAAAGCAGCGGGTATTAAAGAAATACACACCGTCAAAAACAGGATTCGTTTCATTTGGATTTTCCTTTCGTTTTTACAGGTTCTTCATTTTTCAGCCGCGAAAACGGCGTAGCTGTGGGGCAACAGATGGACATTGAATGATAGGCGGTTTTCGCCCAGAAACTGCGGGTTTCGTTCAAAGCCCGGTGGCCGTTCCGGTTCCTGACCGGTTATCTCCTCGCCTGTGACCAGATTGTGCAGTTTGGTGAAACCGCCAGCCATGAAAACTTTCACGTCGGTTTCAGCCGGCAGAAATGATTCCACGATGAATGTGTTGTTGTCATATGCGAACAAAGCCACCTGACTTGAGCTATCCATGCGAACAGGGAAACCGCGCATTACATAATTTTTAATCGCGCTCGTGACAGCCGGCGGCAACCGGTACAGATCGGCGAAATTGTCCGGTATCGTCAAAACGTAGAAAATGCCTTTGGAATACCGGTCCATGAGCATCAGTGGGTAGCCGTTGCCGTTGGCAATGGCGCGCACCACCGGCCAGGCGTCGTTCGTCAGATAATCAATTTCGGGCAATAGAATTCCCGAACTCTCGCTGCCCAGATTTGCTCCGCTGCCTGATCCAAACCCACCGATAAATTCGTGCGCGAGAATTTTGCGGTCGGTATAGCGCAACTCCACGATGTCCTCGATTCCCCTGCCCTGCAACGCGCGGAGCAGCCCGGACGTGATAACGACAGATTTTCCGGCGACCAATTGCTTTTTTATTTTCGCAACGATGTCGGGATCGGACTTAGCCGATTCGGTTAAAAGCACCATGTTCGCGTTCGTCGGAAATTCAGGATAAAGTTCAATTGGAATGCCAATCATGCCCAAATAATTGTGTAGGAAATCTTCGCCGGTGGATTGATAGGGTTTGTAACTGGCAATGCCAATGGGGTTGCCAAGTTTGCCTAGGAATGGATCCACCTGTTCCAAGGAATATCCTGCGACACGGGCCATGGTGGAATTCGTCAATCCAAGGAACGCGTTGGGTTGAAACGTTTTCAGCATTTGATCGTAATCAAAGCTCGTGTGCAAATTCTGCCAAGCCTCGCGGTCACCCGGGTGTATGGGCTGCAATAAGTTCGCCCAATTGAACAGCATTATTTCCGGCACCTTGGCGAACATCGTGTCCCAAAGCTGTTCGGCATAGCGGTCAATATACCGAACGCTGTAGGTGTCCACCCAGCCGCCGCCGTTGCCGCCGGGCTTGATGTTCTCGAAGTAACGAAAGATTTCGTAGCTCTCGTATTGCTGCAAACGCTGGTCGGTGACGACCGGGTCGCGCGTTTCCGTGCCGGTGTAAATGCCATCGAACAGTTTGGATTCCTTGTCGAGGTCGTATCCAAGCCCCTGAAAATGTTCGTACCAATTGGGGAATTTGATGATGAGTTTGACCTCGGGGTTGATCGCACGTGCCGGCTTGATGATCAAATTTTTCGCCACGTCATCCATCAAATCGAGCCGGAACTGCGTCCAGCTTCTCTGCCCTTTGGCTGCGATGTCCGAGTCATACTTCGTGGAGTTAAAAAAGAAATCGTCCTGAATTATTTCCTGGAAGTGTCGCGCAGCCAGCTCAACCGCATTCTTGACGAACTGCCTGTCCTTCGGATCGGTGTAACAAAACGACTTGAACTGGCCGGTGCCACCATCCGATAACGCCATGCCGCCGGCAACGCGAACATTATGGTCGAGAAAGAACTTTTTGACGCGCTCCAGCAGTTCATCGCCGGCCAAATCCCGGTTGCGCTGCACTTCGATATATACCTTGTCCACTTTCAACTGATTGCTGATGCAGTTCCAATCGCTTTGCAATTTGTCCGGGTTTTCAAAACTCCGCACTACACCCACTGGAATGTAGATGGCCACATCAAAGTTGGTGTAATTGCCTGCCATACAAGTCATGGATGAGAGCATAAAAGCTGAAAGTAATTTCCCGAAAAGCAAATGGCGATTCTTATTCATAGATAGTGAGGTGAGGAATAACAACTGGGCTTCAGCCCCGCACGGAAAAAATCTCGCAAAGTAATAAAGAAAAGGCGGTCAGTTCCCGACTTCAGCATTCAAATCCCGCGATTGGCACGCCAGAGTAACACCGCACCAACGATTTGAAAAATAAAATTCGGCACCCAGAAAATCAGATGCGGCATCAATTCAGGCCGCGAAGACAGGGATCCGCCAAGAATAATGAAGCTATAGTAAATCAGCACCAGCACGAGCGCCATGGCAACCCCAATATTCGTTTCACGCCGATGCACCCGAATGCCGAGCGGAATGCCGATAAGCGCGAATCCAAAACAGGCAAACGAAAAGGCGATTTGCCGGTGCATCGCAACACGAATCGGCTCGATTAAGCGCTCCCGCTGCTTTTTCGCCTCGTGAAGTTGAGCACTCGATTCCATTGAGGTCGCCCCCACGACAGGCATCGGCAAATCCAACTTCCGCTCCAAGTCATTCATCTCGTCATGCAATTGCCAGAATGTCATGTCGCTGATGGAGGGCTTGGAAATCCGGTTTGTAACTGCGTTTAGATTGAAGTCCAAGACCAGTTCAGGTGACGAGCCAATCGTGGTGTGGGTCCCATTCAACGTCACACTGCGCGCTTCGAATAGATGCAGCATCAATTGCTTATCGCGGGAATCGGTCTCAAGCCTACCGCGCGGCGCATGAATGGATGTGGAGGGGCTTGTTTCATTCTGCAGCACAACCACCATCACGTCCTGCAAATCGCCGCCGCGATTTTTGTCCACGTAAATAATATAGCCGGGAATGTCGCGGATGAACCGGCCTTCAGGAAGTTGGGCGTTCACCAATTCGGAACGCGCGCGGTAGAGAAGATCCTTGTAAGCGACGCGGCAGCGGGGACCGAGATCCATGTTAATCCAGGCGCTGACACCGCAGCAAAACAAGCTCAAGAGCAAAACGGGCGTGACGAGTGACAACAAACTGATGCCGCTGGCGCGTGCTGCGGTCAATTCCTGATCTGCGCTGAAGCGGCCAAACACCAGCAGGGTTGCGGTCAGCAAACCCATCGGCAATGCGAACACCCAGACGAATGGAATCAGCAAACCAATGGCCTCGAATATGATGCTTGGACGCACCTGGCCGTTGATGAGCAACGCGAGGATTTCCTTGAGCACATTCCCGAGCAACAACACAAAGGTGAACACCGCCACTGTCAGGAACAATGAGGCGAGTACCTGACCCAGCAAATATTTGTGTAATGTTTTCACTTTGGTTCGCGCCAACGCTGGAAACTCTAGAACTAACACGCAAAATCCGAAATGTTAAAATGCAACGGTGACCGGGAGGGTCTGACAACCTCCAATGGCGGAATGAACAAAAGGACGCTTCTTACTCCGCTGCCGGGTTGTTTTTCCTAATTGAAGGACTTATGGTGCATAATTATGATTGCCTTGGTCATCGCGAGGCGATGTGTGAACCATTATTAATTCATGAAAAAAGGAATCTCCTGTTTGTTATTTCTGGTCGTTGCCGGGTTATTGACGACTGAAACGGTTCAAGCCCAGGGGACGGCGTTTACCTATCAAGGGCGGCTGAATAACGGTGGCAACGCAGCCAGCGGCAGTTACGATCTGACCTTCACATTGTATACTACCAACAGTGGCGGCAGCGCGTTTGCCGGGCCGCTGACCAACAATGCTGTGGGGATAACCAATGGTCTTTTCACTGTCGCCCTGGATTTCGGGAGTGGTGTATTTAACGGAGACCCACGCTGGCTGGAGATTGGAGTGAGAACCAATGGAAATGGCTCATTTGCCACGTTGAGTCCGCGGCAGCCGTTGTTGCCTGCGCCGTATGCGATATTTGCAAACACAGCGAGCCAACTGACTGGAAATGCCTTGCTGCAATTGGACAACCAAGCGTCAATCGTTGCCAACAACACCGTAAGCACCGCAACGAACAATGTACTGGCAACAGCGACTAACTTATTTGATGCATTGGGTGCAGCACAAGCTGCGACAAATGCATTTGCTTCAGGGATATTAGTATCTGCGACGAACAACGTTCTTATTGTGGCAACCAACGCCGCCAATCTCATTGGCATATTGCCTCAATATCCAACAGTGCAGATTGCAACGAACGTGCCATTTACCAATGCGGTATTGATAAGTCCCGATGGGACGAATCGAGTGTGGGGTTCCGTTTTTGCCAGCAGTGTTGTCGGACTTGGCAGCGCAGCATTGCTGTCCTCGAATGCAATTGTCTTCACCGATAACCCGGTTCTGGCAAATGCGGTAACGAACCTTGGAACTTATGGAATTTCACAAACAAACTATGTGCTTGCAACCAATCTCGTGGGTTATCTGACGACTGGGGCCGGTGTGAGTGCAGCGAATGATCTGTATCCGCCGGGTCCTTTTCCAGCACCCGGCGCCACCAACGGGTGCATCATGAATCAAATACACTACCCGCGTAGTCCGACAATCTGGGAAATCCTCAGCCCGGACAGCGGAACGATATATTATACTGCCACAGATGCCGGCGGTTTTCCCGGAACATGGTCTTCAACATCACCGGATTATGATCCGCCTCCGAACTTTGCACCTGTTTACATGTATACGACATCAACGACAAATTATTACTCGGGCACTTTTATTGGCACTTACGGGGTTTATCCACCGCCATACACAGCCCCCGTTCCAACCTATCCGCGGAATCTCGCATTGACTCCACCGCTTGGATACAACGGGTGGAATTATTTCCAAAGCATTGGTGACGGCCAGGCGAACGCAACCGAGGATATCATTCAGTATGTAGTGACCAACTACGCTGTGCTCGGTTTGACTGCTTACAAAAACATCGTTGTGGATGAGGGTTGGAACTTTGGTGAGCCGGTACCCAGAACGGGGTCATATCTGACATGGAATACGAACCGTTTTTCTGATGGAATTCCATGGATGGCGGCGTTTACCCACACCAACGGCTTCAAGTTTGGGCTTCACATAAGTTACACAGCGACGGCTTGTAGTGGCGAGGAAGGTTCTTTGGGATATTACACAAACGATGTTCAAACCTTCGCTGACTGGGGAATTGATTTTCTAAAGATTGATTCGTGTGACCTTGATATGGTTAATGACGCAGCTTTATTAAGGCAATTTTCAGGGGATTTTCAGTCGGTTAACCGACCCATGATAACCTACTTTTGCGCCGCGGATTTCCAGTTTGGAGGCATCATCTACCCATGGATGATGCAATCCTTCAACATGGTACGGAATACTACAGATCGACCATCCATCATTGATGCTCTAAATAACGCACTACCTTATCTTGGTTATGCCGGCCCCGGTCACTGGGTGGATATTGATTCCATTGGCCCGTTTGATGGGGACACCAATGCGTGGATTCAATCTCTGTCGGTTTGTGCAGAAATGCCATTCCCGATCTTCCTGTCTCAAACCAATTTCACACCGCAGGAAGTCAGTTGCCTTACCAATGCAAACATGCTGGCCATCAATCAGGATCCGCTTGGCTCTCCAGCACAGCTTGTGTCATCCAATGCCAACATGATGCAATTCCAGCGGGCATTGTCGGACGGCTCAATGGCGATTCTGCTGTTTAACACTTCGGGTGAAAATATCACCACGACATTCACGTTACCAACGAACACAATTTATAACGTGTTAGATTGCTGGCAGGGAACGAATTTTTCGACGACAAACAGTTTCACGGTGATGGTAACCACCAACTCCATGTTACTGCGTGCGACACCTTATTATCAATTTGCGGGCACATTTACCGGTAACGGTGGCGGCATCACGAACATCCTGGCCGGCAGTGTTGCCGGGCTGGGCAACGCGGCGCTTCAAAGCACGAATTTCTTTGACCTCGCTGGTGCAGGTGCTGCTGCAGCACAGGCAGTGACGAATGGTTATCCTTGGGGAACACTTTACGACTCGTCGGGTGCGGCATCGGCGGCGACCAATGGATTGAGCTCGACCAACTTTGTAAACACGGCAGTGCTGAATGGGACAAATAATCTACTCACAACGGTCAATAATGTCGTTCAAGGCGCAACGAACAATGTCCTTAAAACAGCTACGAACTCATTTGACGCTCTGGGCGCAGCACAAGCGGCAACAAACGCCTTCGTCGGTACTTTAAACACGACGGTTCAATCCTCCACGAACAATCTGTTGACCACGGCAAATAGTGGGATTCAGTCTGCTACAAATAATGTGTTTGCGTTGGCATCAAACTCGTTTGACTCGGCCAGTTCGGCATTGAACGCAACCAATGGGTTTGCGTCCGGAGAGCTGGCATCAGCCACGAATAACGTGCTGGCAACTGCAACCAACGCAGCCAATCTCATTGGCAACCTACCTCAATATCCACAGGTGCAGATTGCGACGAATGCACCATTTACAAACGCGGTGTTGATCAGTCCGGACGGGACGAATCGAGTGTGGTCGAATAATTATCGATACACAATTGCAAACATCATCACCAACTCCTCAACTGGGACAAATCAAACCGGTTCGCTCGTTGCTTTGTATTCGGTCACAATTCCCTCAAACACTTTGACCAGTGCCGGTCAAACTATTGCAGGAACTTTTTTACTTTACGAAGGCTATAACGGAAGCTCCGTCACGGTAGGTACCGGGGTTTCGTTTGCAGGAACCACGTTGAAACCAGGAACTACCACATTTTCCAGTGGCACTAGTGCCTATGGACTTATGAACAGTTTTATCACTTACAGCAATAACACAACCGCTCTTTTTTCAGTAATGTTTTATGGCGGAAACCCATCGGTTCTATCAGTACAATCTTCTGGAAATCAGACAACTATAACTGGAGTGAACTGGGCAACTAACAACGTACTTCAATTTTCAGCTTCAACTTCTACCAACGGTGCCCCAATGACTGCGAAGTGGGGGAAGGTCGAATTTGTGCCGTAAAAATTAATGGGGGAATTTTCCGGCAAACGACAATGCGTTAGCCCCCCCAGCTTGAGCAATAACCCTTTCTTGCATACAACAGGACAGGATTACAGTTGCGACAATTACCTTCTTCGGTTAATTTGCTTCAGTGCAAACAATATTTGCAAAGCAAGATTTAATTGCTCCGCCAGCCCCTCCTCTTCCGCGGCAGGAATCTTCTGCAATATTGCGTTCCCGGACACCTCGCACAAGTACCACCTCGGTAAAGGGTAAATCTGTTCCCAAAGACAAATTATCCACCGATTCCACCAACGAGAACGGTAATGGCCAGAGTAATCGCACGCTGATCGAAGCGCTCGTCGGATCAAAAATCTATCAGGAATACGAACGCGCCTTTGGCAACATGACCGGACAGCCGATGTCGTTGCAACCGGTTGAAACGTGGCAGTTACCGTACCATGGCCGGCGGAATGAAAACCCCTTTTGCGCCTTGGTATCACAGAAAAGCCGGGCTTGCGCGGCATGTTTGCAGGTGCGCGAACAGCTTTGCGAGAACGCCTCCATTAATCCTCGAACCGTCATCTGTTTCTCCGGACTTTGTGAAACGGCCGTGCCGGTGCGATTGAGCGACCGGTTGATCGGGTTTCTTCAAACGGGACAGGTTTTCCGCAAAAAACCAAGCCGGGCGCACTTTGAGCGTGTTGCCAAACACATCGCCGAATGGGGTTTGGATGTGGATCGCGACCTTTTAAAAAAGGCCTACTTTTCAGGCAAAGTGGTATCCCGCAAACAACAGGAGTCGGCGATAAAACTGCTCGCCATTTTTGCCCAGCACCTGGCAATGATAAGCAATCAGGTCATCATCCAGCAGGAAAACGCCGAGTCACCGGTCATCACGCGAGCCAAGGATTATATCTGCGAACATCAGTCCGAAAAACTTTCCCTCGGCCAGGTCGCCAAGGCGGTCAATATGAGTGCCTTTTACTTTTGTAAAATGTTTAAAAAAATCACCGGCGTTAATTTTACCGACTATCTTTCGCGTGTGCGCATTGAAAAAGCGAAGAACCTGTTGCTCAATCCCAATCTGCGCGTCAGCGAAATCGCATTTGAAGTCGGGTTCCAATCTCTCACCCACTTCAACCGCGTATTCAAAAAGCTTCTAGGCCAATCCCCCACCGATTACCGCGCGCAGTTGCTCACGCATTGAACGTGCCGGGCATTTGCAAGGTGTAGACACCAGTGTTTTGTCTGACATGAACATGGGCCGTGTTTGGCTGATAGTTTCTTTATCTGCAAAATCTGTCGACAGCGGCAGGTGTTTTCGACCACACCGCAATGGACGCCATCAACACAAAAAATGGAAAGGATTTGCCAAAGGCAGAGAAGTCGGAAAGGTCTTGAGATGGCACTTTCTCTTATGAAATGAGTTGGGTGCCGCCAACGAATTTGAGATGATAATCTATAACCATTTTTAAGACCCCAGCATTCCATGCAAACCACACCGACAAGCCCCGCTTCACAACGTCCTGAATCCACCCATGATATTTTACGACAAGCACGGCAGCACCCGCTCAAGGCCATTTTCGCACCCAAAGTCGTCGCCGTAGTAGGCGCGACGGAAAGCCCAAATACCGTGGGACGGACGGTCTTCCAAAATCTTTGCCGCGGCGGTCTTAACGGCGTGGTTTATCCCATCAACCCAAAACGCTCCTCGGTGCTGTGCGTCAAGGCGTATCCAAACATCGCCGCTGTGCCGGAGAAAGTGGATTTGGTGGTCGTTTGCACTCCGGCTAAAACAATACCCGGTATCATCCATGAATGCGTCGAGGCGGGTGTGCCCGGGGCTGTTATTATTTCCGCAGGTTTCAAGGAAACCGGCCCGGAAGGCGTCAAACTAGAACAACAAATCCTCGCAGAAGCACGGCGCGGCAAAATGCGCATTGTCGGCCCAAATTGTCTTGGCGTCATGATGCCGGGAAATGGATTGAATGCCACTTTCGCCACCACCATTGCCAAAGCTGGCAATGTGGGATTTTTAAGCCAAAGCGGCGCCCTTTGCACCGCGGTTCTCGATTGGAGTCTCAAGGAAAACGTCGGTTTCAGCGCCTTTCTTTCCATCGGCTCGATGCTCGATGTCGGCTGGGGCGACCTGATTTATTATCTCGGGGACGATCCGAACACGAAGAGCATCGTTATTTACATGGAAACCATTGGCGATGCGCGTGCATTCCTGTCCGCCGCCCGCGAGGTCGCGCTCACCAAACCGATCATCGTCATCAAACCCGGTCGCACAGCAGGCGCCGCCAAAGCAGCTGCCTCGCACACGGGCTCGCTGACCGGAAGCGATGATGTTCTCGAAGCCGCCTTCAAGCGTTGCGGCGTGCTGCGCGTGAACAATATCTCGGATCTTTTTTATATGTCGGAAGTGCTGGGCAGACAGCCTCGACCCAGAGGCAACCGCCTTACGATGATTACGAATGCCGGCGGACCGGGGGTGTTGGCCACCGACGCGCTCCTTACCACGGGCGGGGCGCTCGCGGAAGTTTCCAAAGGCACCATCGACGAATTGAACAAGTTTTTGCCTGCTTCATGGTCGCACAACAATCCCATCGACGTGCTTGGCGATGCCAGTGCGGAAGTCTACGCCAAAACGCTGGAAGTCGCAGGACGCGATCCAAACAGCGATGGTTTGCTCGTGATTCTCACGCCGCAGGCCATGACCGATTGCACTGCCACCGCGAAAAAACTGGCGGAATTCGGTCACATTGAAGGCAAGCCGGTGCTGGCAAGCTGGATGGGTGGCCTTGACGTTGCGGGCGGCGAACAAGCCCTCAACCTTGCCGGCGTCCCCACTTTCCCATACCCCGACACTGCGGCGCGTGTCTTCACCGCCATGTGGCGTTATTCAGAAAATCTCCGGGCATTATATGAGACGCCAGTGCCTTCCGCTGACCCAGACGATCTCGCCTCGGGTCGTGCCAAGGCCGAAACGTTGATTGGATCGGTCAAGAAAACCGGTCGCACAATTCTCACGGAAGCCGAATCCAAGGAATTGCTCGCTTGCTACAACATTCCAACGGTAGTCACAAAGATAGCAAAGACGGAAGCTGAAGCGACCAAGCTGGCCGGGGAAATTGGTTACCCGATAGTACTGAAACTTTATTCCGAAACCATCACGCACAAAACGGACGTCGGCGGGGTTCAACTGAACCTGAAAGACGAAAGTGAAGTCCGCAAGGCGTTCAGTGCCATCAAAACCGCCTGCACCGAAAAGGCCGGTGCACAGCATTTCCAAGGTGTCACGGTGCAAAAAATGATCAAGCTCGGCGAAGGTTATGAAATCATTCTTGGCAGCAGTATTGACCCGCAATTTGGACCGGTGCTCCTGTTCGGCATGGGCGGACAGCTTGTCGAAGTGTTCAAAGACAAGGCACTTGCCCTGCCCCCTCTCAACACCACTCTTGCCCGTCGCATGATGGAGACGACAAAAATTTATCACGCGCTCAAAGGCGTTCGTGGTCGCAAGTCGGTGGATCTCGTTGCGCTGGAAAAACTGATGGTCGGTTTCAGCCAGCTAGTTGCCGAACAACCCTGGATCAAGGAAATTGACATCAACCCGTTGTTTGCCTCCGCTGATGATTTGGTCGCACTGGATGCCCGTGTCATTTTGCACGATGCAAAAACGTCCGAGGACAAGCTGCCGAAACTGGCCATCCGGCCGTATCCGACACAGTACGTCACGCCGTGGAAACTGAAGAACGGCATGGCGGTCACCATCCGCCCCATCCGTCCGGAAGATGAGCCGTTGATGGTAAAATTCCACGAGACACTTTCCGAGGAGAGCGTTTATCAACGTTACTTCGGCCAGTTGAAATTGGATGTGCGCACCGCACACGAACGGCTGATGCGGGTTTGTTTCAATGATTATGACCGGGAAATCGTGCTCGTTGTCGAACACAAGGATCCCAAAACCCACCAGTCGGAAATTCTCGGTGTGGGCCGGTTGAGCAAGGCGCGCGGTCTGAACGAAGCGGAATTCGCGCTCTTGATCAGCGACAAATGGCAAAAACAGGGTCTTGGCACCGAGTTGCTCAAACGTTTTGTGCAAATCGGGCGCGACGAAAAGCTCGAACGCATCTCTGCTCAAATTCTCCCGGACAACCAGGTGATGATTCACGTCAGCAAGGAAGCCAAGTTTAAACTCGAACACGAGACCGATAATCAGGGTTTCACCGCCGAATACGTTCTCTAATTTTATGACTCAAATGCAAAAAACAGACGACTCCGCGAACTCCAAACAACCCAAACAGGCTGTTTTTCAAACCATTGATGGCAATGAGGCCGCCGCTTATGTGGCTTACCGAACCAATGAGGTCATGTCCATATATCCCATCACGCCATCCTCGAACATGGCCGAGTGGTGCGATCAATGGGCGTCGGAAGGAAAAAAGAATCTTTGGGGAACTATTCCCGCCGTTCTGGAAATGCAAAGTGAAGGCGGCGCGGTCGGTGCGGTGCATGGCGCCCTGCAAACCGGTTCCTTGAGCACAACGTTCACCGCATCCCAGGGATTGCTGTTGATGATCCCGAACATGTTCAAAATCGCGGGCGAATTGCTCCCAACGGTTTTCCACGTCTCGGCACGCACCGTCGCAACGCACGCCTTGTCCATCTTTGGCGAT